>Ga0310696_10000206_pt1 | contig 100019 bp, 79 predicted proteins | sample AusTroGonzalo_MG_4_FD_203885 | JGI IMG/M metagenome (GOLD analysis project Ga0310696, IMG submission 203885) | Bovine rumen microbial communities from tropical cattle in Woodstock, Queensland, Australia - Gonzalo_02 (v2) (version 2) | ecosystem: Host-associated > Mammals > Digestive system >...
AGGTGGCCGTGCTCCCGTTGGTCAAGAAAGACGGCCTACCCGAGAAGGCACGCGAGATTGTCGATATGCTGAAATACCACTACATGGTGCAGTACGACGAGAAAGACGCAATCGGACGCCGCTATCGCCGTCAGGATGCCATCGGCACCCCCTACTGCATCACCGTTGACAACGACACCCTGCAGGACAACAGCGTCACCCTGCGCGACCGCGACACCATGCAGCAGGAGCGAATCCCCATCGCCAACCTCTTCATGTACCTGCACGACCACATCAAGCCCCTGGCGCTGTAATCCCGACGCCAACGAGCAACAAAAGATAAGGCCGGCATCCGCCGGCCTTCTTTTATTGTATGTATGTGTCCTCTTATTTGGCGTTGACAATCAACGCCTCTACTGGCACCGAGCTGTCCATCAAGCCGACACGGGTGTCCGAGGCATGGCGGTTCACTCCGGTATAGGCCAGCGAGGCATCCTCATAGCGGCGGAATTTCAAGATGGCATCGTTCATCTGTGCGCGGTTGAATACGCCCACGCGCAGCAGCAGGTCAAAGTCGTCGATGGTCAATCCCGTGACCCTCTCGAAGAGCGACGGCTCCAGCTTGCGTATGACGTCCTCCAGGCTCTCCTCGCGGTAGTCGGTCAGGTACATGAAGATAGGGATGCGTGTGGCGAACTTCATCAGCTTCTCCTGCACCTCGCGACGTTTGGAGCGGTATTCCTTCTCCTCGGCAGTCAGTTCTTTCTTCTTTTTTGTGTCGTCCTTCTCGCCCGCCTCGCGTTTCAGTTTCTTTATCTTCTCGGCGCGGTTGACGATGCTCTCGATGATGTCGCTTCCCATGGCACGGAAGCCCTCAATCTTCATGATGGTGGCCAGTGCCTCGGGGTTGTCAAGCACACGCTGCAGGGTGGCGTTGTCCACGTTGACCAGCTGAGCGCTGTTCCAACGGCGGGCAAGGAGCGTGCCGCTGGTGCCGTTGTCCACGAAGTCAAGAATCTCGGTGGCGTCCACCCTCTTCATCGAGCTGCCGTCAAACTGCAGTATGGGTAGGAAGTTGATAAACTCGTCCACCTTGTCGGTAATGCGGCGATTGCTGTCCACATCCAGCTGGTTGGCGTAGGTCACCACCTCGCGCAGGGCACGGTTAGGGGCAAAGTCGAAGACATAGCAGGTAGGCTTCAGTATGGTTTTCTTGGTGGGGTCGTCCTTGTCGGTAGCAGTCCATGGACTCTGCACACGAAAGGCCGTCTGGAAGTAGGTCTCGGGACTGGAGCAGTTGCGCAGCATCAGCAATCCGCCCAGCGGACGCAGCGTTACACCTGTGGTCAGCTTGCCGCAAGTGAGCGTGATGGTGCGTGTCTTCAATGGGTTGTCGCCCATAGCCTCACGCACCGGCCCGAGGGCATCCACGCCGATACCGGCCTTGCTGCCGCTGCAGTTGATAATGGTGTAGTTCTGATAGAAGCCGTTGGCAGGACGATGCAGCAGAGCCTCCATGGCGTCGCACGAGGCCACGTTTGGCAGGAACCACATCGTGTGGGCGCAGAGGTCGAGCAGGCGGGTGTCCTCGAAGGGCAAAGCGGGCCGCACGTTGAGCGGCGAACTGCCGTCGCCGAAGATGGGAGCCTTTCCTCGGATGATGTCGAGCCATTTCTGCACAGCCTTCTCGTGGATGAATGTTGCCACCCCCTTACCCTTTGGTTGCTCCGCACGGAAGAACTCATTAAGGTCGAAGCCGTCCATATCCCACTGCTCTATCATCGCGCCGAGGTCCTGCGGCATCTGGTAGGTCATCATCACCATGGTGGGCATCTCCTCGTATGGCCCGCCGACAGCCTCTTTGCGAGCCTGCTCGTCCTGATAGGTCCAGTTGAATATTTGGTTCTCCATGAACTCGCCAGTGGCCAAGGCACGGAACGGTGTGCCGCTGAGGTAGAGGTAATGTTTGCCTGTGATGGGCACCTCCTCGTCGTCCCACGCACGGCCGCCCTCCACGTCGATGCCGCTCTCGCTCATCACCTCGTCCTCTTCTGCCTGACGCCTCTTGGCATCGGCATCGCCGAGGTCAAGAAGACTCTTGGCATTGTCGTTCCAGGCGCCAAAGTGGTATTCGTCCAGCACAATCAAGTCCCAGTCGATGCTGTGCACCCACTCGTTCTTGGGTTTGATGTTGCCGTAGCGGTCACGGCCTAGATAATCCTGGAACGAACCGAACACTACTAATGGTTTCGACGAAGAAAGAGACGGGAATCGCTCTTCCGAGCGACTGCTGTAGTATCTCCAGCTTTCAAAGTCACGGTGACGTAGCAGGTCGTCGCGCCACGAGTCCTCCACGGCAGGCTTGAAGGTAAGCACCAAAATCCGTTTGGCCTTCATTCTCTTGGCCAACTGGTAGGTAGCAAAAGTCTTGCCGAAGCGCATCTTGGCGTTCCACAGGTAATGGCTGGGGCGGTCGGGTTCCTCCGAGTCCATCTTGGCGAAATAGGCTGCCGTCTGCTCTACGGCCTGTTCCTGTTCGGGGCGCATCGAGTAGTCGAGGTCGCGCACCGTCTCGACCTGTGTGTCGCGGTGGCGTACCGCCACGTATGCCGCTTTGGCCTCGCGCAACGAACAGCGGCACCACTCCCCTATCAGCTCCTTGCCCATACGGCGCAGATACTCATGTAGGTCGTGGTCGCTGAAACTCTCGCCGCTGCCGTCGGCATAGAAAGCGTTGTCGTGCCACAGCAGGTGGTAGGTCTTGTGTGGCTCGGTGATGGGGTGCTGCTCGTCGATGCGAATGTTCACGTCTGCCCGTTTCGTCTGCCCTATCTTAATCCATCCAGGGAATGACGTATCGTCATACATATAAATCTGCGGCACCACACGTTGCCCGCTGGGTAGTATCTGGTCAATTGTCTGCATAGTTTCTTTGTAGTTTATATGATCCTTCGGTGATCCCTCGGCGATGTTGGCCTATTCCATCGGGCGTATCATACTCTCGATAAAGGCAATTTCCTTATCGTCCAATCCGTATTTCTTATACAACATCTCGTCCGTCCACGGGTGGGAGAAGTCTTGAATGGGTACAAATTGGTAAACCCCACGCATTGCATCTTGTGCATTCTTCTTTTGCAATACCAAAAATCTAAACGTCTTCGTTTTTACATAAGAAATCAAATTTTCTGCTTCTTTCTTGTCTTTTAATGGGCCAATAACTAAATAACTTTGGTTGCACACAGTTTTGGGCTCACCATAGAAGGGGGTTCCAATCACCATATGTGGAAACGCCATGCCTCCACCATACGCCTTTGAAATATAGACTTTATGCCATCCAATCATTTCTTTACCTTTAGTAATTTTGTCTATTGGACAATATGCACTTCCGCCTTTGAACTCTTTCTCATTCCCACTAATATACATTTTCAAGTCTGATTTATTGACCCGTTCCGGTGTTCCTTTATAACTCGTGATTAAACCAAATGGGGTCTGCGGACTAACAAGTTGTGAAAATGATGGTTCATTCTTGTTTTGAATTTTACGCAGAATAACAACAGATTGATTGTATCGTATTAATGTTTGACAATCCTTTTCAAGCAATGGGCGACTCATTGGTTCTTCCGATATATTTGCATTATGAGTAATTATTGTACAATCACCCATATTATCTCGGTTCCATATAAAATAACAAACGCCGCCTTGTATCTCGACACCAGGGAAACAATCTATTGATTCAGGAAAATCATGAATTACACGAATGCATCTATCATGAAGCATTTCATCTCTAAACTCGTCCAAGCCTCGACCTCCAGCATACCATCTGGCAGGAATAATCATGCAAAGGAAACGGGGATTCAATTTCTTTGCTTGTTGCACAAATTTATGATATATAGCGATGGCATAGTTTTCTTTTTCAATACCTACATTCATCTGATACGGCGGATTTCCTATGATTACATCGAATTGCATATTGAAGATTTCTTTGATGGGTTTATGGATAAAGGGATAGGCATAACTCTCGCGGGAGTCGGTGCGAAGATATTCGCCTTTACTGGCACCGCAATGCTCACAGCGGCCTTGGGCATTCCAAGTGTGTTCACATCGTTGGTACCACACATTGCCGGCATCATTGCGGAAAGCCTCGGTGACGCTGTACTTGCCGTTGGCCAGCTTGGAGCAGTAGAGCGTGCGGCGGCTCATCTCGGCAGTGAGGTCGGTACAGGCAATGCCGAAGACCTGCTTGGTCATAATATGGTCGATACGTTGCTGCAGGTCAGGAATTTGCTGCTCCAATCCAACCAAGAGTCGTTTAACGACCTCGCGCAGAAACACGCCGCTCTTGCAGCAGGGGTCAAGAAAACGTGCCTTTGGGTTGCTGAATAGTTCTTGCGGCAGTAGGTCAAGCATCCTGTTGGCAAGTTCAGGTGACGTGAACACCTCGTCGCTGCTCAGATTGGCCAAGCAGTTGAGAATGTCGGGACTATAGTTGTTCTTCATATCTATAAAGTTGGGTATAATGAAATGGAGGATAGGTGCGTATTGGCTCATCAAAGCTCTGCACCTGTCCCTGCTCATCGAAGAGGCTGTACTGATGGCTTTGTGTCACAAGGAAGTCGAACTGGAAATCGCGACGGGCAAACTGCATGCTGCCCGCTATAGGTGTCCACTCGCAGAAAGTGATAGGCTTACCCTCGGCGGTGCGATATGTCAGCGCATCGCCACAGACAATATTCTTCTGCAACATATATCTGAGGCTTTCTTTATAGCCTCCCGTAGTGTCTTTCTTGCCGATTTGACCAATAACTTCACCGAACAGCCTTTCTCGGCAGGCTTCGGCATTGTCTTCCAACAGTTCAATGCCATAGCAGGAACCCACGGCGATAAGGCTCTGAAACTCCCATTCTGTTTGGGAGAACGCGACCGAAGTGGAGCGAAATCCCATAACAGACAATTTGACAGATTGAAGCAGCGACAACTTGCGCCGCAATATCTCGATAAGGAAATTGCCGTCGCCACAGGCAGGCTCCAGGAAACGACTGTCGAGCCGGAACGACTCATCGCGCACCAAGTCAAGCATGGCGTTCACCTCCCGTGGATTGGTAAACACCTCGCCGTGGTCCGCCACCCTTTGGCGACTCTTGATTTGTGATTTTGTTATTTCGTCTATTGTAGGCATAAGAAAATCCGTGAACTTCTGTCGTGTACGGAGGTTCTCGACTACCTACTATCACAAACAAGAAAGCCCACGGATATTACCGCGAGCATTTCTGCCTTCTCGAGTGATAGTATAGAAATTGTCGAGATTTCCGTACACCTTGAAAAGCAAAAACGCTTTAATATTATGTTATTTATCTTCTATTTAATTGTTTCGATATGTTGTGTTTTTTTAACATTTTTATAGATTATACGATAGTGTATATTCTCTTGTTGCATTTTTTTTATGACAGACTCTTGAGTAGAATATCTATCTTAGATATTTCTGTCATTAAATATTTTACATCACTAATTATATCTTTAGGATCTTTTAAAGTCTGAGTTCGTGCACTTGTATGTGCTACTGCTCCCCGACTGGACCCATAGCTTGTTATAGTATTTAGCCAGGAATTATCAATCTGTGTTTGTTCTATTCCAATTGGACAAAGAATTTTTAATATGTTCTCCTCTTTTATCCCATTATTCTTTTTCAAAGTAATAAGATACTGTTTTACTATCTCCTTTATTTTCTCCTCTGAGGTACTAGCCTGTTTAACCTTCTCTGTACTTACTATAAATGTTGCCAAATACAATAACACTTTACTTTTGTAATTATGATTTGCTAACCATTTTTTCAGTGCTCGTTTTGCTATCTGTTCACTCACGTCCTCAAAATAGTATTCAAATTCTGCATGACTAAGCAAAAGGAATGAACGAATGTCATCCTTTTGTTTTTTAGTATACTGGCCAGATGGAGTGGAGATAGGAAGATGATTATTCATCAAATAATCAATCCTCCTTTTTAATTCATTATATTGCTTTGTGTTACCTCTCATTTCTTATCTTTGGAATAGAAACGGGTATACTTAATATTGATGCTATTTCCTCACCCCATACACGGAATCTATATTGAGTGGGGGTAATATTTTTTGTAGAAAACTCAAAAGATGATAAAAAATCTACATCGTTCGTACAACGTTCGATAAAAGCTTCTTTTATTCTTTCTTTTTGATCCTTGGCGATATCAAAAATTATTTCGTTGGAAAAATAATAAACCATAATGTCGTAGATTGCACGATTGAACCTCTTATCAAAGTCACCATTCTTCCATTTCCTAAATGGTCTTCCATCAAAAATATCAAAACATAGTAAAATAGCCTGATTTAACAATTCTGCTTGCCTGACAATCATATTTTCTTGTTGTGGCCAATGGAAGTTAAGTTTATTTACAGTTTCATCAAAGAAATATTTAAGGTTTCCTGGATAATCTACTATAAAATATTTAAAAGCAAAATATCTGACTACCAATTCTATATCTCGCATTCTATAATCTGGAAAATCAATATTCAATATTTTTTGTATCGGTTTTGATTCCACAGAGAAATCATCGCAAAAATCAAGAAAAGGTCCAGGATGTAATGCTTGTCTTAATTCCTGTGTAGATAATGGAAGACTGCCCGTGTTGAGTCTCAAAAAAACATTATACAAAAACTCTTCATTAGGCCAGTTTTTTATTACAATTGTTCTGATAGGTTGATTCTCTACTTGGCTAATATAATCATTTAAATTTGCATCACCACATATTTCCTCATAAGTTTTATTATTCAATTCTGGCAATAGTTCTATCCCTTTTAGCCGAAGTGCAGGGAAAATGTCATCATCAGATTTAGAGAAAAATCGACGAAGAGTGATCAAGCGCTGCTTACCATCAATTACCAAATATGCCCCCTTTTTGTCTTTCTTTTCTGCAAGAATAATCTGAGGAATTGGTAAACCAGCAATAATTGACTCAATAAAGGCGCTTTTTCTTCTATCATCCCACGCCTCTCTTCGTTGAAACTTAGGTCGCAAATCAATCAGTCCTTTCTCTATTTGATTTACAATCGTTTCTGCTGTCCAATCTGTCCCCCAAACTACAGCCCCATGAAGTTGTTCAAGAGTAACTCGCAAATCATCATAGTTTTCACCATTTAACTGATCTCCCTCAAAAAGAGAAATTTGGAAATTATCAATATGATCCATTGTAAATATTTATAAAATATATTTGTAACATTTTTGACAATATAAGAACATTGCTTTATAGTCTGATTAAAGTTCTTCGTGTATCAATTTCATTGTCCAGTCTATCTTGTTTCACATCAACAATTGGCTTGTTATTTTTTGTCCATTTTCAAGCTGCTAAGATACAAATAATATCTGAATCAGCCATATCTTATTCTGAAATTATTATTTTCAATTGATAGGTACGGTTGCGATTACCGCCGTGAGATTCCAGATAGCCGTAATCGGTAAGTTGGCGCAGATAACGTTTGGCGGTGGTGGCAGTGAAGCCGAACTGGCGGACAATGGTCTCGGTGGTGAATTCCTCTTTATCGGCCACGAAAGCCAGAATATCGACCATTTTCTCGGCCAAAGTGGGTTTTATTGACCATTTATCGACCATTTTCTGCCGTAATGCCTGTTTATCGACCATTTCCGGGACAATAGGCTCGGGTGTCAAATCCACAAGTGAGGCGGAACTGGCAATAAGGGAGTCCATATAGGACTTCTCATAATCTATCTGCTCAGAGATGCCCAACGCACGGTGCCAGTCAAGCAGTTGCAATAATATGTCCCTATTCTCTGGTGTCATCTTTGTTTAGTTGTCCCTCGTTTTCACGCTGCAAAGATACAAATGATATCTGAATCAGCTAATCTTATTCCGAAATCATCAGTCCGTGCAATTTTCCCAGCGCTGGCGGGCTGCCTCCAGCCCTTTGTGTATCTGTCGTTGCAGCAATTCTTTGGATGGCAGCGCTGTCATGTATTGTGCTACCTTGATGCCAGACTTGTCGAGTTGCAAGAGTTCAATCTGCTCCTCGCTTCCCTCGGTACATAACAACAAGCCAAGAGGGCTTTCCTCGCCAGGTTCCATCTCGTTCTTCTCCAGCCAGCGAAGGTACAGCTCCATCTGGCCTTTGTACTGCGCCTTGAATTTGCCAAGCTTCAAATCGATGGCGACCAGGCGGTGTAACTTACGATGATAGAATAGCAGGTCGAGATAGAAGTCCTCGCCATCTATAATCATTCGCTTCTGCCGCTCAATGAAAGTGAACCCACTACCCAACTCTAGGATGAACTGCTCCAAGTGCGCTACTAGGCTATCCTCTAAACTCTTCTCGCTATACATTCCTTTGAGACCAGTAAACTCGAGGAAATAGGGACTCTTGAAAACAAGGTCGGGCGACATGGTGCCCTCTTTACGCAACTCTGCCAACTCTTGCTTAATCAACTCCTCCGGCTTTGTCGCAATGGCCGTGCGCTCATACAGCATTCCGTCAATTTCTTTGCGAAGTCTACGTATGCTCCATCTTTCGGAAGAAGCCATTGTCAGATAAAAATCTCTCTGTAATTCTTCTTTAAGTGGCAGAATTTCCACTATGTGCGACCATGTCAATTGTGTCGACACTGCCGACACAATTTGATAATCGGGAAATACTTTTGCGAATTGCATCATACGCCAGATGCTTCGAGCCTCAAAACCTTTCTTTCCATACTCTTCTTGTAATTGTGTCGACACTGCCGACACAATCTGTCTGCCATAATCAGCACGCTGATTTTCTAGTAGTTCTTTGTTGATACGCTCTCCAATACGCCAATACATCATCGTCAACTCTGAGTTGACATTTACAGCAACCCGACTGCGAGCTTGATTAATAATCAATCTAATGTCGTCAATCAGCAATGTATGTATCGGAAATGTCTTTGTTATTTTATCCATATTCGAGGGTGTTAGTGAACTGGTGTCATCTTTCTTTAATTCTCTTGTTTTTATAATCCGTAGGTTTTCTTGGTTGATTTCAATGTGTTTTCACCCACCGTATAGGCGTAACATGCGACCGGCATGAACTGAAGGCACCCATAGGGCAGTTCTTTCTTCCCCGTTTCCGAAATGGAGGTGACAATGGCATGTGTCAGTCCGTTATTTTTCATAAATGTCTCTAACGATTTCAGTTCGGACCGGGGATTTGCAAAGGGCTTGTTGGTCCATTTTACCTCAACGGCCCATTCCGGTTTCTGTCGGGCTTCATTTATACCAACAATGTCCACTTCACCTTGTTTTTTCTGACCTTCGTTCCAGTTGGCGTATGCGATATTGGCATTTCGGGGTATCCATTGCGCATATACTGCCGTTTCCACCATATTGCCAATTACCTCGTCATTTTCGTCGATGGGTTGGAAAAGAGCACAACGCAGTGAAGGATTGGTCAAATAGAGCTTGAACAAGACTTCCCGCTTATAGGCCTTGGCCGTATCGTCTGCCCGGCGAATCTTTTTCACCAGGAACGCTGCCTCCAGATACTGTATATATTTGCGGAGAAGTTCTTTTTTTACTCCAGATTCCCTAGACAGCCCCTCATATGAGAACTGTGAGCCGGAATGATAGGCAATCATGGTAAAAAGAGAGTTCAACTCCTGAACATCGGTTATTCCATACAGGCTTGGCAGGTCTCGCAGCAAAACCTTGTCGATGATATCGTGTCGGATGAACTGTCCTGGATTCTCCTGGATACGCTGGGAAAAGACGACCTCGGGATAACCACCATAGTTTATATAGTCGATAAATAACTTGTTCACTTTTGCAATGTCGATGGTGCTGTTGCCCACAATAGTTCCGTTTGCCCATTCCATCTCCACAGGATGCATCAGTTGTCCATAATCTTTCAAGTGCACATATTCGTAGAATGTCAACGGAGGAAGGTTGAAGTCTGTGAAACGTCCGGCACCACTCTCGTCACTCCGTTTCTTCAACTCGGCAGCAGCAGACCCTGAAGCCACAAATTTCACGTTGTGATAGGTGTCTACCAAAGATTTCAGATTGACCTCCCAGTCTTTCAAGTATTGTATTTCGTCGAAAAACACATAGAAACGCTCTTTGCTGTCTGCTTTACCCAACGCTTGTTTGGCCAAATTAAACAACTGCTCGAGCAGAATCTTGTTATAGATAGGTGTCTCTACCGAAATATATATGATGTTCTGGGGAGAAACACCGTCATCAATCAATCGCTGGATAGTGTGATACAACATGACCGTCTTGCCGACACGACGAGGTCCCATTAGAATAATGGCTCGCCGAACCTCTGTATCACACACCAAAGGATAGAAGATGTCAAGGTATAAGCGAGGGCGCATTTGAGAATAGTATTTTGCTATTTCATTCTCCGTCCACCAAGGATTATCCACCCTAAGCCTACCAATAATCTGTTTTTCAATCAGTTCGTTGTAAATCATATCGAATACGATTAGACTACAAAAATAGCACATTTTTTATTAATATGCAAAATTTATATCAAATAAGGTATTTTTTATATGCTTAATATTCATTTTTGACGCATATTAAGCATATAGTATTACACTTCGTAAACTCTAATACCATTATATATTATTAAGAAATCCATACCCGTCCACTGGGCATATAATAACTAGGTGTAATACTAATATTCAACCATAGCCAAAACGAATACAGTGCATTACAACCAAAATAAATATTAAGCATGTTTGAACATGCTTAATATTTACTTCTTGTCTTATTTAATTTGTAATCAGACGAATACCATATCCCGTCAAATTCGCAGACCATAGCAGCCGTCGTGAGACCCCCGATAGCCGTACTCGGTGAGTTGGCGCAGATAGCACTTGGCGATGGTGTCGATGAAACCGAACTGGCAGACGATGGTAACCCTCGACCGGAAGCTGGTGCAAGACCGCTCAGGGTTGATAATGAAATTAAACGGGGATGCGGCCAACTCGTAGGGATTTGTCGGATTTAATTTTTATATGTACTTTTGCAGTCAGATAACTAAATCATCAAAGTCATGAATACCACAGCAATCAATTCGTACAGCGCTGAGATACTGCAGAATTTAGGTGCGCTATCTGGCAATGAAGATGCTTTGGCTCGTCTTTCAAAGTACTTGCGTCGTTTGGTGAAAGAGCAAGAAAATGACCCTACTTTGATGACGGAAGAAGAGTTTTTTGCCCGTGTTGACAAAGGTCGCCAACAGATAAAGGATGGTCTCGGAATGGAAATCCTACCAAACGAGTCTTTGTCTGATTTTCTGGAAAGAGTAGGCTGATGTACAGAGTTATTATTACCCCTCAGGCGAAAGAGGACCTGTAGAAATTGAGAAGTCCGAACCAAAGGCATTTGCAAAGGCCGGACGCTTTATCGAAGAGCTTCGTGAACATCCCACTACAGGAACAGGGCACCCTGAACCACTAAAGGGTAACCGTTCTGGACAATGGTCTCGAGAAATCACCAAGAAACATAGAATGGTTTACGAGATCTTCGAAACCGAAGTTCATGTTGATGTTGTATCGGCATACGGCCATTACGGTGACAAGTAATTTCACCCCTTCCACATCCACCTTTTCCTACCATAACTGCCGTTCACTCCAACAAGCCGACGGCACACCATCCCTTTTGCCCCACACTACTTCTCCCTCACCTAAACCGTACAATATTGCCACCATTAGTTTATTTTGCCTTACTGCCACTACACCTTGAGAACCATCACGTCAGACTTGGGTCAAGACAAAAGAAACGAAAACGCCGTGAGACAAGTACACACGCCGACTGCTTAAAACTTACAGCTTAAGACTTAAAACTAACGGTAGCGTGCCGAGGGCACGCTACTGTTGGCTAATTCTGAGTGGCGGGATGGACGGGGCGGACGGAGCGTCCGAAGTCGCGCATGCCGTCAAACACATCCTGGTAGCCGGAGAAGAAGCCCATTCCCCAGGCGTATAACGGTTCGCTATCGAGTATCGACGACGACCAGTAGCGGCCGTAAAGCCCCTCTCCGTCGAGCGAACTGCCATACATGCCGCCCGCTGCCGGCAGGAAGATACTGTGGCCGTTCGTGGCGGTAAACTTGCGTCCATAAACGCCGTTAACGGTTGTCCATGTCGAGGTGGTGTTGTTCAGCAGCTCCAGCCATTCGGCCTTGGTCGGTATTCTTGCACCGTCGCCGAGGGTCTGAGTGGCAACGTCGTCCGAAGCTTGCAAGGTGAGCAGGTTATCTACAGTGCCATACCACTCGGCTGTGTTATACTTGTACAAAACGTAGCCGCTTTCGCCATTGTTGTCGCCCAACGAGTATTGTTCCCAAAGGTATTCACTCACCGTATCCACCATGCCCCAGGCGTAGAAGTTGCCGTAGCCTTCGGGTGTGGTCGCCCCGACGTTGCATTCCGCCCACAGCAAGCCGCTCGGCAATCCGAGGTCAACATAGCCTTCGGGGACATTCTGGTTGTCAGGTTCGTCGTTGTCGTCGGGCCTCTCGCAGGACGCCATCCCCAGGGTCAACAGCGCTGCCGCCAAAAAGTAAAACAGGTTTTTCATGATATATGGATTTATGGGTTGTTTGTTTACACTTCCTTCACGACTGCAAAGATACGACCTTTTTTTTAAAAATGCAAATGAAATATTTCAAACTGTAACACTGTAACAACTGTAACGTCTCAAGTCGTCCGACATCGAAAATCCTTATTGACTTATTGACTAATGACACTTAATGACAACGATGCCCCATACTCCCTAAAAATATTTCCACCTCACAATACAATATCATCCCCAGGGGTTCGCTCCTTATTATATCTTTGATATAATAACTTCCACTTTTTCCATCCCAGATGGGCGACACTTAATTCTAAGGTAATTCTAGGGTAACTCTAGGGTAATTCTAGGGTAATTCTAGGTCAAAGCCTATACAACTTCGACACAAATTCTATACAACTTCGACACAAATCCTACCCTACTCCAGGCTTGTGGCTTGCGGTCAAAACTTTTTTCGTAACTTTGCAGCTCGTTTGAAACGCTATTACTATGAAAAAGACTTTTATCGCGGTCATCGTATTGACCTTCACTTTCGCCTCGGCGCAGGCACAGTTGCTGTATAAAATAAGCGGCAACGGATTGGAAAAACCTAGCTATATCGTTGGCACTTACCATCTTGCGCCAGCGGAGTTTGCGGAGAAGATTCCTGGATTGAACGCGGCCTTCGAGTCGTGCGAGCAAGTGTATGGCGAGATAGACATGCGCGAGACCTCGAAACCCGAGAAACAGCTGGAGATGCAGCAGAAACAGGTGCTGCCCGACGGCAAGACGCTCACGTCGCTGCTCACGGGCGAACAGCTGAACAAACTGAACGCGCTGCTGCGCGAGGTGCTGGGCAAAGACCTTAACAACGAGGCGTTTGCGGCACAGATGAACCGTCTGTCGCCGGCGCTGGTGTCGAACACCATCATGCTCTACACCTACGCGAAAGACAACCCCGCGCTGCTGACCGCCGACCAGTCGAAGCTGATTGACGGATACTTCCAGTTTGCCGCCGCAGAGAAAGGCAAAGCAGTGAAGGGCTTTGAGACAGCCGACTTCCAGATGGAGGCCCTCTTTGGAAATTCTATTGAGCAGCAAGTGGAAGACCTGATGTGCATAGTGGAGAACTACCGCGAGACGACGGATATGGCGGAGTTTGTGACGGAGGCCTACTTCTCGCAGGACCTCGACCAGCTGCAGGACTTGAGCGAGGACGAGGCGGCAAGCAGATGCGGCTCGTCGCCCGAAGATAACGACAAACTCATATATGACCGCAACGCCGACTGGGTGAAGGCGATGCCCGCAATCATGAAGGAGAAACCGACCTTTTTCGCCGTCGGCGCGATGCACCTGTGCGGCGAAAGAGGAGTGCTCGCCCTGCTGAAAGAGGCGGGATACACGGTGGAAGCGGTGAAATAGGGCGCGCGGAAAAGAGGACGGACGAAGCCCAAAAAAAGAAGCAAAATATCACTATATACAATAATAATACAAAAATTGTGTTATTTTTGCATTATGAAAAGAATACAGCAAGTCTGCATTATATTATTGTCCGTCATAGCCTTATGTGGATGTAACGGCACCGAAAAGCTGGTAAAAAGCAACGATTTCGACGCAAAATACAAGGCGGCGATGGATTATTACGAGCAGGGACGCTACTCGAAAGCCATCCAGTTGTTTGAAAATCTTTCGATGCACTACCGCGGTCGCGACTACTCGGAGAACATCTCGTGGTACTACGGCCAGGCGCTGCTGAAAGAGAAGGACTACTATACGGCGGCGTACCAGTTCAAGAGCTTCGTGCGCCAGTTCCCGTACAGCCGCAACGCAGAGGAGGCTCTGTTCCTCTCGGCATACTGCAAATATCAGGATTCGCCATCGTACACGCTCGACCAGACGGCCACCAAAGAGGCGATAACGGAGATGGAGCAGTTTGTGGACAAATACCCGCAGTCGGTACATATACCCGAGGTGAACCAGTATCTCGACGAGATGCGCAACAAGCTGATGCTGAAAGACTACGAGATTGCCTACGGATACTACAAGATTGAGGCATACCACGCGGCATACGTATCGCTGCAACATTTCCTGAACTACTACCCAGAGTCGGAGAAACGCGAAGAGGCGATGTACTACATGCTGAAGTCGGGTTACGAATACGGCATCAACAGCCGCGAGGACAAGATGAAAGAACGCCTGCAGCAGGTGGTGAACGACTTCGAGAAGTTCTCGGCATCGTTCTCGAACTCGAAATACCTGGCCAACGCACAGAGCATATACACGAAAAGCCGCTCGGCGCTGGCGAAACTGGAGAATAGCGGTCAGTAGTCAGGTGCGCGCCCGCACAGGGGTCGTGCCCGACAGGACAATTGGAAGTTATCCACTAACGCAATAACACAATAACAAAATAACGCAATAAAAACATCAATGGAAGCTAAAGAACAGAAAGAAGAAGCTACAAAGAATGTGCGCAGACCTAAAGTCATCAACACAACTATCACCCGCAACACCAACGAATTCAGCCAGGAGACGGGCAATATCTATGAGACCGTCGCGATGCTGACCAAGCGCGCCAACCAGCTGGCCGTGGAAGAGAAGAAGGAGCTGCACAAGAAAATCGAGGAGTTCTCGACAGGCAGCGACACTATGGACGAGATGTTCGAAAACCGCGAACAGATTGAGATAGTGCGCCACTACGAGCAGATGCCCAAGCCCGTCCTGGTTGCCACTCAGGAATATCTTGACCACGAGATGTACTACCGCAACCCCGCCAAGGAGAACAAAGAGCAGCAAGCCATCGAAGCCCTTGAGAACGAGGTGATTGCAAAGAAGAAGTAAGCGAATGCGTGAATGTGTGAATGCGTTAATGCGTTAATGTGTGAATGTGTGAGTGTGTGAGTGATGGATGGTCGGAACTAACACATTAGCAAATTAACGAGTTTACGAATTAAGAGCATGCGAGTCATCATCGGCATAACGGGAGGCATCGCGGCCTACAAGGCGCCCGAGCTGGTGCGCCTGTTCCGCAAAGCGGGACACGAGGTGCAGTGTGTAGCCACAAGCCACGCGCTGGAGTTTGTGACACCGCTGACGCTGGAGACGGTGTCGGGTCGCAAGCTCTACAGCGACCTCTTCGCGCCCGCCAACGACCACACCACCGAGCATGTGTCGCTCAAAGACTGGGGCGACGTGATGGTGGTGGCACCCGCCACAGCCAACATCATAGGCAAGATGGCAAGCGGCATCGGCGACGACGCCCTCTCGACATTGCTGCTGGCGTTCAGCGGCAAACCCGTATATGTGTGTCCGGCGATGAACACGCAGATGATGGAGAACGAGGCGGTGAAACGCAACCTCGAAACCCTGAAGTCGTGGGGCATCCACATCATCGAACCCACCGAAGGAGAGCTGGCATGCGGTGCCGTAGGCAAAGGTCGGATGGAAGACCCCGCCAACATCTTCGAGACAGTCATGAATGGGTGCGTGCCCGCACAGGGCGATAGCAATCGGCCAACGGTCGGTTCGTTGACTGGCAAGCGGGTTCTCATCACCGCAGGACCCACCTACGAACGCATCGACTCGGTACGCTTCATCGGCAACTATTCGTCGGGCAAGATGGGTTTCGCCCTCGCCGAAGAGTTCGCCAATCGCGGCGCTCACGTCTTTCTGGTGACCGGACCTACCGCACTCACGGCAAAACACCACAACATCGAACGCATAGACGTGGAGTCGGCACAGCAGATGTACGACGCCTGCATGGAGCGGTTCGACGGCTGCAATGTCGCCGTACTCTCGGCGGCTGTGGCCGACTACCGTCCTGAAAGCACCTACGACGGCAAGATGAAGAAGCAGGGCGACGAAGGGATGGTGGTACGCCTGGTGCAGAACCCCGACATACTCGCCACCCTCGGCAAACGCAAACGCGAAGGGCAGCTGCTGGTGGGTTTCGCATTGGAGACAGCCAACGAGATGGCCTACGCACAGGAGAAGCTGCAACGCAAAGGGCTGGACATGATTGTGCTGAACTCGCTGCGCGACAAAGGTGCAGGATTCGGCACCGACACCAACAAAGTGACCATCATCGACCGCGACGGCAACACCACCGAAGGCTCGCTGAAAAGCAAAGCCGACGTGGCGAAAGACATCGTGGACGCCATAAACCTGAAACTAAAAACCTAATACAAACAACGACTTGAAAACACTCAGCATAACCTCCATCATCCTGTCCGGCATCGCGCTGATTGCGATTGCCGGAACTTTGTTTATTTTCGCCACCCACAAAGAGCCGCCGCACGAGATTCACAAGCAGGCGATACAACACAGCTACCACATCTACGCGCCGCCGATTCCCGACAGCGTCACCTTCTGCGGCGAACAGCTGCCTATGGACACCTACTATGTGCGCGAAGCGCTCGACCGCGAGCTGATAGTGAACATGTACGGCCACACCAACATGATAATGTGGATGAAACGCGCCAACCGCGTGTTCCCCGTCATCGAGCCGATACTGAAAAAGAACGGCGTGCCGTCGGACATGAAATACCTCTGCGTGGCCGAAAGCGGATTGACCAACGCCACCTCGCCTGCAAAGGCGCAGGGCTACTGGCAGTTTATGGAGGCGACGGGCAAAAGCTACGGATTGGAGATAAACGCCGACATCGACATGCGCAACGACCTGGAGGCATCGACCGAAGCCGCCTGCCGTTATCTTAAGACCTTATACAACCACCTGGGCAGCTGGTCGGCGGCTGCGGCTGCATACAACTGCGGCGAAGGCGGCCTCTCGAAACGCATGAGCCAGCAGTCGGTGAAGTCGTACTACGACACCCGACTGAACGTCGAGACCTCTCGCTACGTCTATCGCATAGTGGCGATAAAGCTGGTGATGCAACACCCTCAGGATTACGGCTTCCAGCTGCGCAAATGCGACCTCTACCCCACCATCCCCTACACCACCACGACGCTCAGCGGTCAGAACATCGACCTCTACGAGTTCGCCAAGAAGAACGGCACCACCTACAAGATGCTGCGCGAGCTGAACCCCTGGCTGAACAACGACAAAATCGTGAACAAAGCCAACAAGAGCTATACCGTACGCATACCAGCCAAAGACGGCATAAGCCTCAAAGCCATACTGAAAGACGAAAACAAATCGACCGCAGTAGTGACGAGGCAGTAAGTGCGTGCCAGCACAGGGCGATTATTTAGTTTTAAGTGGTAAGTTTCATGTTTTTAGTTTTGAGTGGTCGTTGTCCGTTGAAATGAAGGAATCAAAATCCATACTTGAGGTACTTGGCGCTCGTGTTCACAACCTGCAGAACATCGACATCACGCTGCCGCGCAACCAGCTGGTGGTTTTCACCGGCTTGAGCGGCAGCGGCAAGTCGTCGCTAGCCTTCGACACCATATACGCCGAAGGACAGCGCCGCTATATGGAGACCTTCTCCGCCTACGCGCGCAACTTCATCGGCAACATGGAGCGTCCTGACGTTGACCGCATCAACGGCCTAAGCCCCGTCATCTCCATCGAACAGAAGACAACCAACAAGAACCCGCGCTCTACGGTGGGCACGGTGACCGAGATATACGACTTCGTGCGTCTGCTCTACGCCCGCGTGGCCGACGCCTACTCGCCCACTTCGGGCAAGAAGATGGTGAAGCTCACCGAAGAGCAGATACTCGACATCATACACAACGACTACGCCGAGCAGGAAATCATAGTGCTCGCCCCGCTGGTGCGCCGGCGCAAGGGCCACTACCGCGAGCTGTTCACCCAGGTGGCGAAGAAAGGATTTCTGCGAGTGCGCGTCGATGGCGAGATAAAAGAGCTCACCTACAACATGCAGGTCGATCGCTACAAGATTCACGACATCGAGCTGGTGGTTGACCGCCTGCGGGTAAACGAACGCTGCGAGACGCGTCTGCACGAAGCGGTGAAGACAGCTTTCAAACAGGGCAAAGGGGTGATGATGCTTCTCACCAAGCAGGGCGCCCAAGAGCAGGTGCGCTACCTCAGCAAGCTGCTGATGGACACCGACACAGGCGTCTCGTTCCCCGAACCCGAACCCAACACCTTCTCGTTCAACTCGCCCTACGGCGCATGTCCGCGCTGCAACGGATTGGGCGAAGTGACCGAAATCGACCTCAAGAAGATTATCCCCGACGACACCAAAAGCATACGCGAAGGCGCCTTCGAGGTGATAGGCAAATACAGCCCCACCAACTACTTTTACCGCCAGCTCGAGACGCTGGGACGCAGCTACGGCTTCTCTATCGACGACCCGCTGAAAGACTTCCCCGCCGAGGCGATGAACGCCATACTCTACGGCACCAGCGACTACAGCGGCATGAGCGACGGCACGATGGGTTTCCAGGGGTTGGTGAACTACATACAGGAGCTGGCAGCCGACGAGACCTCGGCGGGATTGCAGAAGTGGGCCAACAGCTTCATGAACCTCACCACCTGCCCCGACTGCCACGGGATGCGGCTCAAGGACGAGTCGCTCTGCTTCCGCATCGACGGCAAGCACATCGGCGAGGTCGCCAACATGGACCTCTACGAGCTCTACGACTGGGCGACCACGCTCGAAGACAAGCTCGACGGGCACAAGAAAGCCATCGCACACGAGATAATACAGGAGATAGCCACCCGCACCAAGTTCATGATTGACGTGGGCATCGGCTACCTCAGCCTCAACCGCAGCTCCAAAACCCTCTCGGGCGGAGAGAGCCAGCGCATAAGGCTCGCCACGCAGATAGGGGCTCGGCTGGTGAACGTGCTATACATCCTCGACGAACCCTCCATAGGATTGCACCAGCGCGACAACCGCAAGCTCATCAACGCGCTCAAAGAGCTGCGCGACATCGGCAACAGCGTCATCGTGGTGGAACACGACCGAGACATGATACTCAGCGCCGACTACGTGGTAGATATAGGACCTGGAGCAGGTGTACACGGCGGCAAAGTCATCTTCGCCGGAACACAGGAAGAACTGCGAAGCGGCGACACCGCCACCCTCACACTCGATTATCTCAGACGTGTGAAAGACATCGTCATCCCCAAACGCCGTCCGATGGATGAGTGCAAGTATATCGTGCTCGAAGGCGCGACGGGCAACAACCTGAAGGACGTCACCTTCGACCTGCCGCTGGGACGCTTCGTCTGCGTAACGGGTGTGAGCGGCAGCGGCAAGTCGTCGCTTATCAACTCGACGCTGCACCCCATACTGAGCCAGTATTTCCACCACTCGCAGGCGCGTCCCCTACCCTACCGCGCCATTTACGGCATCGAGAACATCGACAAAGTCATCGAGATCGACCAGTCGCCCATCGGACGGAGCCCTCGCAGCAACCCCGCCACCTACGTGGGCGTGTTCGACGAGATACGCCAGCTCTTCGCCGGCCTGCCCAGCGCAAGGATACGTGGCTACAAGCCAGGACGCTTCTCGTTCAACGTCAGCGGCGGACGCTGCGAGCATTGCAAGGGTGCCGGCGTGCGCACCATCGAGATGAACTTCCTGCCCGACGTCTATGTGAACTGCGAGATGTGCAACGGCAAGCGCTACAACCGCGAGACCCTCGAGATACGCTACAAGGGCAAGAGCATAGCCGACATACTGGAGATGACCATCCACGACGCGGTGGAGTTCTTCGAGCCGCTGCCCAAGATACACCGCAAGCTGAAGACCATCGAGGAGGTGGGACTTGGCTACATCACCCTCGGCCAGTCGGCCACAACCCTCTCGGGCGGCGAAGCGCAACGCATCAAGCTCGCCACCGAACTAGCCAAGCCTGAAACCGGCAACACATTATATATATTGGACGAACCCACTACTGGATTGCACTTCGACGACATACGGGTGCTGCTCGACGTGCTGCAACGGCTCGTCGATCGAGGCAACAGCGTGCTGGTCATCGAGCACAATATGGACGTGATAAAGGTGGCAGATTGGATCATCGACCTCGGCCCCGACGGCGGCAAGAAGGGCGGCGAGATAGTATTCGCCGGCACCCCCGAAGCCATTGCCAAACAAAAAGACAACTTCACCGGACAGTATCTGAAAGAGGAACTGGAAGAATGCGGCAAGGCTAGTTTGTAGGATATTCTATCCAAATCAATAATTTTATCGTAACTTTGCAAGCGATTTCATAAGGAAATCACGGAGCGTTATGCCTCGGTCTGTTTGTGGAAACCTGAGAAACTTCTACGATGACCAACCCCGGTATAATGGTTCGCGTATTAGCGTGGACTTTATATCACATCTTGTCATCAAGGTTTTCTCAGGACCTCCACAAAAAGAAGTGGTGTACGGTACCACGCTTTCGTTTCAAAAAAAATAATCAATCCGCATTCCGAGGTACGGGAAAGCATTAAAAGTTGCACCCGACACGGATTAAGGGTTTAGATTATGGGTAAAACGCCACTCACACCACAAATCCTAAGAGAAAAAGGATTTGAAGAGCAAATGAAGTTCGGTCACGTTTTCTATGTAAAAGGGAAATGTGCTTTGGTTTATTCTTTTGCTTGGATTCCATGTAATTTAGAATTTGGTGCTCCACTATCCACAAATGTTTACGTAAACACTTTAGAAGATCTGGAAAAATTAATGAAGGAAGGAGGTTTAGCATGAAATTATCTTTCAAACTTATAGCTGTACTATTATTCGTATTTACAATCATATCTTGTAAAAACAACTCGACAGAATCTTCAGATAAAACCAGTACGTCACAAAATACGCAGTTAGAAACGGCTGGAAATGACAAATCCATGTCAGAAACGGCTGAAACCAAATCAAATCCAGTAGAAAAGTTCGTAGGACGTTATTCTGTTAAAGACGGTGGACCGAATGTAGTAGAAGTCCTTTCTGACGGTAGGGTTATATACAACTGCGAAGGCAACAAAAGGTTTCTTGGAAATATCTCAATTATTTCTGACAACGCTTTTATGATAGACTACTTGGATCCTTCAGATTGTATTTACGTCGGAGACAATACCCCCATATTCCGCATAGTAGATGGTGTTGAAAAAAATTACGCGTGGACAAGCGGCGGACAATATGTTAGATATCTTGTATATGATATACAAGAAAAACGTATATATACGGAAGGTTATAGTAAATATAAAAATAGAGATATTGCAGAAGTCGAGTATTTTAAGATGATTCATTAGTCCGTCATATAAAAAGTGCCAGTACCTGAAAAAGGTGCAGGAAGAGTGCGGAAAATCGCAAAAACGTTTGACACATAAACAGAAAAAGCGGGGTCATTTGACCCCGCTTTTGTTTTTGACCACCTGTAAATTCTCCCCGCATATATGCGCGGTCGATTTTCGGTCAAATCAATGCCTCCGCACTTATGCGCGGTCGATTTTCGGCCAAATCAATGCCTCCGCATCAATGCGCGGTCATTTTTCAGTCGTGTAAGAGGTTCCGCATCGGTGCGAAAATATGAAACAGATCTGCGAGGCGGTTTCGCAGTGGTGCGAAGTCGTCCCGCAGTCCTGCAATGCCTTTCGCACCGTTGCAAAGTCTTGCCGCAGCTCTGCATAGGCCTTCGCACCATTGCAAAGTCTTGTCGCACCATTGCAAGGCGGTTTTGCAATGGTGCGGGGCGGCGTTGCAGAATTGCAATGCCGCCCCGCACTTTGAACCCTTGCACTCACCGCACTACGGCGGGGCTACTCGGTGATGTAGCCGAATTGACGTAGGGCACGGTCGCTGTTGCGCCAGTCTTTTAATACCTTCACGTAAAGGTTGAGGAAGCAGCGCTTGCCTGTGAAGGCCTCGATGTCCTTGCGTGCCTCAACGCCCACTTTCTTGATGGCCATGCCTTTGTGGCCGATGACAATCTGCTTCTGAGTCTCGCGCTCGACATATATCACCGCCGAGATGTTGTCCACGCCTTCCTTTTCCTCGTAGCTCTCCACGCTCACCTCGCAGCTGTAGGGTATCTCCTTCTGGTAGAAGCGCAGCAGCTTCTCGCGTATGATCTCGCTCACGAAGAAGCGCATGGAGCGGTCGGTGAGCTCGTCCTTGGGGAAGTAGGGCGGGTTTTCGGGCAGCTGCTTGAGGATACAGTCGAATATGGCCTCGATGTTGAAGCGCTCGGTGGCGGAGGCGGGGATGACGGTGGCTCGCGGAATCTGACGCTGCCAGTAGTTTATCATGTTGGCGACGGTGGCCTGGTCGGAGAGGTCGATCTTGTTTATCACCAAGATGACGGGCACCTGGCTCTGGATGACCTTCTGCAGCACCTGCTCGTTCTTGAAGGGCTCGCCGATTTCGGTAACGAGGAGGAAGAGGTCGGCGTCCTGCAGGGCGGAGCTGACGAAGCCCATCATCGACTCGTGGAGGCGGTAGTGCGGGTTGACGATGCCGGGGGTGTCGGTATAGACAATCTGGAAGTCCTCGCCGTTGACGATGCCCATGATGCGGTGGCGCGTCGTCTGCGCCTTGCTGGTGATGATGGAGAGGTTCTCGCCCACCAGAGCGTTCATGAGGGTTGACTTGCCCACGTTGGGGTTGCCGATGATGTTGACGAAGCCGGATTTGTGCATCTTTTTTGAGTGCTTGAATGCTTGAATGCGTTAATGCTTGAGTGCTTGAGTACTACTGATTATTAAAACAATGCTTTGCAACAAACCAGTTGCAAAGCATTGTCGTCTTGATTCATGTCGCGGGATTATTCAGCGGCAGGAGCCTCTTCGGTGGTCTCAGCGGTGGCAGCGGCGCGGGTGCTATTGACAACCACAACGTCGCTAGTCTTCACGTTGAGGAGCTCGAAGTTGTCGCCCTTGATATCCTGAACCTTCACGCGGTTGCCGATCTCCAGAGGAGTGACATCGATAAGAACCTCGCTGGGCATGTTGGCGGGCAGAGCCTTCACTTTGAGGCGTTTCTGCTTGTAAACGAGTTTGCCGCCCTTCATCACGCCAGCCGAAGTACCGGTGGTGTGCACGGGGATGGACATCACCACGGGCTTGTCGTCGCTCAGCTCGTAGAAGTCAGCGTGATAGACGATGTCGGTCACGGGGTGGAACTGCATGTCCTTCACCATAGCGCGGAATTTGTTGCCGCCCAGGTCGATTTCGACGAAGCAAGGCTCCGGGTTGAACAGGATGCGCTGGAAATCGGTCTGCTTGAGAGCAAACATTTTCTGGTCGCCTTTGCCATACATCACGCAGGGCACCAAGTCGGCGCGGCGCAATGCCTTAGCATCTTTTTTCCCTACGTTCTCGCGAAGAGAACCGCTCATAGATACTATTCTCATTGTTTTATTGTGTTTTATGGGGATCGCTCCCCTGGTTAATAATTTTCTTAGTGATTAGTGATTGGTGATTAGTGAATTGACAATACCAACTGCTAACTACTGACTACTGACTACTGACTACTGACCACTATTTATGCAGCTTCTGCGGTATGCCTTTACGATGGATGGTGTTCTCGTAGAGGTTGTCGATTGACTCGTAGTTCACGATGCAGCGGATGGATTCGGCGAGCAGCCAGTCGGTAGGCAGCACGTGGATCTTGGGAGACTGACGGCGCAGAGGGATGGTGTCGGAGACCACCAGCTCTTCCAGCACGGAGTTCTCGATTTTCTCGATGGCGTCGCCCTTGTGTCCGTTGGAGAGGACAGCGTGGGTAATCATAGCGCGGACACTCTTGGCGCCGTTCTGCTTGATGATCTCGGCAGCCTTGCAGATGGTTGAGCCGGTGTCGATGATGTCGTCGAGCAGGATGACGTCCTTGCCCTCCACATCGCCGATAAGTCTCATCTCGCCAATCTCGTTGGGTTTGTTGCGGTGCTTGTAGCACATCACGAAGCTGTTGCCCATGGTCTTGGCATACATGCCGGCACGGCGGCTGCCGCCCAGGTCGGGCGAAGCGAACATCACGTCCTCGACGTTCAAGACCTCGCGGATGTAAGGCATGAAGATAGAACTGCCGAAGAGGTGATCGACGGGGATGTTGAAGAAACCCTGGATCTGGTCGGCGTGGAGGTCCATGGTGACCACGCGGTCAACGCCAGAGGCCTGCAGCATGTCGGCAATCAGCTTCGATGCGATAGGCACATGGGGTTTGTCCTTGCGGTCCTGACGGGCGAAGCCGTAGTAAGGTATGACGGCCACCACCTTGTCGGCGCTGGCGCGCTTGGCGGCGTCGATCATCATAAGAAGCTCGAAGAGGTTGTCCGTCGGAGGGATAGTGGATTGGATGATGAACACAATGCCACCGCGGATGGTCTCCTCGAAAGAAGGCTGGAATTCGCCGTCGGCATACTGGAACACCTCGGATTTACCAAGAGCAATACCATAATTTTCGGCCACACGGGTAGCGAGGTCTTTGGTCGCACGGCCCGCGAAAATGAATACTTTATCGTTTTTTGACTGCATGACTGTTGTTTATTTTGCGGGTGCAAAAGTACTAAAAAAGTTTATTGTGGCAAAAAATCTCCAAAATATATATTTAGTGGAAACGTTATATAACTATGATTACCGAAATCGACAACCTTGCCGCGCCCGAGTTGGCCGCCTACGCCTCGCTCACCGAGACACAGCTGCGCAACCGGCTCGACCCCGAGATGGGCATCTTCATCGCCGAAAGCCCCAACGTGATAAAGGCGGCGCTGAAGGCAGGATGCCAGCCCCTTTCGCTGCTTACCGAACGGCGGCATCTGGAAGGCACTGCCAAAGAGGTGGTCGAACTGATCGGCGACCAGACACCCGTCTTCACCGGCTCGCGCGACATCCTGGCGCAGCTCACCGGCTACGAGCTGACGCGAGGCGTGCTGTGCGCCATGCGGCGTCCGAGGATGAAAAGCATTGAGGAGGTGTGTGAAGGCAAGCGGCGCATCGCGGTGATAGACAGCGTGGTCAACGCCACCAACACAGGCGCCATCTTCCGTGCCGCGGCGGCGCTGGGCATCGAGGCGGTGCTGCTCACCCACACCTGCAGCGACCCGCTCAACCGCCGTTGCGTGCGAGTAAGTATGGGCACCGTTTTCCAGGTCGAATGGGCCTACCTGTCCGGCAGCATCCAACAGCTTCACACCATGGGATTCGCCACCATAGCGATGGCGTTGCGCGACGACGCCCTTCCCATCGACGACCCGCGGCTGAAGGCCCACGAGCGTATAGCGATAGTGCTCGGCAACGAAGGCGACGGCCTTCCGCAGGCGCTCATCGACACCTGCGACCACACCGCCGTCATCCCCATGCAGCAAGGAGTCGATTCACTCAACGTAGCCGCAGCCGCCGCCGTAGCCTTCTGGGAGCTGCGCAAGCGCTAACCGCTGACTGCTGACTGCTGACTGCTATTATCGTGGCATTGCCAGTCCCTTTTCATAAATGACGAGATTGCGAAATATTTTGTTATTTTTCCAGCAACTTTTTTCTATTAAACATTAGAACCGGAAAAACAATATCAGAATATTTTTTTTTGAGAGATTTTCAATATTTCAATATTGTTTTATATCTTTGCAACACAAAAACGAATACAATGGCAGTCAATCCTGAAATCCTTTATCGCAATTCGCACCGAAACGTCTCCCAGGTGAGCATGGATTTTAAACGTGAACTCCACAATAAAATCAATTGGGATGCCCGCATCATCGGAATCAAAGGTCCGAAAGGAGTGGGGAAATCCACGCTCTTAAAGCAACACATCAAAGAAACTTTTCCCGACGACAGCCAAGTGCTTTTCGTTTCGCTTGACAATATGTGGTTTGCCAACAACAGCCTTGCCGATTTGGTTGAATACCACTACACTCACGGAGGAACCCACCTGTTCTTGGATGAAGTCCACAAATATGAGCATTGGCAAACCTACATCAAAAACATCTATGACGACTATCCCACGCTGCATGTGGTATTCACCGGTAGCTCGATGCTCAAATTGGACAAAGGGGAGGGAGACTTGTCAAGACGTGTGGCCATGTACACCATGAATGGCCTGTCGTTTCGTGAATATCTGATGTTTGAAGATGTTCTTCAATATGAGAAACTATCGCTGGATGACGTCTTGCATCACCACGTGAAGATTGCTACCGACATTGCCGCCAGAACCCATGTGCTTCCCCATCTGGAAAGATACTACCAACACGGTTATTATCCCTTTTACAAGGAAGATTTGGAAGGCTACCATGCCAAACTCCTTGAAGTGGTGCAACAAACCATCGAGAACGACATCCCTTCGGTGGAGAAAGTGGAGTATGCCACTGTTCAAAAGCTGAAGAAGCTGCTTGGGATTATCGCTTTGCAAGTGCCCTTCATTCCCAAGATGGAAGATTTGTACGCCCAACTGGAGACGAGCCGCGAGCAAGGACTGAAGCTGTTGGATCTTTTGGCAAAGGGAGCGTTGCTCGGACAGCTGAAGACCCGCACAAAGGCCTTAAAACAGATGTCAGCCCCCGACAAGCTGTATCTTGACAACCCCAACCTAATGTACGCATTCAACCGCCATCCAGAAACAGGCACCATCAGGGAGACATTTTTCCACAACCAGGTGGGGCGCGTGCACGAACTCAATACTCCCCCCAAGGGTGATTTCCTAATTGACGGGAAACACACCATTGAAGTGGGTGGAGCCGACAAAGGCTTTGAGCAGATCAAAGACCTTCCCGACAGCTACATTGCCATCGACGATGTGGAATTCGGAAGAGGGAACAAGATTCCCTTATGGCTGTTTGGGTTTTTATATTGAAGACAGTTTCTTGCAAATCTTGTTGAGGTCAATGGCCTCAATAATCAAAACGTTTTACTTGTTTTCGAAGCCCTTCTGGAGCGTCTTAAGTACCTTCACCGTCTGGACGCTATATTTCAGGAACAGGGTGTTTGGTTCAACGGATTAATTGTACTGTCCCTGTGATTCTGGAGGCCTTCCGCAAGCGCTCATCGACGCCTGCGACCACACCGCCGTCATCCCCATGCAGCAAGGAGTCGATTCCCTCAACGTAGCGGCAGCCGCCGCCGTAGCCTTCTGGGAGCTGCGCAGGCGCTAATCGCCGGCCACCCTATTGAACATATCAACCCATCAACATAAAACATATTAACACATTAACATTTGCCCTGTGCGGGCACGCACCTGCCCACTTCCCGCTGAGACAAAAATGTGTAATTAAAAAAATGTGCGTATATTTGCATCGCGAACGATTACGAAAAAAGTCGTAACGAAAAAATGCGTAATATGGAAAACCCCTTTAAATTCGGGACAATCGTCGAAGATAATTATTTCACCGACCGGGTGAATGAGGTGGCCTATATCAAAGAGTTTGTCCGAAGTGCCAACCATCTGGTACTGATAAGTCCTCGTCGTTTTGGCAAGAGTAGCGTGGTCGCAAAAGCCGTAAAGCAGAGCGGTCGCAAGCATATCACGGTGAACCTCCAGCAAGCGACCTCCGTGTCCGACCTTTCGGCAATACTGCTACGAGAGTTTTTCAAGGTGCACCCGCTCGAACGCGTCCGCCACCTGATAACCCATTTCCGTGTCATACCTACCCTGTCCACCAATCCCGTAACCGGAGCGATCGAGGTGTCCTTTCAGCCAAGCGCCAACGAGGTAGTCCTGATCGAGGACGTGCTGACGCTCATCGATAAGACGCATACCGAAAACGACCGTATGATTGTGGTGCTTGACGAATTCCAGGAGATAAAGGATCTGGCACCGAAACTCGACAAGCAGTTGCGCTCCATCATGCAGAGCCACAAGAACATCAACTATATCCTGCTTGGAAGCCAGGAGAGCATGATGACCGATATCTTTGAGAACAAGAAGTCGCCGTTCTACCATTTCGGACAGCTTATGCGGCTGGGGAAACTTCCGCGAGAGGATTTCCATCAATACCTGTCCGCACGGTTGTCAAGCATATTCCCAGATGGAAGCGACGAATTGGCCGACCGCATATTGGACTACACCTCCTGCCATCCCTATTATTCGCAGCAGCTGGCGTCCAACGTGTGGCAGATGGGAGTGTTGCAGCCAGGCATTGAGAGACCTTTCGAAGCGGCAATCAGCCAGATTGTTACCGCACATGGGTTGGATTATGAGCGTCTGTGGATGAACTTCAACCGCACGAACCGTTGGATTCTAAAGACACTTTCGGCCAACAAGTCGTTGCAGTCGGGCGGACACAGCACCAGCACCATCTATAGTGCGCTGAAGCGTATGCAGAAAGACGGATACGTCATCTACTCCGACCGTTACGAGCTTGAAGACCCGTTCTTCCGCGAGTGGATTGCCGTCAACAACGAATAGGCAGCCGCAGCCGTAGCCTTCTGGGAACTGTGCAAGCACTGACAACCAGCCAATAACCGCTGACCACTTCTGCAAATCAGGGACAGGTAGTTTGATTCAACAGTTCGTTTGCCCTGCCCCTGATTCATGAAAGGATGCATAAGTCGTGGTTAAGTCGTGGTTAAGTCATGGTTAAGTCATGGTTAAGTCGTGGTTAAGTCGTAGTTAAGTCATGATAAAGTCATGATAAAGTCATGAAATCACTATCAACGGAAAAAATAAGAAATTTTAACACGGCCAGTGACCAATTTAACATTTCATAGGGTCATTACATCAATGGGAGACTTATTTTCTCTGACATTTCTCACTCTCGTATTCCGCACTTTCCTATTTCAATAACATGTTAAGACAGAACTTGCCCCCAGACTCCAGACCCTTGACCCTCGACAAAACAACGGTAAACCAGCTGCAGAGCAACCCGCTTCTGTTTTCGTTATCGTTTTAGTTTTAGTTAGCCGAAGGCTCGCTGACCGCTGACTGCTGACCGCTAACTGCTACAATCAGGGACAAGTAGTTTGATTCAACGGAACATTTGTCCAGTCCCATTGTTCTTAAAAGATAGCCGATGAGTAATTGAGAAGGATGATCCAAATTCCCACCACCCTTCACGATAGCTAACCATTTATAAGACAGTATTTTACAAAGTAACCCTATAGAAGTTTACAAAGTATTGATTTTCAAGCACTAATCTTTCGATCCTTCGGCGATCCTTCGGCGACCTTTCGGTGGTCGTTTTATCATCCTTTTTATTGCCCCTTTCAAAATTCGTGTGGAACTTTCTCACAGCCGCACTACCTTCTGACGATACGTTCCGCTCTCGGTTGTAAGAATCAGGTAGTACACGCCAGCCGATAACCTCGACATGTCAATGCCTTCAGTCGTAAGTTGCACCGACACCTTTTCTCCGCGGACATTGTACACTTCCGCAGACTTTATCTCGCCCGCCTCGCTGTTGATATAAACCATACCCTGTGTCGGATTAGGATAGACGCTGACCGCCGAGTGCTGGACAATTCCTCAATTCCACTGCAGTCCTCATAGTATAAATCAGCGAACTGACTCCAGTAGCTGTCGGCCAAGTATGCATCTAAAGTGCCACATGGGATGACGATGGTGTCGACGGTCGTTCCATACAGACATCCGTCATAATCGCCCTCACTTGTAGTCGCTGGCGGCAAAGTGTTTTTTAACAGTAACGTTCTGATAGCATGTTCCTCGAAAGCTCCGAACTCGATAGTGTCAAGAGGAGCAGAAAAGGAAACTTTTTTCAGCTTACGTCCTTTCCAGAAAGCTTCATACCGAACGACCTTTAACGATGGCGGAAGTTGAAGACTGGACATTGCGCAATTTCCAAAAGCGTACGAGTCGATGGTCTCGACATCGTCACCCCAGGTGATGTGCGAAAGGGCGGTACAATACATAAATGCCTCCCTTGGAACTGTGCGCAAGCCATTCGGTATCGATATGGAGCTCAAGTTGGTGCAAAGTTCGAAACACGCTCTGCCCATCGTGTCGAGGGTCAACGGCATTGAGACAGAGGCCAGCGACGTGCAATAATCGAAAGCATAATCATCCATCCGCTCCAAATAGCTTGGCAAGACGATGCATTCCAGTGAGCTATAAGAGAATGCGTTGCTGGCGATCGTAGTTACTTCATCAGGGACATAGATATATTTGACATTCGAGTTGAACATAAAGCCACTCACAACACGCAATGTACTCGGCAGAATCACCGTGTCGGCACTTTTATGACACGACACAAGGGTGTCCCCGCCAACGGAATAAATTGCATTTTCGTCCATATAGTAGCGAGTGTTTCCTTCTGCAATAGTAAGATTGGTCAGCGCTGAACAACCAGCAAAAAGATTGTCGCCAAGATACGAGACTGACGAAGGTATGACTATATTATTCAAACGATCGGAACCTGTAAAAGCCCAGAAATCAATACTGGACAAGCCATCGGGCAATGACACGCCCGTTATCGACTTGCAGTCGCAAAAGGCGCAAGGGGCAATGTGTCTCGTGTTTTGCGGCAATGTTATCGTCCCGCTTTTACCACGCGGGCATTCCACCAAGGTCGAAGTGTCTTTACTGAAAAGTATTCCGTCTATTGAAGTATAGTTTGGATTGTTCTCGTCCACATTGATGGAGTTTAGACCTTTGGCAGCGAGAGCCCACATCTCAATATTAGTCACCGATGCAGAGACACTGATTGTTGTAAGACCGCTGGCACCCCGAAAACAGGCCTCCTTTATCTGGACAACCGACGATGGAATGGTTAATCCCGACAGGGAAGCACCATAAAAAGCCATCTCACCCAATGCAACCACATCGTAGGTTTCACCGTTGTACGTCACAGTTGCGGGTATGTTCAGGTTGCCCCGATAAGTCTCACAAGACTCGCCACCAGCCACCTCTACGGTGTGATCGTCGGCAGAGAGAATCTTGTAGGTCAAGCCGCCGCTCACAAAATATTGCTCACTGCTCTGGGCCGATGCGACGGTAGTAAGTCCAAACAGTCCCAATGTGCCGAGAAAAAGAATGATTTTGTTCATAATGCTTTGTTTTAAGTTCATAAATAAATAAAAAGGGTAAGACATTGAAGACTTACCCCTTGGTATCTTTTACAAAACGGTGTCCAAATATATGCATACAGCACTGTCTCCGTTATACATAGTCATTGCCGCAGGGTACCTGCCTGCCGGTATTAAATCTATACCGAGAGCCTTGGCCATACTGGCAGATTCAATTTCAAAATCCGTGTGGAACTTTCTCACAGCTTGACCACCTTGTGACGATACGTCCCGCTCTCGGTTGTAAGAATCAGGTAGTACACGCCAGCCGATAACCTTGACATGTCAATGCCTTCAGTCGTAAGTTGCACCGACACCTTTTCTCCGCGGACATTGTACACTTCCGCAGACTTTATCTCGCCCACCTCGCTGTTGATATAAACCATACCCTGTGTCGGATTAGGATAGACGCTGACCGCCGACTGCCGACTGCTGACCGCTTCTTCAATTCCGCTGCAGTCCTCATAGTAGAAATCGGCAAACTGACCCCAATAGCTGTCGGACAAATATGCATCCAACGTCCCACAGGGAATGACGATTGTGTCAACGGTGGCGTAATAAAGGCAGCCCAAGTCTTCACCATACTCTGGCATCGTTACGGTGACAGGCGGTGCGGTGTTCACAAATTGCAGCAAGCCTATTTGCCGCTGGGTGAATGCTTCGGGTTCAATAGTGTCGATGGGAGCGGTGAAGACCACCCTACCCATATCAGCCATGCCGTTATAAGAGGGGAATGCCGCCAATCCTATGGACCGCAAAGTCGAAGGGAAGATGAGGTCAGTGAATGCGCAATCGCCGAAAGCCGCTTCGCCTATAGTTTCAACCGCATCGCCCCAAGTAATATGAGAAAGAGAGGTACAGCTGTTGAATGCATCCGGAGGAATGGCACGCAAACCGTTTGGAATATCAATGGAAGTCAAGTTTTCGCATGAAAGAAAGCATTCTTTTCTCATCATGTCGAGACTTGAAGGCATTGCAACACGTGTTAGCGAACTGCAATAGGCGAAAGCGCCCTCGCCCATAAGATCCAAATGGTTCGGCAAATCGATGCTGACCAGAGTGCTTCCATTGAACGTCTCGTCGCCTATGGTTGTAACCCCATCGGGTACATTAACATATCTCACGTTTTGATTTAGTCCAAAACCGTTGACATAGCGCAACGTATTTGGCAAAAATACAGAGTCAGCACTTTTGTGTGCCGAAAGCAGAGAGTCGCCATCCGCAGAATAAATCATCATACCGTCTAAATAATAGTGCATATTACCATCGGAGAGCGTAAGATTGTCAAGTGCCAGACAGTAGGCGAAAGGGTTTGGACCGATATGACTCACCGATGATGGAATGACTATATTGTTCAACCGCCTGTTGCTCCAGAATGCCCGGCAGCCAATGCTGGAAATGCCTTCATGCAGCGTTACACCAGTAATGTAAAAACAAAAAGTGAACGCATAGTTTGCAATATACTTTGTGTTCTGCGGCAGCGTTATCGCGCCACTCTTGGCAGCAGGACATGCCATCAATGTGGCGGTATCTTTGCTGAATAGCATTCCGTCTATTGTTCTGTAACTGGGATTGTTTTCATCCACGTTGATGGCAGTGAGGTTCTGCACCACAAATGCATATTCCCCAATCGATGTAACCGAGGCGGGTATGTTGATTGCCGATAGAGAACCCATAACATTGAAGAAGCAGCCGCGCTTAATCTCTATGACAGACGAAGGAATCGTAACGCTTGATAGAGTGGACCCTTCGAACGCCTCTTCACCCAAGGCTACCACATTGTATGTTTCGCCATTGTAAACCACCGAGGCGGGAATGGTAATATTTCCGCGATAAAAACCGCCATTCCACAGACGGCTAACCTCCACTGTGTGATCCATAGACGACAGAATAATATACCCCAAGCCGCCAGTTTCAAAATATTGATCCCTGGTTTGGGCCGATGCGACGGTGGAAAGGCCAAGTAGCCCCAATGCGCCGAGAAAAAGAATGATTTTGTTCATAATGCTTTGTTTTAAGTTAATGAATTTGTTTTTACGGTCAGTAAAATACTGACCAATCCTACAAACATATTACACACAAACGGAGTCGAATCTGACAACTGAAAAAAAATTCAATCCTTCCTGTCAGATTTTCGCAAAAAGATGTGTAATATTGTTTAAATACATGATTGTGTTAGTCATTAACCACTGACTACTGATCACCGACCACTATGTAACAACATTATTCGCAAGAATCCGTTTATAAAACATGACCGACCAACACCATACATACACCACCCTGCTCGAACGTCACCGTAAAATGCTGTGGTGCATGTGCTGGAAAAAGGCAAATGGAAACTACGACCACTGCCAGGACCTTCTGCAGGAGGTCTCTATCCAACTGTGGGAGAACCTGGGCAAGCTACGGCCCAATTCCACCCCTTGGCAGGAACGTGCATGGGTGCGCTGGCAAGCTCGATCGGTGTTCTATCAAATCGACAGGCGGAAAACGCTATACACCGAGCCTCTAACCGAAGATTTTTTTCACTCCACCGCCGACGAAGAATCCGTTCATCGTAAAGAACTTCTCGACAACCTCATCTCAACACTCACACCAGACGAGCAACAAATGATGCAACTCCATCTCGACGGCTATCATGGTGACGAGATTGGCGCCGCGATGGGACTCAACCGCGACGCCGTATATCAACGGATGCATCGCACCATACAGAAGATGCGCCGTGTGGTCCTTATACTGCTCGCCCTCTTACTTACCTCGTTGGTTGCCATCGCGGTGGTACCAGAATGGCGGCAGTTCTTCTTCGGCGTCAAGAACAACGAAACGCCCCCATCGACACCAACACAACCCCAGAAGGAACCTTCGCCGCAACCGATAGACACAATTCCTCATACGAATCAGGTCAAGCAAGCCCCCAAAGCCAAAGCAGAACCTTTGGAGAAAATGCCCACGTTGGACATCCTTAGCCTTATGGATGTACCCGAGGAGACAATCGAGCCGCCATCGGATGTCGAACCAACCATCTCGCTCGATGGCACACGGCTCACTATCACCGGTGTCGATGGCGAGCTCATACGACTGTTCGACTGCACAGGCAACCTCGTGGCGGCGCAGAAGGCCACCGTCATCTGCACCATCGACCTTTTCCCGAGTACATCAGCCTTCAACGGCCTCGCAAGCAACGGATCGGCAATAGCGACAGGCAGTTGCAACGACTACATACTCCAGATAGGCGACCGCCCCGCACTGAAAGTGCAAATACAGTAGATGCGTGCGGGCACGCACAAGAAAAGCCCTTCCTTTCTGGGGAGGGCTTTTTGTTGCTTCACTTGTTCGGCTTCGCTTGGGTGCCGTTGTCTTGGTTACTGCAGTTTGAAGACTACGGGGAGGGTGAACTGTGTGCGGACGGCTTCGCCGTTCTGCTTGCCGGGCGTCCAGTTGGGCATTGCGTTGACCACTCGGAGAGCTTCCTCGTCGCAGCCGCCGCCGATGCCACGCAGCACCTCGGCATCGGTGATGCTGCCGTCTTTCTCGACCACGAAGCGAACCATCACACGGCCTTGCACGCCGTCGGTCTTGGCCTGCTCGGGATACTGGATGTTCTCGGAGAGATACTGGTAAAGGGCATCCATGCCGCCGACGAACTCGGGGGATACTTCCGGCATGTCGCAGATTTCGTCGGTGGTTGCCTGTTGCGGAACGGTGGTTTCCTGCTCGGCAACGGTAGCCTTCTCGGCAGCGGGTTTGCAGCCGAACATCAGCAGCAACGCCGCCACGGGCAGCACCGCCGCAAGTTTCCATGCGCCGAAGCGCGTTTTCTGTCTGTTCATCATAACAATACGGTTTTTGAGGTTAATACTGTTGAATTTATTTGTGATATGGCCATATCCGGTTCCGACGGCCTGCCTGTAGAGCAGGCTCAGATAGTCTTTGCCGTTGCCGAGCACGACGGCGGCGTCGGCTTGGTATTCGTGGACGGCAGAGAGCTCGCGCAGCATAATCCACGCAAAGGGGTTGAACCACGCGATGCAGCACATGAGGCGCATCGTGAGCACGTCCATCGTATGGCGGCGACGCACATGTTCCTGCTCGTGGGCGAGGACTAGGCGCAGCTCGTCGTCGGTCATCCCGCGTGTGCCGATGGTGATGTGTCCGAAGAAGGAGAAGGGCGCGGTGGTGTCGTCGAGGAGCGTCACACGCTCGCGGCGCAGATGTCTGACGGTGGCGGAAAGCTGGAAGGCCAGTATCGCCAACGTGGCCGCCACGCCGACGATATAGAGCGCCAAAGGCAGCCAGGAGAGGTCGGTCGAGGGAGCCGCCGAGACGCTTTGTGCCTGAGCGGTGCCCACCACAATTTCGGGCAGCACAGCCGTCGCGGTAGCCGTAGTGGCCGAGACCGCCTGCGGAAGGCGTACCAGCGGATAGATCAAGCTGAACGCCATAGCCGCCAGCAGATACCAACGCCGCAGCTGCAGCTGGCGGTCGTTGCGGAAAACCAGCAGGTAGGCGCCGTAGAGGACGCCCGTCGCCAAAGTCGAGAATAAAGCCCAGTGTATCATGATTCGAGTTCTTTAGTTATTGTTTCCAAATCTTCGAGGCTCACCGCCTTGCGGTCAACCAGAAACGACACCAGCGCCCTCGCCGAGCCGAACCAGTTGTGCGCCATGCGTCCCACCACCTGCTGCATGTATTCCTCGCGGCTCACAAGCGGGTAGTAGCGGTTAGAGCGGTTGAAGGTCTCGTGGGCGACGAAACCTTTCTGCTCGAGAATACGCACGACGGTGAGCACGGTGTTGTAAGCGACCTCGCTATCGACCGCCGCGACAATCTCGTTGGCGAACCCCTTCTCGATTTTCCAGATGGCCTGCATCACCTGCTCCTCGGCCTTCGTCAGTTCCTTTCGATTAACAGTATCCATAGTTTTGTAATTAATTTCTTAGTTATAAAACGAGCAATTAAGTTAGATATTGTATGAGGGGGGAAAATTTTTTTTCGAAATCGAAAAAAAATTTAGCGGTCAGCGGTCAGTGGTCGGTGGTTAGTGGTAGTGGTTAGCGGTCAGAAAACTGCGGGATTTCTTCAAAATCTCTGGAATATTTCTCACCGAAAAACCAGAACGGGAAAGAAATAGATTGGAGGTTAGCGGGCGGTGGTTACACTATGGCGGAAGGTTTTGGGGTTTACTCCAGCGTGGCGACGGAAAAAAGTGCCGAAATGGCTTTGGTTCTGGAAACCAAGTCGGTCGCTGATTTGCTGGACGGTAAGCGTGGTGGTCAGGAGCAACGATTTAGCCTGCCGCACGAGGTTTTCGCTTATGCAGTCGCCCGCAGTCATGCCGGTAACCGACTTCACCACGTTGGCCATATATTTGGGCGAGATGCAGAGTTCGGAGGCATACCATCCGATGTCGTGGTGCTTTCGGCAGTTGCTTTCGGCAAGCATCATGAACCGTCCGGCAATTGTCTCGGAGCGGCTGAGCGGCTCTCCGCCTATACCTGCCTGATAGGCTCCGCAAAGGAGTGTGGTGAGCGAGCGCATGAGGTGCAGGAGTGTGGAGTATTTGTCGGCAATGGTGCCGCAGCGTATAACACTTGACATCAGGTCGAAATAGTTAAGCGCAACGTGCATCTCCTCGTCGGAGAGCGACACTGTGGGGCGCACCATCAGCTGCTGCATGAGCGAGAGCGGCATGTTGACTTTCAGGTCTTCGCCCACCGAGTGCTTGAAGGCAAGAGTATCGACGCTAAGGCCGTCGCTGACCGAGGAGAGGTGGAGTATATGCTCGACTGAGACGAACATGACAGCGGGCGCCTTGATTTCGAACGGGCTCATGTTCACCGTGCCGGAGAGGGTGCCGCCGTTGAAAAGCAGAATCACGTAGTCACCTGGATGGTAATATTCTGGAAACGCCACGGTAAGACGTGGTATGCGCCCGAGAATGATTTTGTTTTCGAACTGTGCCAGCACACTATAGTTGGCGGCGTCGGCGACGACGGGGAGAGTATCGTTTGTCAAGTTATAAGACATTTTCAATCAATAAAACGGAGAAAAGAACAAAATATTATAGAATTTACAACCAAAAAGTGTAAAATAGAACAATTATCATGGAGATCAAACAAGGCTTAAATGTGAAAACGGATGTACTTTTGCAAATCTTTTTTCAGTCAATCTGAACATATCAAGAATTCGCTTATGAAGAAATCGCTTACCCTCATGCTATTCGCGCTTGCGTGCTTCTGTGTCGCGGCGCAGACGGTCACCTTTACAGGACTCGACCTCGGCGGACACCGTGTGCAGCTCGACCGAGTGGTCGTCACCAACCTCTCAAAGGGCTGGCAGCAGACACTTGTATGGCCCGACACAATGCTGACTCTATCAGCTCAAAGTCCGAAAAACCAGGTTGCGGATGCGCAGCGACAGGAGTTGGCCAGAAGCCTCTCGGTTCGGCCCAACCCGTTCAACGGCAATGCGGAGGTCTATTTGGCCGTGAAGGAAGGGGGGGAAGTCTCGGTAACGATAAACAACACGAGTGGCCGCACGATAGCCAGATTCGCCTCGCAACTTGAGTCTGGGATGCATCTGATGCGTGTGTCTCTCGAGAACTCGGGCACCTACGTGATGTCAGTCCGTCAGAATGGCAAAACGACATCAACCAAGCTACTCTGTAACGCAGGCGGAGCCACCGACAGAATAGAATACCAAGGCGTGGTAAAAGCCCAACACATAGAACCCATAGTGCCACAAGCGTACAACCGCGACTATGCCGACGAGATGGAATACATCGGTTACGCCATAGTTGACGACGTAGAGATTGAGAGCGAGTGCATACGCCAGCCTCTGAGTACGCAGGCGGTCATGCTGCCGTTCAACACCAGCCGCAAAGCGACAGTCAAAAAAACCGCCGCAGTTACAGTCAGCGACTTCCGCGTGGCGCTCTCGCTAAGCCCCTTCTCGCTCAATCAGTTCGACAGCAACTATACCTTTGTCGTAAACGGCGAGACGGCCACCACGCCCGAGGAACTGCAGACAATTTACAACTCGCTCGGCTCGACCGAGATGTATGTGCGCATAGCCACCAAACGCCACAAGACCACCGAAAACACCGTCGATGGTGAACCCGACGAGAACGCTAACGTGCACACCTTCGACCAAGCGCTACGCCTCTGCCGCATAGCCGCCTCGCTCAACGTGCCCATCAACCCGGAGATTATGTGCGCCTACACCTATATGGATATGGACAGGATTCAGGCACCGCGATTCAACGAATATCCCGAATTCAACGGATTGATGAACGGCAAGGAGTGGTCGGAACTCACGCTCGACGAGGTGTGTGCCGTGCTTGAGGCCTACGGTGAGTTTGTAGCCGACTCCATACTCGCCACCGGCTGCACCGTGAAAAACTGGAACCTCGGAAACGAGGCGAACTTCGGATTCGCCGGAATCGGCATGGGCGCCACGACAGCGGTGAACCCCAAACTGGCCAAAGCCGGAGCGCTCAAGCGCTACACCGCCTCGCTGTTCTCCATCGGATGGCTAAAACGCAACGTGTGGAAATACAACGCCGAAGAGTATGCCGCCGTAAAACGCGGAGTGCTGAAAGCCTACGCCAATCACGGTATAGACGCCTCCGACGTGAAGTTCTCGACACATATCGCCACCGTGGTGTTCACCCCGAGATGCAGCGCCGCCTTCTTCAAATACATGGCCAAGCACGGCTACGAGATGGAGACAGCCGGCATAAGCTACTATCCCAGCGCACCGGCAATGTCGTTCAACAAGAAGAAACTGCTCAAAAAGACCATCTCGCGCATAAACCGCAAGTGCGAGATACCTGTGTTCATCGGCGAGTTTTCCTACCCGTCGGGTAAGATGGAAGGACCGTTTGCCAGCTGGAACAAGAAACTCAAAGGCTACAACAAAGACCAGCAAGGACAGGCGGATATCTACAAAGACGTGATTGCATGGGGCAGAGACAACGGAATGGCGGGCATACGCTACTGGGCGCCCGACTACAAGGGGTGGTATGCGATGTCGATGTTCGAGTTCAATGGCAAAACCGGCAACGCCAAAACTATACTGAAAAACCATAAGGAGATTGTAAAATAAGTTTAAGCATGAAAAAATCCATTATAATCATCTTTGCGCTGCTTTGCAGCACGCTGTCATACGCCCAGGACGAAAGCCGTCCGTGGCTTAAAGGCATGAATTTCGGCATCGGCATCCCGGCAGAGTATATAGACCTGCACGCCGCAGGTATGAACATACACCTGTGGTACGACTTCGCCCATCCTCTGGCGGACAACTTCGCACTCGGCTTCTACGTCGGCGGCAGCGGCGGATTCCTCGGCGCACTCCACCCATACAACAAGTACGACCGTTTCTTCGTTGATTTCAAGGTGTCGGCGGGTGTGCTCATGGAGTTCGGCGAACTCGGCGACAAACCTTGGATTGTGGGTTTCAGCCCTTGCGCCGGATTGGGATTTGTAGATATGGACCTCGTGCTGCCCGTCGAGTTCCGCTTCGGACGCATGATAGGCAACAACTGGTATATCATGGGGCAGTTCGACTACTACTTCTCCACCGGCGACGAAACCATCTGCGTCGAGCCGTCAGTGCTATTCGGCTACAATTTCGCACCGAGACAACTCGAGAAGAAGAAATAGGACACTTATTTTGTACGAAAGAGCGTGTGCTGCGCTGTTTCGTAAAACCAAACAACCCCGCATCAAGCCGTAAGGCACAATGCGGGGTTGCACGTTTTTGGAAGGCTCCTTACCACGGCAGGTGTTCCCAATCCGTTGAGGGGACGCTGATGTGGAAGCTGACGGACTTGCCGTTCTTCAGCACGCCAGTGAGCTTATATGTTAGCAGGGCGTCGGTGCGGCTGACGGTCAGCGTTCCGCTCTGGAATGCGCCGTCGCTGTACTCCTGCTCGTTAATGACTCCATAGAAATTCGGCTCGCCATCGACATGGTTGTCCTGCTGGAAGCTGACGGAGTTGTCGCCATTGGATTCACCCACAAAGAAAGCGTAGTCGCCATCCTCGACAAAGTGTGTGAGGTCGTATGTGCGGTTCGACTGAGTGACATCGCCGCGGATGTTGAGGATAGCAACGCTGTCCTGCTGCTCGTCACTCTCGGCATCAAGGTAGCCGCGCCCGTTTTGTTCTATCGAATAACGGCAATTGAGGTGGTACGAGCGTCCATCGATGACAGCCATGTTTGCGGCAGCCTCGGTGGGAGTGTTGTTATCGCCGTCACCGTTATTATCGTTATCTTTATCCTTGTCGCAGGCAATCATTGCAGTCATGGCGAATGCAACCATAAAAAAAGAAAGGGATCTCTTCCTTGTAAATAAGAATTAAGTTGAACGTGATTAATTTGTATCCAGCAACCTTTAAACGTCGTAGTTTCCGGTCACAATTTTGACTTGAAACTTCTTGCCGTTCTTGAGCACACCGTCGTATGTAATAGTGATGGGCGTGCCGTTGTTGTTACCCGAAACCTTGTATGTGCCGCTTGTGAATATCGACTCATTCTCATAATGCACACCGTCGAGGTCGCCGCCGCCACCCATCGAGCCGTCATTTACCCAGGCTTCGAAAGAAATGTTGAGTATGCCGCTCAGATGCAGGCTCACAAGTGCCTCGTTGGGCCAACCGGAAGCGTTGGCAAGGTCGAAAGTGGCGTTCCATGTTGTAGGGGTGATATGGATACCCTCCAGGGCAAGTCTTGGCTGGCCGTCGTCGAGCGTATCGTTAGTGAATGCCGAGACGAGGGTAAGCTCGTTGTGGTAATAATCCACCACCACTTCGTCGAATTTGTAGGTCTGTCCGTCATAGACAAGGGTGTTATCGGCCATACTGGAGGACTGCTGGTCATCGCCGTTTCCGCCTCCGAAGACGTTGTCCTTGTCCTTCTGGCAGGAAAACATGGCGGTCGCAAAAAAGGCGACGGCCAAAAATGCAAAAACTTTCTTCATAGTTTTAGTTTTTTGAATGTATGTATTTTTATTTGATTACTTGATTATAAAACGGATAGAACCCCTAATTATTGTATAAGAAAAGACCAGAGCCTCTTTCCTGTATTTTCCGATTTGCCACACTCAATTTCAGAGCAGAAGCCTCATCGGAAGGAAACATATATGATATTATAATCTCAAATCCAATCGCTTTGAGTTTTGAATCCCAATCGTCTTTTTTTCGGAACGACGAACTCATTTTTCAATACATTTTGGGGAATAATCACTCCATTTCCTTCGAGGATTCTTCCGTCTGGGGCACTTTCTTCTTCTTGTGTTCCTGCATCAGATAGTAAACTATCAGGATGGCGATGCCGATGGTGATGGCGGAGTCGGCGATATTGAAGATGGCGTTGAAGAACTCGAACTCGTCGCCACCGACGAAGGGCACCCACTCGGGCCAGTCGAAGCGGAAAAGCGGGAAGTAGAACATATCGACGACACGTCCGTAGAGGAAGGGTGCATAGCCGCCTTCGGGCGGGAAAAGCTGCGCGACATTATAGTAGCTCTCGTTGAAGATAAGTCCGTAGAAGCAGCAGTCGATGAGGTTGCCGATGGCACCGACGAAGATAAGCGCCAGCGAGACGATGAAGAGCGTCTGCGCCCCTTTGCGGATATAGTGCACTATGGCCCACATGACGGCGGCGGAGGCGACAAGACGGAACAAGGTCAGGAGCAGTTTGCCGACGCTGCCGCCGAAGGCCATACCGAAGGCCATGCCTACGTTCTCGACGAAATGGAGCTTGCACCACGAGCCGATAAGGGGTATCTCCTCCCCTATCTGAAGGTGTGTCTTTATCCATATCTTAAGCACCTGGTCGGCGATGAGGATGATCGGTATGATAAGGGATACGATGAGGGTTTGTTTTCTGGATGGGGTCATGGTTTGGATTGCGTTAATGCGTTATTGTGTTATTGCGTTAGTGTGTGATTGCGTGATTGCGTTAGTGTGTTAGTGGCTGACTGCTTTTATTGCATTGTGCGGGCACGCACCTGCTGGCAGAGTTCGTCGTACCACTTTTGGCCGAAGCGTCTTATGAGGGGTTCTTTGAGGTATTTGTATAGCGGCACGCCGGCTTCACGGCCTTTGCATACCGCCGAGCGGCAGACGTCCCACTCGTGGTAGTTGAGCGAGATGAACTCGCCGTAGTTATCGACTCGTATAGGATAGAGATGGCACGAGACGGGTTTCATATAGTCGATCTTGCCGTCGCGGAAGGCTTTCTCTATGGCGCAGAAAGCACACCCGTTCTCCCAAACGACGTAGGCGCACTCGCGGTTTGCGACCAGCGGGGTGCAGGGTTCGCCGGCGTTGTCGTCGATAGCCACACCCTGTTCGGCTACGGCTCGGCGTCCAGCTTCGGTCATATAGGGCTCCACCTGCGGGTAGATGCGCTCCAAGACGGGCACCTCGTCCTCGTCGAGCGGCGCGCCGGCGTCGCCTTCGACACAGCACTGTCCCTTGCACTGCGACAGATCGCAGCAGAAGCAACGGTCGGCGATATTCTCGGATATTATGCAGTTTTCGACGATGAGCACGGGAGGGGGATTGCGTTAGTGCGTTAGTGCGTTAGTGCGTTATTGCGTTAGTATTTTTGCGTTATTTTGATATTACGTTAGTGGATGACTACTAAATATCGCCCGGGCGGGTGGCGTCGCCGAGGGATACTATGCGTGACGCTTTGGCGCCGAAGATGCCGAGGCCGCCGTCGATGTTGCATTGCACTTGGACGGGTTCGGTCATGAAGATGTCGTCTTCCTGCTGTTTGAAGCGCGAGAGCTCATAGAGGTAGGCCTCTTTCGAAAGGGCCTCGATATAAAGCAAGACTCTAAAGGATATCGACTTGCCCGCCTTACGGCCTTTATATGTGCTGTAAGGGGTGTTGGCCTCGCATTTGATGGTGACCTCACGGTTCTGTCCGTCGAACAGTTCGTCGGTGAAGTAAAGCTGATAGTAATCGTAGTAGCCGTCGCTACCGCCGAGATTGATGGATGACGTGACGTCGGAGGTCAGAGCGGCATCGGAGCAGCCGAAGGCACGCCAAACGGTATCGACTATCGTGTCGCGGAGAACGATGGTCGTGTCGTCAGGATCGTAAACGAAGTTGCCGTTGATGTCGTAATAATTCACCATAGAATCGACGGTAGCTATGTGCATGCTGTAGTAGTTTTTCTCGCCCGATCGGTCGTTGAGCACAAAATGGTAGGTGTCGCCCATGCTCTCGCGGACGGTGACGCTGGGGCGGAAAGGCATGCGTGTGGCGGCTTTCACGACGGTGTCTTCGCCGCCGTTCTGCATACGGACGGTGAGATTGATGGAGTCGCCTTCGGCAGGGCTGTAGGGAAAGAGATAGACGCTATCGTTGAACACACCGGTATAGGTCGTTCCGTTGACGGTGACCTTCACGTCGGCGTTGCCGATAACCTTGAAGTTGCCGCCCGAGAGGAAGAATCGGCTGTAGGTCAACCGCACGGCGAGGGGGTTGTCGGGTTCCGGCTCGGAGACGACCACCACCATAGGGCTTTGCTCGTCGCCGCGGAAGTCGATCTGCTTCTCACAAGAGGCTGAGAGGAAAGCTATCGCTAAAAGGAATATGTATGTTGAGTTTTTCATTGCGAAGGTGTGAATTGTGATTGGTGATTGGTGATTTATTCGCTTGATTTAATTTGATTCAAAGGTGCTCATGAATGCTAAAGCATTTGACAAATGTGTTTGCTGAAGGCTTGAAACTTGAAACCAAACTGCGGGCACGCACTTAAAATTTAAACGTATAGGAGAAGGATGGGATGATGGGGAATATGGACACCTGGACGAGTGACGAGGGATAACGCTCGCCGGTGGTGCGGTTGGTGGAGATGGTGCCTTCCTTCTCGTAAACGAGGAATGGGTTCTTGTGGTTGTAGAGGTTATAGACGCTCACGTTGATGGTGCGCTCGCCGTGTTTGAGCTTGCGGTGGAAGTTGACGCTGGCGTCCATGCGGTGGTAGGCGGGCAAGCGGTAGTTGTTGCGTGACTCGACATACGACACCACCGAGCCGTCCTCGCCCTCATACTCGCTAAGTCCGAGTGTGGCCATGTTGCCTGTGCTGTAAACCCACGTGAGCGAGCAGTCGATTTTCTTGTTGAACTTGTACATGAGCACGATGGAGACATCGTGGCGACGGTCGTATTTGGCGGGGAACTTCTTGCCGTTGTTTATCTCCTGCCCCTCGCGGTCGAAGATGCGGTCGGAGTGGCTCCAGGTGTAGCCGATCCAGCCGGTGAACTTGCCGATGTTGCGCTGCACGAGGAACTCGACGCCGTAGCTCCATCCACGTCCCATGCAGACTTTGTCCTCCCAACCCACGGAGCTGCCCCAGAAGGAGGCGCCGTCGCGGTATTCCATGAGGTTGTCCATATATTTGTAGTAGCCCTCGACCGAGAAGTCGGCGATGCCGCTCCAGCTGTACATCGCTCCCGCCGCCACCTGATGAGCCTGCATGGGGGCGATCTTGGCCGTCACGGGCACCCATAGGTCGGTGGGAAGGCTGATGGACGAGTTGGAGAGCAGGTGCATATACTGCGTCATCCAGGCGTAGCCCACCTTGAACGAGAGGTCGGGGGTGATGAGGAAGCGTCCGCTCAGACGCGGCTGGATGGAGGGGTAGAACTTATGCTCCACATAGAAGCCGCTGAGGTTCACGCCGCCGTTTATCTTCACTGCATCGGTGATGCTCCAGTCGTCCTCGATGTAGGCGTTTATCTCCTCGGCGTGTACGATGCTCTGCCCGATGATGGTGTCGAGATTGTACTCCAACTCGACGCCGCCGTAGCTCTCGTAGCTGTCGATCTTAGAGCCGCTCACCTCGGGACGGAAGATATGGTGGATGTAGTTGGTGCCGAACTTGATGTTGTGGTTAGGCTTGGGTGCGTAGTCGAAATCGACGCGAGCCGAGATGTCGCGGATGCCCGACTTGTAGGTCATCTCGCCCGAGTATTTGCTCATATCCGTACCGTCGGAGTACTCGTCCACCAAGGTGAGGCCTATCTTGTTGCGGTACTGGGTGTAGGCCACCGTGGCGTTCATGAATATCTTGGGGTTGATGACGTAGTTCCAGTGCACCGAACCCACGATGTTGCCCCAGCTGTAGCGCAGCTTCAGATTTTCCTTGTAGCTGGTGCCGTAGAGCACGCCCTCCTTGGTCTTGAGGCGCATATAGAGGACGTCGTCGCCCATGTAGAACGAGCCGTAAAGGCGGCTACGGTCGGAGAACTTGTGCGTAATCTTGGCGTTGGCATCGTAGAAGTAGTAGCCAGCCGTAGTGTTCATATCCGACGTCAGCGAAAACAGCGCCATAGACGGTTGTATGAGCAGGTCGGCGTAGGTGCGGCGACCAGAAAGGCTGAAGGTGGTCTTTTCTTTCACGATAGGGCCTTCGACGGCCAACTTGGCCGCGATCAAGCCCGCCGACACCAATCCGTGGTATTCTTTGTCGTTGCCGTTGTTGGTTGTCACATCGATCACGCTCGAGAGGCGTCCGCTGAAATGAGCCGGGAAGCTGCCTTTGTACATCGTCACGTTCTTGACGGCGTCGGCGTTGAAGGCCGAGAAGAAGCCGCCGAGGTGGTTGACGTTGTAGAGCGGCACCCCGTCGAGGAGGAAGAGGTTCTCGTCGGGGCCTCCGCCACGCACATAGAGGCCGCTGGTGCCCTCGGTGCCCGACTGGATGCCCGGCATAAGCTGCAGCGCTTTCAACACATCGGTTTCACCGAACAGCACGGGGACGGCTTTGATATGCTCAAGAGGCATCTCGATGGCGCTTATCTGCGACGAGCGCAGGCTTCCGACACGCTCGGCGCTCACGGTGACCTCTTTCAGTTCGACGCCGGCATGCAGCGCCACGTTGAGTTCGATATTGCCCGTAAGCACGGTGTCGAGCTCGAACGGAGTGTATCCCACGTAGCTCACCCGCAGGCTCACGCTGTCGCCCTTCGGCATAGTGAGGCTGTAGAAACCGTAGGCGTTGGATAGCACGCCCTTGCCGCTGCGCTTGTCGAGTACCGTCGCGCCGATGAGCGTCTCGCCGCTCTGGCGGTCGGTGATGACACCGCTGACCGTCTGTGCGGAGAGATAGTGATCAGTGACCAGTGGCCAGTGGCCTGTGACCAGTGAGCCGAAAACAAATATGATTATTAAGGCGTATCTTTCCACGAAAGTAGTAATTAGTGAATTGTGTTATTGTGTTATTGCGTTATTGCGTTAGTGTGTTAGTGCGTTAGTGTGTTAGTGCGTTAGTGCGTTAGTGCCTGACTTCCAATTGTCCTGTCTGGCACGACACCTTTGCGGGCACGCAGCTAACTGATATCCTCTTCATCTTCATTTTCTTCTTCATCATATTCTTCGTCTTCATCATTATCCTCGGAGGCTGGGTCGAGAACCTTCTTGATCTTCTTTGCTTTCTTGTAACTCTCAATCGTCTCCCCTGCTACAATACCCGTCGGCACCGCTATTATAGAGTAACCGAGTATCATCACTACCACCGAAAGAAATTGTCCGAACGGTGTTTGCGGAGTAATGTCACCGTATCCAACAGTAGTCAACGTCACCACTGCCCAGTAAATCCCTTTCGGTATGCTTGTCATCATCGGGTTGCGCTCACCTTCGACAGCATACATCATCGTGCCGAGTATTACAGCCGTGATATAGACAAATAACATGAATATGAGAATCTTCACTGCACTCTTCTTCAAAGCTTCCATAAGTATATGTCCCTCTTCAACAAATCTTTCTATCTTAAAGATTCGGAAGACACGCAACAGACGCAACAGACGCAGGACCGAGAGAGCCTGTGTTGCGGGGAAAATGAGGCTGAGATAGGCGGGGAATATCGAAAGGAAGTCAATTACGCCATAGGGTGAGAATACATAACGCCACGGTTTCTTGAGGCAATATACTCTGAGGTAATACTCAATGGTAAACGCAAGTGTGAAAATCCATTCAAGGGCTTTCATCGTCCACCAAAGCCACGAACTATTGCGGTGTATTCGCTCGGTCAAAGTGCTGTTGTCGCTAATCATACTATCTACCACAAGCAGCATTATGTTCAGCACAATAGCGACCAGCAGCCAGATGTCGAACTTCTTGGCCGCAGGGGTGTCCGACTTGAATATGATTTCGTAGATATCCTCCTTCGGAACCCTTTTCCATCGTTTAGGGAGCAGTACGCTGAACGTCAGCCAATGCAGGAACTTGTTGGCAACATGTACCAACCGTTTACCCATTTTGCGGTACGGTAAATGTGCAATCTTGCGCATCAACGCCCCCAAAAGGCTTCGCCTTTTCCTTGGTTTCTCATCATTTTCCATATCCAAACTTAAAAACTTACAATTTAATGCTTAATACTAAAAACCCTCAATGTGTTTCTCCTCTCACGTCTGAAACAGTTTTCTGCTACACGGCGCACATCTTCGGCCGTCACTTTCCAATATAGCTGAGGCTCGTTATTTACCCAATCTATATGACCCAACCACTCGTAGTTGCAGAGTGCCGCCGCACGGTCAGCCGCCTTATACTGCGAATATACAAACGTTGACTCATACTTGCTTGCCACCTTGCGAAAATCGTCGTCGCCCACATCCCCTGTCGCCAAACGATCCAACTCCTCATCCACAGCCGACTCTGCCACATCCATGCCAACGCCTTCATTCAACTTGCCCGAAACCACAAATAACCCTTCGCCGCAGTCGCCAGTAACATAAGCGTTTACCTCCGAAAACAAACGATGTTCACGGACAAGCGAATTATACATCCGAGAGCTCTTACCGTTTGAGAGTATGTCGCTTATCACGTCGCATGTCACGAAATCGTCGTCCGTACGTCCGCACATCACATACGCCCTATAAAACGCGTCGCTCGGCACCTCGCGTTCTACCTCCAGCCGTCGTTCCTCCGTCTGCGGAGGTTCTTTGATGTATTCTCTCAGTTCACCAACCGCTGACTGCTGACCGCTGACCGCTGACCGCTGACTGCTAACCACAGTTTCCAACACCTTCTCACAGTCGATATTGCCTGCGATGGCCATTATGGCGTTTTCGGGGCGGTACCACTTCTCGAAGAACGCCTTCACGTCGTCGAGCGTCGCCTCCGACACATGCCGTATGTCGGCACCGATGGTGCACCAGCGATAGGGGCTCTGCTTGAAGCACAGCGGCCTCAGCAGCAGCCACACGTCGCCGTAAGGCTGGTTCATATAGCGTTGGTTATACTCTTCGGTCACCACCTTCTGCTGCACAGCCAGGCGCTTCTCGCTCCAGTCGAGCCCGCCCATGCGGTCGAGCTCCAAGTCTATCGCCTGCTCCAGGTATCCGGCCGGCACAGTCACGTAGTAGTTCGTGTAGTCGTTGTTGGTATATGCGTTCGACTCGCCGCCCATCATCTGCACCACGCTGTCGTAATCGGGATAGCGCTTCGTGCCGCCGAACATCAGGTGCTCGAACAGGTGGGCAAAACCGGTACGTTCGGGACGTTCGTCCCTCGACCCCACGCCGTAGAGCGTGTTCACCGTCGCCATTGGGGTCTCGCGGTCGCAGTGAAGCAACAAGGTCAATCCGTTGTCCAGAATATGCCGTTCGTAGTCAACCATATCTAATAAAAACGCCCAAAGCCATATATTATTATATACGTATCTTAAATGGCGAAAAACATCGTATTGAACAAATCATTCTTAATTTTTTTAACAATAAATCGGACACTATAGCGTTTTATATATTTATGTGTGGTGGAATGCGCACAGATTAACAATGGAAACTAACACTTCTTTGAGATATGATTAAACGCTTAACTGCTATCATTATCGTTCTTGTATCGCTTTGTGTCACCGACCTTTACGCCCAGCCTGGCGGTCCTGGTGGCCGTCCTCCTGGAGGTGGATTCCCTGGTGGCCGTCCTCCGATGGGACGTCCCGGACAGCGTCCGCCCGACGGCGGTTGGGGCAACCGTCAGAACGACCAGAAGGCCGAGTCGATAAAGCAGAAGAAAGTGCGCGACGGCTCGACCTTCAAGGTGGTGGGTTCGCTGCGCGACAGCGACTCGAAGGAGTTCCTCGCCTACGTGAACGTGGCGGTGCTCGACACCGCGGACAGCACGATGGTGAAGGGCGGGACGACGAACCTCGACGGCTACTTCGAACTCTCGGGAATACCCGCTGGCGGATATATGCTGCGTGTGTCGGGATTCGGATACAAAACTCTCTATCAAACGTTCACCGTCGAGAACAACACCGCACTCGGCACCATACTGCTGCATCCGGCCACGACGCTGATGAAGGAGGTGACGGTATCGGCCGAGAAGCCGCTCTATGCGATGGAAGGCGAAAAGATGATATACAACGTCAGCGAAGACCCGTCGATACAGACGGGAACAACCACCGACGCGCTGCAGAACTCGCCGGGCGTGGAGGTGGACATCGAGGGCAACATCACCCTGCGCGGCGTCTCGAGCGTGGAGATTTGGATCAACGACAAACCCTCCAAACTCACCGCCGAGAACCTGAAGACCTACCTCGAAACACTGCCGGCCAACGCACTCGACCGCATAGAGGCCATCACCAACCCCTCGGCAAAATACGCAACCGAGGCCGAGGCGGTCATCAACATCGTCACCTCGGCTCATATCAAGAAGAACCACTTCATCAGTTTCGGAGCATTCGGCTCGCCTCAACCGTTCGTAAGCCCCTGGATGAGCTACATGTGGGCCAACGAGAAGCTGTCGGTCAACATCTACGCCTCGGGGCGCTGGAACCGCAACCGCAGCCTGAGCGAGAACGTCTCGGCGAAACGCACAAACGGCTCCACCGAAGGCACCTACGACACCATCATGACCGACTCAGCCTACTCCACCTCCAACGCGATGGGCGCCGGCGGCAACATCTTCATGAACCTCTCCTACACCATCGACTCCACCTCCGACATCGAGTTCTTCGGAAGCGTAAACTACAACTACAACCAGAGCCTGTCGGGCATGTTCGACACCTGTGGTCTCTACCCGCAGGACTCACTGGGCAGCTACACCTACGGCGACACCAACTCATCACACTCCCACAGCTGGTTCGGTTTCTTCGGTGGCAACTACACCAAGAAGTTCGACAAGATGGGTCATAACCTGCGTGTCGGCATCGACGGCCACTTCAACGCAGGTCCTACCTACAACGACATCTTCCGCACCTACGACACCACCTACTACATCGGCGGCGACTTCCCGATGGACAGCTACCACAAATACTACAAGAACACCCGCAGCAGCGCCTCGTTCAGCGCCGAGGCGCGTTACAACCGCCCCTACAGCAAGGACGGCGAGATGAGCTACGGATTGGAATACAGCCACGAGAACGAGCATAACGTCTATTTCCGCGACTTCCTCGACGACGATGGCTCCGAGACTCGCGACAGTCTCCGCAGCTACGAGTACAAAGGTCGCGAAGAGAATATCGACGCCGACGTCAACTGGACTCACCGCTGGGGCGGCTTCACCCTCGAACTCGGATTGGGCGGCAGCTGGCGCAACCTGCACTTCATCTACGGACACGACTACGCATGGAACTGCGACGACACCACCTACAACCAGTTCACCGCCACCCCTTCCATCCACATGACTTACCGCACCGAGTCGATGCACAACTTCAAGATAAACTACACCCTCCGCATGCGCAACCCGCAGGAATATCAGCTCACCACCTTCAAGACCTACACCGAAGACAGCTGGTCAACGGGTAACCGCAACCTCACACCCTCGCTCACCCACAACGCCGAAATCGGATGGACCAAGTTCTTCCAGCGCTTCGGCTCGGTGAGCCTCGAAGGCTACGGACGACTCTCGCAGAACGAGATAGACAACCTAACCGACGTAACAACAATCGCAGACGAATACCTCAAACGTATAGTGAACTACTCCGTGCCCTACAACATGGGCATGTCCTACCGTTACGGTCTCTCAGCCAACGTGACCTACCGCCCGACGGGCTTCTTCAACCTGCGCTTCTACGCCAACGCCTACGACTACGGCTACCGCATGGACTACAACGGTCGCGAGGTGAAGAACCACAAATTCTCATACAGCTTCCGCATCAACGCCTGGTACAAGTTCCTCGACAACTACCAGGTGCACGCCTCGGCTAACTACAACAGCCCCACCATCGGACTCTACAGCATGCGCAAGGCCCGTTACAACATCAACCTCGGCATCCGCGCCGACTTCTTCAAGCGCAAGATGTCGGTGTTCGTCAACGTGAACGACATCTTCAACTGGGGCGCCCGCTACGGCTCTGGCTCGGAGAACACCAACCCCTACTACCTCAGCAACTCGACCAACAAGACCTACTACTTTGGCAAACCCACCAAGCCCATCTCCACCTCCATCTCAGCCGGCATAACCTTCCGCTTCGGTAAGATGGAACTTGAACGCCAAGCCAAAGAAGCCACCGACGAAACCATAACGGTGGAGTAAGTGCGTGCTCGCACAGAGCAAATAAGCAGGCAGCGGTTAGCGGTTAGTAGGCAGCAGGCAGAAAATTTTCACTCACACATTAACACATTCAAGCACTCACACATTAACGCATTAACACATTAACACATTCAATCACTAACACATTCCCACATTAACACATTAACGCATTCACAATGAAATCCTACATCTTCCCCGGTCAGGGAGCCCAGTTTGTGGGCATGGGAAAAGACCTCTACGATAACCACGACGAGGCACGTCGCCTCTTCGAACAGGCCAACGACATACTCGGATTCCGCATCACCGACATCATGTTCGGCGGCACCGACGAGGAACTGAAACAGACAAAAGTGACGCAACCAGCCATCTTCCTACACTCGGTCATCGCCGCCGTATGTCTGGGTGACGACTTCCAGCCAGCTATGGCTGCTGGACACTCCCTGGGCGAGTTCTCGGCACTCACCGCTGTCAAAGCGCTCTCCTTCGAAGAAGGGCTCACCCTCGTCTCCAAACGCGCTATGGCGATGCAGCGTGCCTGTGAGCTGCAACCCTCCACCATGGCGGCAGTATTGGGCGGCACAGCCGAAGAAATCGAAGCCGCATGCCAGTCCGTCGAGGGCGAAGTGGTGGTGGCGGCCAACTACAACTGCCCCGGACAGATAGTTATATCGGGGACTCCCGAAGGGATTCGCCTCGCATCGGAGGAACTCAACGGTGTGGTCAAACATATCGTGCCCCTCAACGTGGGAGGCGCCTTCCACTCGCCGCTGATGGAACCCGCTCGCCTCGAACTTGCGGCAGCCATAGAGAAAGCCGTCATCAACGAGCCGCTCTGCCCCGTATATCAGAATGTTGACGCCAAGCCTCACACCGACCCCGCCGAGATTAAAGCCAACCTGCTCACGCAGCTTACCGCACCTGTGAGATGGACACAGAGCGTCATCAACATGATCGCCGACGGCGCCGACGAATTCATAGAACTCGGCCCCGGCAACGTACTCAGCGGCTTAGTAGGAAAAGTCAAACGGAGCCTGAAGTAATGTTGACCCACGTCACAATCATTCTATAAGGAATCTATTTAACAACAAAAAAAATCATAAGCCGCCCCTAAAGCGGCTTTTTTGCATATAATACAGATAATCAGACGCATTAACAAAGTAGAGAAAGATTTTTCCATCGCTTGATGGGGAAAATTGTTAAAATTTCACCCCCGTTGTCAATTTTTCACCCCCTTTGCGTCTATGTATTGTATATCGATGACGTTTTTTTTTATCTTTGCAACCGATCTATTGCCAACCAACGCCCATCTCCTAACTGCCCCCTATTTCTTAGTCCACCTAGTCCTCCTAGGACATTTATCCCTATTATACTTAAACACAGCTTAAAACTAGTAGCCTACGTCTGTTTTTATTTTCTCGGTATGTAATATATAACATTTTTTTTCTTTCATTTGGCACTTTTTGCTCACCCCTGCGACTAATATATGCGAACGGTCAAATGGCAATACTCCGCATACATAGAGAACGAAGCATCGAATCGTTGCTGAAGGAGCACACCGGAATCATCTTGAAGGTGTGTATGATGTATGTTCCACACAGCCGTCGGCACAGTGAGCAGTGGCGCGAGGAGATACGCGACCTGTTTCAGGAGATTGCCCTCAACCTTGTCGAAAGCTGGCCCCAATTCCGCGGTCAGTGCGCCGAAAGCACTTGGGTCTATCGTATTGCCACCAACGTCGCCATCAGCAATCTGCGCCGCTTTGCTTCACATCGCATCGTACTGCTCGACGACTCCACTCTCGATCGCCTTGAGCCGGAAGCATGTGACGATACCGTTGAACGCCTTTACCGTCGTATCGAACGTCTTAGCGACGACGAGCGACAGCTGATGACATATGCCATCGGCAAGGTACCCTTGCGCGAGGTTGCCGAGATAATGGGTCTCACCGAAGATGCTGTCAAACACCGTATGCAGAGAACCAAGGAAAAACTAAGAAAAATGAACGACGATGACTATGAATAATAATGATGATATATTGAATGTTCTGGAAGAGCAGTGGGGTCGTGTCGATGAGATAGCGCACCTGAGCCATGTACACGTGGTGCGATGGCGTGTGCCTGAATCACGTCGGCATTGGGCTCGCAGCATCGCGACGGCTCTAGCCATCGCATCCGCAGCGGCAGTTCTACTGATTGCCTTCGTCCCACAACCTGACGGACTCTATGTCAGCAATCTCTCCAATCGAAGCAAAGCTCTTATGAGTCTCAACCAGACAGGCTCGTCTGTTTTATGAAGAAAAGTACGCTCATATCACTACTATTGGCATTGCTACTGCTCGGCGGTATAGCAGCCTGGCGCTTTATGCCTCGTGAACTCTCATACGACGAGTGCAGCCCGGTCTATCGCCATTTTGCCGATATGCAGCTGGACGACGTACGCATCACCTATTTCAAGGACAAGATTATCAACGACACCCTACGTTTGCCCGTCACCCTCATCGAGGCTGAAAGCGAACACGGATGGAATCAACTCGACAGCATCTTCGGTTATACCCGAACAATTGACAGCATTGTTAACTTACCCGAACTTCCCGATTCGGTCAAGCGCGAATTCCGTGAATATTTCACCAGCTTCTATACCTATCGGGCACACCGCGAAACTCCTGAGACGATGTGCAGGTCCGAAGCCGTTTGTGAGGGCGATATCTGTGTATTAATCTTTCTGAACATGCATTGCGTGACAATTTACGAACCTGTTGACATTATGAAGGAAAGAGATGCTATAAATCAGTGGTCTCTAATGACTCAGGAAAAATTAACAAGAAAGAAACACTAATACCCATACTGACAAAATACCACCAATTGTCAATTCGGCATCCATACACAACGGGCCTATCGATAGAACTATTAACCAATACAAATACAGTTATGAAAAAAATGTTTTATTTCCTTGCAGCTTGCTTGCTGCTCCCTTATGTTGCTTCGGCGCAATATTTTGAATCAAACGGCATCGTCTATGGCATAACCTCTGAAGCCGACCAAACCGTCGCGGTCGAGTTCTATGGCTATGTGGAAGGAACATCCACATACAGCGGTGCCATCACCATTCCGCAGGCAGTAGAGTACGAAGGGACGACCTATACTGTCACCGCTTTGGGCGAGGAGGCGTTTTCAAGCTGCACAGGGCTCACCTCGTTGAACCTTCCCGCCACAATCCGCAGCATCGGCGCCTACTGTTTCTACAACTGCAGCCTCTCTTCGCTTCAGCTGCCCGACTCGCTGCGCAGCATCGGCAACCAAGCCTTCCTCTACTCCTACATCACTTCGCTGCACCTGCCTGCCCGTTTCGAGAAATATGGCGAGGCCTCTTTCTGGTCACGTAACCTTACAAGCATCACCGTTGACGAAGCCAACCCGCACTACCAATCAATCGACAACTGGCTTTATAGCAAAGATAGCCTAACCCTCTGCATCGTTCCCGACGGGGTGTCGGGCGTCATCACCGTGCCCTCGTTCGTGCGCCATCTTGGCAAACAAGTCTTCGGGTTCAACGCCAACGCATCGGCGGTGTCGCTGCCCGAAGGGCTGGTCAGCATCGGCGACTTCGCCTTCAACTGCTGCTCGTCGATCAACAATGTGGTCATACCTTCGACGGTGACTCGCATCGGCATCTGCCCGTTCTCCTACTGCCCGCAGCTGACCAACCTCACAATCGCCGACGGCAACACCCACTATCTCATGGACGGCCTGATGCTCTACAGCAGCGACTACGACACGCTGGTGTCCTGCCACAAGTCGGGTGCGACGGTGACAGTCAACCCCAACGTGAAGGTTCTGGGCGGATTTGAAAACAACACTTGGCTGCGCAATATCGACATACCCGCTGGCGTGACCGACATACTCGACAACTGCTTCAGCGGATGCTCTTTCACCACCATCGCGCTGCCCGCACATCTGAATTCCATCGGCTCCCGTGCCTTCGCCGAAAACAGCAGCCTCACCAGCGTCACCATGCCACAGACACTGCGCACCCTGGGCGAAAATGCCTTTGCTTGGTGCACCAAGCTCACCTCCATCGTGATTCCCGACTCGCTCCGTATGATACCGAAAAAGGCCTTCAACTCCGACCCGCGTCTCTCCTCCATCGTCTGGGGCAACGCCGTTGAGGAAATCGGCTACGCCGCCTTCTGGGCTATGGCTGCCACCGAGCTTGTCCTGCCGCCTACGCTGAAAAGACTCGACGACTATGCCTTCGCCGCCTGCTCCAACAATCTTAGCGCCGTAACCATACAGAGCCAGCTCGAATCAATGGGCGAGGGCGTCTTCCGCCACGCCAACATCGACCATATCACGTTCACCACCGGGCTTCCGCCTGCCACCACTGGCAATGGGCCGCTGGCCGAAGTGGGCTCTCTCGACAGTATCTTCATACCCTGCGGCACCCTCGACGCATGGCAATCCGACAGCTACTGGGGTCAGTTCGCAGACAAATACGTCGAAGATTGCAACGGCATCGACAACCCTAACACATTAACGCAATCACACAATAACGCAATAAACGTATTCCCCAACCCGGCAACCACACACACCACAATCACCAGCGACCTGCCAATAACAGAACTCACCCTCTGCGACATGACTGGACGCCAGCTGACCAAATTCAACAACTGCGGTGTCTCCGCCACCCTCGAAATCTCGGCATTTTCCAAAGGTCTGTATTTGGTAAAGGTGATAACATCGGCAGGCATGGTGGTGCGGAAAGTGTCGGTGCGCTAACCCACCCCATGCACTTTTATATGTGTGTAGATTGTTGCTTTGACTGTCTATCAGGCGCTTAGGTTTTCCACGTTCATCGTCTCGAGTTCCCTAAGTATGGCATCGGCTATCAGTCGGTGGCCGGCCTCGTTAGGGTGCATGCCGTCCTCGCACAGGAAGTCGGAAAGGCGGCGCTGACGCAGAAACACACTGCTGATATCAATCAACTTAATGCCTCTACGGGCAGCAAGTTTGAACACCTCCAGGTTATACTGCTCGTGCCAGTGTCCGATGTTGTTCACGTCGCCTTCGAGCCAACGGAGTATATTTTCTCGGTCGAGTCCTGCACTCACGTGGTCGAAGAAACGCTGCGAGTCAAGTTCGGGAAGCGAGAGCAGCACGGGTATTGCTCCGATTTCTTCCACGCGGTCAATCACATTGTTATAGGCTTCGACAAACTGGGGTATCGCCAGTTTGGGTTCGTGCTTGCCGTCGGGGTCGGCTGCTATCGCGCTCCAGTCGAAGTTGCAGTCGTTGCCGCCGAATTCGAGCACCACAATGTCGCCTCGCTCGATGCGGGTGAAGTAGCGCTCGATACAGTCGAGACCGTTCAATATGGTGCTGCCGAAACGGGAGCGGTTCTCGATGTCCACGCCCAGACGTTGGGCGCAGGTGTTCACGAAATTGTCCTCCGCCACCTTATATTTAACGGTGCCTTTGCAGATGGTCTCAGGAACGGTGACGACTCCTTTCATAACCGAATCGCCGAATGCAAATATTCTTTTTATTAGTTGCATAGTTGGAATGTTGATAGGTTTAATGTTGATATTTCTATGTTGATAGGTTTGATGCTGGCTGGTTGTTAGGTTTGTATGTTTGATGTTGATATGTTGATGTGCTTATATTGCGTTTTGACGGTGCAAAAGTACGTCCGTTCTCCGACACCTGACACAAAAAGGAGCCGTTCGTCAACCGATGTGCCAAAAAGTCATATTGGGGTTCAAAGGTGCAAATTTGAGCGTTAAAACACAGCATTTTGTAATTTCACCCCACAATTTTGGTGCCGAATGGGATGAAATTTTCAGGCGAAAAAGGAGGATTTGCTCACATATTTACTATTTTGTTGTACCTTTGCAACTCGAATGACAGAGCGGCTGATTATATCCACCAACGTTGACTTGCTTCGCATCGATTCGGAGCATATCGTTTATATCTTGGCCGACGGAAACTACTCAACCCTCGTCGCCACCGACGGAGGGGAGTATGTAATCACCATGCAGCTTGGTCAGGTGGAGAAAGTCATCGAAAAACAGCTCTCCGAAAGCGGTGTGAACTTCATCCGCATCGGTAAAAGCATAATTATCAACAAACAATATATCACCTACATAAACGTGCCGCAACAGACACTGATGCTGTCCGACGGGCACACGAAATGTCATAAACAAACGGCCTCACGCGAAGCACTGAAGCAGCTGAAAGCCTTGATGGAAAATTCGATATGAAAAACATTCAGGATATAAACGACGACGAGATTCGCGTAATCGGACACGAGCCGCCAAAGAGGAACGGACACGGCAAGTGGTGGATATGGGTTGCGCTGGCAGCGGCCATCATTGTGGTGGTAGTGCTTGTTGTGGTATTGCAACGCGAAAACGGGGGCAACATAAAGACTGCACCCGCCGACACCACCAACCTAGAACCACTTACGCAATCACACAATAACGCAACTACGCAATCTCAGCTGTGGTTCAACAACATTGACAACTCCACCGAATCTTCTTACCTCGCCATTTACGACTCCGTCATCGACTCGCTGCACCTCAAGGTTCTCACGCCCTACAATGCCACTCCCGAACTATATGTCGGCAACCTCAACGAATCGGACACCAACATACTCCTTGCCGCGATGGCGGCCGACATACGTCGCGACAATGGCAAGATAGTCGGCGCTTTTGTCTATGCCGGCGAACCGCTCTCTTGGGGACTTTCCAAACTCGGCTACTGCGCCATATCCGAAGGGAGCTTAACGCTCGGAGTCGCCGAGAACTCGCCTCTTTTCGAGCAAGCTACAGAGCAGGGGGCTTATTTCTTCCGCCAGTATGCGGCGGTTGACAACGGCGTGGCCGTCAAGAACAACCCCGAAAACGCTGCACCGCGTCGTGCACTCTGCATCATGGGCGACAAATATTGCGTCGTAACCACCTCGGACAGAGTTGTTATGAACGACTTCTGCACAGCGTTGGCAAAACTAGGTGTCAGCGATGCCATATTCCTTGTGGGCGGCGAAGCGCACGGCTGGTGGCGCGACGACGAAGGGACGCTTACCCATTTCGCTCAAGGCAAGCAGCGCACCCGCAACAAGAAATTCATGAATTATATAGTGTTCAGGGCAAACTGAACAATTATGTTGATAGGTTGATGGGGTGATCTGTTTTGGTTTTGGTTTTGGTCTTGTTTTTCGTTATCGTTTTTGTTAGCCGAAAGCTCGCTAACCGCTAACTGCTAACCGCTAACTGCTAACCGCTGACTACTAACCGCTGACTGCTAACCGCTGACTGCTAACCGCTGACTGCTAACCGCTGACTGCTAACCGCTGACTGCTAACCGCTGACTGCTAACTGCTAACTGCTAACTGCTAACTGCTGACTGATAACCGCCCTTAATCGCAGACTTCGTTAGCCAACAATTCTCCCATTTCATACAATAACCCCACCATTTCATACATTTCCCGTCATATTTCCTTGTCGGGCCTTGCCTCTTATGTACTTTTGCAGCGTGAAACAAACAGAAGTACCCATGTATCGACAAGTTGCAACATTTTTGGTTATTGTTATTCTTGCACTCTGCTCATGCGGGCACAAGGAGAGGGCGGTGGAAGCCCCAGCCCATCGAGGAATCTATCATTGGAAGACCACCTACAACCCCTCGGAGTGGGAACTGCAGTGGATGAAAGAACACCGAATCGACCGACTGTACGTCAAACTTTTCGACGTGGAGCCCGGCACAAAGAACGGCTACGACGACTGGGCCATGGTGCCAGTGGCGACCACTAAATTCGCACAGCCCCTGCCTCACGATATGGAGGTGATACCTGTGGTCTATATCACCGTCGATGCGATACGGGCACTGGCGGAAAGTTACGATTATGGAAAGAACTACGCCGACCTGCTGGTGAAACGCATCGAGGAGATGATGAACGAGCACTACGACGGAAACTACAAGGAGGTGCAACTCGACTGCGACTGGACAAGTAGTACAGAACACGTCTATTTTTGGTTCTGCCAAGAGGTGAGAGAACTGCTGCACAAACGCGGCATCACACTGAGCGGTACCGTTAGGTTGCACCAACTGCGACTACTGGAACAACCCGACAAAAAAGAGGACGAAAAGTCCGAAATATATGTCTCAGAGATGTTCGACACTGAACGTGACGGTGTTCCGTTCGACCGTTCATTGCTTATGCTCTACAATACAGGGAGACTTCAGGACAGCAAGACCAGAAACTCGATACTCGACCACAATGACACTAAGCCGTACCTCGCACAATACTCACAGCACGAACTGCCCAACTGCGATGTGGCCTATCCTGTTTACGGCTGGGGTGTTGAATTTGACAAGAACGGAACATTCGTGAGGTTGATAAACTCACATGCGGTCAGCGGCCAGCGGTTAGCGTTAGCTGGCAGTGGTGCGACAATACGTGAGGAATGGGGTGAGCCAGCCGAAATCGCCAAGACGCAAAAAAAACTCCCGAAACTGGACAAAGAACACACCACGATTCTCTTTCACCTCGATTCGTTAAACCTTTCAAAATACAGCCATGATGAAATTGAAGCCATTTATTCTCGTTAGCCTTCTGATTGTTGCAGGTTCAAAGCTCTTTGCCTGCGGGCCTTGGTACTGTCCTTCTTCCGAGAACGACATCTACCGACTGCTGCCCTACGGTGCCGAAGGACCAGCATTGCAGCTCTCCCCCGATTTCAGCAAAAAGAACATCATGCTGTGGAGCCGTCAAACGGGCTGCAAGGACACAGCGGCCATCCGTAAGGCCATCTACACCGAGTGGGAAAACTTCGCCGAGTGGGAAAATCTGCTGTCCGAAATGCAAAAGGGCAACGGAAAGAGTACAAAGATGTCTATGCGGAACGAGTTCTGCCGCAAGCTGGTGGAAAACCGCGACACCGACGCCGTAAGGCTGATATGCTGGTCGAAGAAATATGCCAACATACGCGATGCACAACGCTCACCTTGGTACTACAACTACCACATAAGCGACGAGAAGCAGCTTCTGCAGGAGATATACGCAGGAACATGCAGTTACAAGCCATCGAAGAAATATGCCGACCGATATGCCTTCCTTGTAATGAAATGCAAGTGGGCCGTCGGCGACGACAATGCCACTCTGGCTTTGTGGAACAAGATGAAAGGTCTGATGCAGGGAAGCATATTCCAGTCGGAAGCCGAAGACTATGCCGCCCGAAGCCTCTGCCGACTTGGACGGATTGACGAGGCTTGCAAGATTTACCTGCGGCGGGGTGACATCGGCTCTGTCATGCAACTAAAACAGCTCAAACTTCCCGAATTGCTCACCACCCTCCTTCACTCAGCACCTGAAAGTCCGATACTGACCGTCGAACTGCAACGGATGCTGTTCTCGTTGGAAAACAACCCATACGCCTTAACCAACAAAATATGTATCGAGGGCTACCGCGATGACACCGCCGTGCTACATATTGCCCAACGTGCTGCAAAAACCACCGTACTGAACCGTCGAGCGATATGGAATTACACTGCCGCCTGCCTGCTCGACTACCGGCACCGACCCAAAGAAGCGCTTAGGCAGTTGGATGGCATAGACACCCTTCCCTGTGACGACTTTTTAAGGAAGAGCATACGAGTGCTGCGATTCTACCTGCGCAGCCAAACCGAGTGCATAGACGACGACTTTGAAAGTTATGCCCTCTCCGAACTGCACTGGATGGACAAGGAGCTACAGAAAGAGTGGAAACTGCTACCCGAGAAGGAACGTTTCAAACTGAGCCACATATCAAGTCCTGGCGGTTATGAGCTGCTGCGCAGCTGCTTTATGTACGATGCCATGCGACGCATACTGCTCACCGACTCGGTGGGCCTCTGCGAACGGATGGCGGCAAGCGGAAGGCAAGTTAGGGCACTCCAGATGGCGAATATGGCCGAGAACAGACTTTTCACACTGACCAACAACAAAGTCATCAAACTTATACGAGAAAGCGACACAATCGCATCATACAGATCAAATGGCGACTGGAATGAACATCCTGGCTTTGAGAGCACCTGGGTGTATTGGCTTACCCCCGACTCCGACACCTCAAAGTGGTATTGCGGCACACTCGGATATAACGGACACGACTACAGCAACTGGATGTTTCTGCTGGCCGACAAGATGAGTGCCCACACCATACTACAATACCGCCAACGCATCCTCCACCCTCTCGACAGTGAAGACCGTTGGCTCAACGCTAGAGGCTATACCGACGCCGACTATTGGGAGGACATTATCGGAACTCACTATCTGAGGGAATGCAACTACTCTTCGGCGGTGAAACACCTGAGCAAGGTGTCACCCTCATACCAGCGACGGATGAATATCAATTTCGTCAGCGACCCGTTCAGCTACAAGGACATGAAGAACATAGCCGACAACGCCGAATACAAACTCCATTTTGCCAAACGGATGGCTCAACTCCAACACCAAATGCAGAACGGCTCACCCGACAGCCGGGGACTTGCAATGCTGGAATACTCCATCGGTATGCGCAACAGCTTCGACCAATGCTGGTATCTCACCACCTATGGCAAAACCTTCTACGAGCCCGACCCTGATTATGTGTCACTCGACGATTACCGATATGTCCTCAACCCTATCGAACGACTGGCGACCATAAATTGTCCTTACAAGAAGAAATACACCAAACTGGCAGACAGCCTGCAGCACAAAGCATTCACAATCATAGAGTCTGACGAAGCAAAGGCCAGAGCATACGCTCGGATATACATGATGACAAAGGTGAAGAACGACTATCGGCACACAGTCACCGGACGCTTCTACGCCCTCGTCTGCGACCATGCTTCCTTGTACAGTCACTACCATTACCTGATGCGTCCCACCGCTCCTAAACACTGACCGTCTCAACGCCCATGCAATCAAGCATTCAAAAAAAAATTTTGCCGAATAAAAAAAATGTAGTACTTTTGCAACCGCTTTCGAGAGAAAGAGAAAGCTTGTCCAATGGTGTAATGGTAGCACATCTGACTCTGGATCAGCCAGTCTAGGTTCGAGTCCTGGTTGGACAACAAGAAAAGGGCAAATCAAAAAGATTTGTCCTTTTTCATTTTTCCCATGCCTCGACAAAGGACATACATCGCCATTGACCTCAAATCGTTCTACGCTTCGGTGGAGTGTGTCGAGCGTGGACTGAACCCTATGGACACCAACCTGGTGGTGGCTGACCCCAGCCGCACAGAGAAGACCATCTGCCTCGCCGTGTCGCCGTCGCTTAAGGCCTACGGCATCGCCGGGCGGGCTAGACTCTTCGAGGTGGTTCAACGTATCGGCGAGGTCAACGGAGCACGCTGGCTTGCTGCCGGACGCCGCTATGCTGGCAAATCCCACCTTGACAGCGAGCTGAAAGCCCACCCCGACTGGCAGGTGGACTACCTGGTGGCGCCTCCTCGCATGGGACACTACATCGAGGTGAGCACCCGTATCTACGAGACCTACCTGAAATACGTTGCCCCCGAGGACATCCACGTCTATAGCATCGACGAGGTATTCATCGACGTCACCGCTTATCTCGACACCTACAAAACCTCGGCCCGCCAGCTGGCAATGACCATGATTCGCGACGTCCTTTCCACAACCGGCATAACCGCCACCGCCGGCATCGGCCCTAACATGTACCTCTGCAAGGTGGCCTTGGACATCGTGGCCAAACACTCGCCTCCCGACAACGACGGTGTACGCATAGCCGAACTCGACGAAAGCTCCTACCGACGCACGCTCTGGAACCATCGGCCGCTGACCGACTTCTGGCGGGTCGGCCACGGCATCGCCGCCCGTCTCGCTCAGCACGGCATCGACACCATGGGAAAACTGGCACGAACCTCCATCGACAACGAGGAACTGCTATACAGCCTCTTCGGCGTCAATGCAGAACTGCTCATCGACCACGCCTGGGGTTGGGAGCCCTGCACCATCGACATGGTCAAAGCCTACCGTCCCGAGAGCAACTCACTCAGCAGCGGCCAGGTGCTGCAGGAGCCTTACCCTTGGCACAAGGCCCGAATTGTGCTCCACGAGATGGCCGACGCCATTGCACTCGACTTGGTATCGCGGCGCATGGTCACCGACCAGCTCACACTCACCATCGGCTACGATGTCCAGAGTCTTCGCAACCCCGCCATAAGAAACCAGTATATCGGCCCCGTCGTGAACGACCGCTACGGCCGAGCGGTACCCAAACACTCCCACGGCACCGCCAACCTCGAATGTCCCTCGTCGTCCGAAAAGGCCATAACCGAGGCCCTGCTTGGCCTCTACGACCGCATTGCAGACCGTAGTCTCCTCGTTCGTCGCCTCACCATTGCCGCCAACCACGTCGTGCCCGAGGGAAAAGCCAGTCGGCAGTCGGCGTATAGCGGTCAGCTGGATTTGTTCGAGGACCATGAAGCCGTCGAACGGGAAAACGCCGCCAAACAGGAGCGCCTCGACAAAGAGCGCCGGCTGCAGGAGGCCAAACTCGCCATCAAACAGCGTTTCGGCAAGAACGCCATCCTCAAAGGGCTCAATTTCGAAGAGGGTGCCACCGCCAAAGACCGCAACAAACAAATAGGAGGACACAAGGAATGAACAAAATGCAATCTGACTCAACCGACCAATACGACGACATAATCGACCTGCCGCACCACGTCTCCCCTACCCGTCCTCGCATGGCGATGATAGACAGAGCCGCCCAGTTTGCACCTTTTGCCGCCCTCACCGGATACGACAGCGCCATCGCCGAGTCCGCCCGTCTGACTGACCGCTTCTACGAACTTTCCGATAGCGACAAATCCCAACTAGACGCCATCATCGTTCTCCTGCAGCAGCGTGTGAATGAGCATCCCGCTCTGCTTGTCGAATTCTTCAAACCCGACAAACGCAAAGCCGGCGGCGCCTACATAACCCTGTCGGCTTCCCTCAAGGCCATCGACACGGTCAACCGCACAATCTCGCTCACCGACGGCACCGTCATACCGTTCGACACCATCGCACGAATCCAACTTCTTTAGGTTTCCTCTGCTTCCGTCAGAGTCTGCCGTCCACAATTTCTCTCGGCAGTATGCCCTTCACGTCATACACCACGCCGCCTTCCCTCACCAGCCCTCTCACATCCATTTCGAGAAACTCCTTATGGGCCACAGCGAGGATTACGGCGTCATAACCGCCCTGTATCCCTGCCCTCGAATTCTGTATTTCGACTCCGTACTCATGCCTTACGTGCTCTGCATTCGCCCACGGGTCGTAGATGGTGATATTGGGAGTGTATTCACGAAGGGTGTGGTAGATGTCCACCACCTTGGTGTTGCGTATGTCAGGGCAGTTCTCCTTGAAGGTCACGCCCAGAATCAGTATCTTGGCGTCCTTGACCATCACCCCCTTCTTGTTCATCAGCTTAATGGTCTGGTTCGCCACGTATGCACCCATGCCGTCGTTCAGCCTCCTTGCGTTGCTCATGACACGCGGCAAGACACCATACACCTGCGCCTTCTGTATCAGGTAGTAAGGGTCAACGCTTATGCAGTGGCCGCCCACCAGTCCCGGACTCAGCTTGATGAAATTCCACTTCGAGGAGGCCGCCTCAATCACGTCGTGAGTGTCGATGCCCATGGCGTTGAATATCTTCGCCAGCTCGTTCATAAAGGCGATATTGACGTCGCGCTGCGAGTTCTCGATAATCTTCGACGCCTCTGCGACCTTTATCGATGGAGCCTTGTGGGTACCGTTGACCAGGACCGAGTTGTAAACCGCATCGACCAGGTCGGCCACCTCGGGGGTGCTGCCCGACGTCACCTTCTTGATTTTCTCCACCGTGTGAGTCTTGTCGCCAGGGTTGATGCGCTCGGGGCTGTAGCCGGCGAAGAAGTCCTCGTTGAACTTCAAGCCGCTCACACGCTCAACCACAGGCAGGCATTCTTCCTCGGTGACGCCGGGATAGACCGTCGATTCATAGACCACCACATCGCCTTTGGATATAACCTTGCCAACGGTCTCGCTTGCACCCCAGAGGGGTTTCAGGTCGGGACGGTTGTTCTCGTCAACCGGAGTGGGCACAGCCACCACGTAGAAGTTGCATTGGCGGATGGCCTCGATATCTGTAGTGCAGCGGAAACCGTGGTTCTTGATGGCGTCCTGCAGCAGGTCGTCCGACACCTCGAGCGTTGCGTCGTGTCCTTCCATAAGGGCCGCCACACGCCCTGCGTTCATGTCGAACCCTATGGTGGGATATTTGGTCGAGAAAAGACGGGCCAGAGGAAGTCCCACATATCCCAGGCCGATTACCGCTATTCTAATGTTCTCAGGCATATTTCAAAATATTTAGTTTCTGTTTTTTATTCCCAACGGTTTCACCAGGAGTCGGTCGATGGTCGTCACAAGCGACAGCCCTATGGCATCGATACGCACGGCGAAGTTGCCGCCTTTGCACTCTGACACCAGAACACCTTCCATTCCTGCAAACGGCCCCTCCTCAATACGCACCATCGCCCCTTTGTGCAACGCCGACGACTCCAGCACAGAGAGCTCCTGCTTCGCATCGACCAACCGGCGTATTGATTCAACCTGCTCGTCAGGGACAGTGACGACCTCACCACCGAACGACACTATGGTTGCGACGCCCTGCACTTTGCGCACCCTCTCGACTTCCTTTCTCTTGATTTTCACAAACAGGTACGACTTAAAAAGCGGCTCCTCGACCATCTTGTAGCGGTCGCTCCACTTGTGCCGCTGCGCCACTATGGGGAGGTAGTTCTCAACACTACATTGCGACAGGAGTTCGGCAACACGTTTTTCAGCGCGTGAGCGAGTATAGACGGCGACCCATTGTGGAGTATCGGAAAGCATCGGAGGGGTAAGAGTTAAGGGTGAATTATTAAATATTAAACGCAACGGGTTTTAGATTGTCGATAAACCTTTGCAGCGCCTGCGGCTGAGAGACGTAAAAAAAACATCCGCTTTATTCCGCTGAAAGTGTGGGGTTGTGCGCTGTTTGATTGTAGAGATATTAATTTTTTTTGCTGTGCAAAAGTACGAAAATTTTTGATTGCGTTATTGTGGGATTGCGTTAGTGTGGGATTGCGAAAGGTTGCGAAATGGACGAAATTTTGCGAAAATTGTTTTGGCGCTTCGCTTAAAACCTTGTCGTGGTCGATTTTAACATCGAAAGACACGAAAGACACGAAATTCTTTGTTGCTGCGCTTAAAGACGGTTGGTTGGATTGCGAAAAGGGGCGAAATGATGTAAAAAAATGCGAAACATTTGAAAACGACAACGACAAAGACGACAACACTCGCTGAATTTGATTGGGGTGGAGGGTGAGTGTCGCCACACGAGTATGGAAACGGACTTGGGTTGGTTCTACGATTTGGCGTGTGTTGGTTTTTATGCACTGTAGAAGCCGAACAGCTTGGAGGCCGGAAACGAGTGTGTCGGCATTGACGTGAACTTTCGGAATGAAACGGTGGTTATTCATGGCTTAAATTTTGATGCAAAGATAGTAAAGATAGTGATTACAAACGATATAGTGCCACCTCATTTTCCCACGCGAATCGTGCAGCAGTCTGTGAATGATGCAAATAGATGTTGTATATATAATATATATACCAGGTAGCACCTCGGTAGCACCTTAGTAGCACTTTTGGAATTTTTTGATTATCGTCTTTGTCGTTGTCGTTTTCAAATGTTTTGGCTTCGATTTTTCGTTTATTTATAATTAATGTATTATTATATTATTTTATTAATTAAAATTTTAAGAGGACATAGCAAACAAAACGACAACGACAAAAACGACAAAGTAAAATCGTGAGGGCAAAAAGTGTGTAGTGAAAAATGGCTATACTTTGCAAGCGGAATCTAAATCTACACACTATGGAGAAAATGCAACAAATCAGCAAGGAGGGCTTTGGGTCGGCCTAGAATTGTTATTTGTGCGACTTGCAGGCGACTTGAGAGTTGTTGCCCCCATTGTCGTCTTTGTCGTTGTCGTTTGCAATGCAAATCAAAAGATCCGCTTCATTTTTTTTGAGACAAAACATTAGTAAACATGCCAATGTTTACTCCCTTTTTAAGAAACACGGACGATGTTTTTGGAAAATGTAGTATTTTTGCAGGCCGAAACACATCTTATGAAAGTCAACGGTAACACAGCGAAAGTACTCTGCGCCATACTGATAGGGGCGTTCCTTGTCACGTCGTGCGGCGAGGGTGAGAAGGCCTCGACGGGAAACAGTCCGTCGTCGGTGGTGACTGCCTTCAACAAGGCGATACTTGAGAAGAACTACAAGGAGGCACTGACATACACCGACACGAGGCAGGAGGACTACGAGCTGTTCGAGGCGTGGATGAAGATGATGTTCGACGAGATGGGTGGCAGCTCGCTGTATGTCTTATCGGAAGACTTATCGGAAGACGGTAACGTTGCTTCGGTAAAGGTGAAACTGGAGAACGGCAAGTCGATAGACACGCTATACACCCAGACAGTCAAGGTTGAGGGTGAGTGGCGGGTTCGTCTTGTTTCAGATTTCTGACCCATTGGGAGTAGGAGATGCGGCTGAGCGGGGTGTCGCGGGTTGCATCGTCGAACGAGGACTCGTCGGCGGAGGCGAGTTCCTGGAGGCTTGAGATTTTTTCATCGCTGACCTGCACAGCGGCCTGAGTGTCGGCATTGCGGGGACAGACCTCCTGGCAGATGTCGCACCCGAACACATAGCCGGCCAGGCGCTGAGAGTCGGGCAGTGTGTCGTGACGGTTCTCAATAGTGTTGTATGCGGTACAATTGGCTGCGTTGAGCATATAGCGTCCTTCGACGCACTGGAGGGCTTGATTGGGGCAGGACTTGACACACAGGGAACAGGAGCCGCAGCCGTTGTCGAGCGGGGCGTCGTAGGCATCGACGGGAGAGTCGGACACAAGTTCGCCAAGGTTGCAGAAACTGCCGTAGGTAGGACTTATAAGGAGCGTGTTGCGGCCAATCCAGCCGAGGCCGGCGGCAGCGGCCCAGCGTTTGTCGGAGATGGGTGCAGTATCGACGAAAGGACGGGCGTTGAAGTCGGGGTAACGGTCCTTTATGAGCGTTATCATCTGGAAAAGCATACGCTTGATGACAAGGTGGTAGTCGTCGCCGTAGGCGTAGCGGGCAATCTTGTGGGGGCCTTCGATGGTTTGCGAGGGCTTGTAGGAGAGCAGTACCGAGATAACGCTTTTCGCGCCGGGATAAAGCAGCTGAGGGTCACCACGTTTGTCGGCGTTGCGCTGCATGTACTGCATATCGGCGTTGTAGCGGTGTGAGAGCCAGCTGTCCAGCGTGGCGTCGAAGTCGTCTAGACGTCGTGCCTCAGCGATGCCACAATCGTGAAAGCCGACGGAACGGGCACATTGTTTTATGAATTGGGCGGAGATCAGGGGGGGCAACAGATATTAGATTGTTGGCATTGGGAGGTATGGTTTTATTTCAACCAGCTGCGTGGGTTGAGGCTTGTGGTAGAGTTCCAGAGCTGGAAGCTGAACTCGGCGGTGTCGGAGCCGTCTCCACTCCAAACGGTGCCGAGGGTCTGACGTGCGGAGACTTTGTCGCCTTCTTTGACGGAAACAGATTGCATATTGGCATAGACGGACATGTAGTCGCCATGGCGGACGATGACGCCTTTAGCACCGTTGGGTGTGGTGAAGATTCGGCTGACTCTGCCGTTGGCTATGCTGGAGACGGATGAGCCTGGGGTGCAGGCAAGGTCGATTCCATTGTTCATATTGACACCGCCAGAGGCGTGGGTGTATTTGCCATATTCCCGGACAACACTTTTGTAGGCTACGGGCCAAGGCAGGCGACCGCGTATGGCAGAGAATTCGGCACTTTCGGGATTATCTTCAACAACCTTGGTTGTTTTTGATGTGGGTTTGGAGGCAGTGGTCGAGACTGGTTTCGCGGAGGATGTGGCGGTCGCGGTGTTCGACTTGGTGGGGGAAGGTGTTTTCTTGGCGGTCTCTTTCTTGGCGGCCTCGCGGCGGCGAGCTTCTTCACGTCGTGCCTTGGCTATCTCCTCGTTCACAATCTTCTGTATTTGTTTCTGCAGTTGCTGACGTTGTTTTTCTTTCTGGGATATCTGTTTGCTCAGGTTTTGCTCCTGCTGCTTGGATGCATTGAGCGACTGTTGTTTCTGTTCCTGTTCCTTGGCGAGGAGAGCCTTGTTTTGGTTTTCCTTGAATAGCAGCGAACTTTGTTCGGTACGCTGGAGGCCGAGTTGGTCGGCTGTGGCTTGCAGGGCTTCCTGACAGGCGAGAATCTTTGCAGCCTGTTGGCGACGATAATTGCTATAATCGTTAAAACTACGCAGCCGGAGATATGAATGGTTGTATGTGGTATTGTCGAGTACAAGTCCTTCCATATTAAGGTTGATACGAGTACGATACATAGCGTTCACGACCTTGGCATACTCGTTTTTCAGGCTATCGATACGTAATTTCATGTAGGAAATGCTGTCTTGGGTCTGGCCTATCTGCTCATCTAGGAGATGCAACTGAGCGCCAATGTTGGCAATAAGCCTTGTGCGTTCCTCAATTTTTTTGTTCAGAGCCTTCAACTGTGCGGCGTTGAGTTTTGTGTTTTTCTTTGCGCCAGCCAGCTCGTTGTTGAGCCGTTTTATCTCTTTTTCGAGTTTCGACTTCTCGTTTTCGAGCTGTTTTTTCGACTGGCCGTATGTTGGCATTGCGACGCAGAAGGCTGCCAAAAGCAGTATTAGGGCACTTATCTTGTGAAATCTGGGCATAACGCGAGGTAATGTAATATGGGTACAAAAATATAAACAAAAAGCGGGCAGCACCTTATGCCGTCCGCTTTTTTATCAAACTGGTGATGTTGATATGTCGGTTACCAGTTCAGTATCTTCTTGAAGTCATAGGCTTCGGGGTTGGCAACGTACTTCTTCGCGGCCTCATAGTCGGCGGGAGTCACATAATCCATGATGTCGTTCACATACGACTGCACCTTGTTGCTGTTCACGTTCACCAATCGCGGCGTTATCTTGCCGGTCACAGGGTCCTGCAGGTCTTTCAGGTAGAGCGGAGCCACGTTGCCCAGCTGATCGACATACACCATACAACCCGTGCAGCCGTCGTGGAAGAGCTTGTGGACGCCCATACCCATCAGCGAGCAGTAGGTCAGGTCGTATGCTATCGGCGTGTGGCAGCGTATCTCATAGCCGATTTCCACCGGGCGGGTCTTCACCTTAAGACCGAGCTCTTTCACCTTGCGTTCCAGCAGGTCGTTGAAGATATGCGCCTTCGACACCTTGCCGAGTTCGGGATGGCCGTGCTCGTCATAGCTGAAATGTATGCCGCTGTTCTTTATCTCCTCGTCGCTGAGCGAGTGGAACACACCCTCAGAAATCATGGCGGCACCGTAGTTGATGCCCATAAGCTTGCGTTTGATGATGCACGAAACCACCATGTTGATGATTTTATCGACGGTAATCTCGGTCTTGTTGAAGAACTCGGGTATGATGACCATCGGATAGTGGCATGCGCCGGCGATGCCGAGAGCCAGATGTCCGGCCGAACGTCCCATCGCACTCACCACAAACCAGTTCTCGCTGGTGCGGGCATCCTCCATCACGGCGGTAGCCAGCACGCAACCCTGTGCCTTTGCGCTATTATAGCCGAAGGTGGGGCTGCTGTTCGGCAGCGGGAGGTCGTTGTCGATAGTTTTAGGCACATGTATGTTGGCTATCGGATAGTGCTTGTCGGCAAGGAACTTGGCGATGCGGTTGGCCGTCGAAGCGGTGTCGTCGCCTCCCACGGTGACCAGCAGCTTAATTTCGTTCTCGGTGAAGAGTTTGAGGTTGAATCGCTGTTCAAAGTCCTCGGGCGTAGGTTTGAAACGGCTCATCTTCAGGATGCTGCCGCCCTTGTTGAAGATTTCATCGGCGGTCAGGAAGTCGAGGTCCTGCATACGCGGTTTGTCGGTAAACAGAGCGCTGTAGCCACCGTGAAGTCCGATGACGCGGAAGCCGTCGCGCAGAAAGGTTTTGGCAACCGAAGCCACCACTGTGTTCATTCCGGGCGCAGGACCGCCACCCGTGAGAATTGCTATAGATTTCATATTCCTATGGTTTTATTTGTAAATATATTCTGTCGTAACGATTTCTTCACGAGGATATTGTGCATTGGGTGAGTTGCGATCCACCCGTACTCGCCTTGTCGGAAAGTCGCCTTCGTAAAAGTAACTGTACGAATATTCCTCCATATTGTTGCCACCGTAACCAACCAGCATTTTCGCTGTCAGCACATTGTTTTTGCTGCCAAAGAGAGGCAGGACAAAAGCCCCAAGCTCCTGTTTTGTCCAAAAGTTGCAGAGCGGATTCTTCTTCATATCATAGGAAAACTGCCATCGGCTCAGCAGATTACCATTGTCATCGTTCGACTCGACCTGCGTAATGTTGTCACCGGTCCAATTTATATGAATTTTCTCTCGGTATATTGCCTCACCTGCCGTCTTACATGCTGGCATTGGAGTACCATTCTTCAGGCAGGACTCTGCGTATGGCGCCAGTGCCAGCCATTCCCCACCTTTGTCCATTCGGTAAACTGTGGTCGATATCGCGTCAATTTTATTCCCTGAATGGGACACATCGCTCGACGAGTATAAAAAACCGTCAACATACCATTTTATGTTTATCAGTTTACCGTCGTCATAGCTGAACTCCGTCCTAACAGAATAAGTACGGTTCTCCTTGGCCGTGAGGTTTCCGCCTGCATACGAGAAAGTTTCCCTGCCACGGCTTACTCCGTCACGATCATAGTTTGTTATAGCCGTCAGCTTACGATTTGACCAGTCCCAGTCCTCGCTCATGTATCGAGAATCAGAATATTCAATTCGCACAGACGTCCCGGTTTCGTCAAGCGAAGTGTACCACCCCGAGACCTGAGTATAAACGGCCAGTATTTTCTTCGAGGCTGAGTAGGTTCCCTCGTTTTTGCGGCACCCTACGACCGTCAGCAACAGCACACCTGCAACAAGAGCCCACCTACTCATTTCTCGCTCTTTTCTATTTTAATAAAATGGTAGGCCACGCCAAGCGTCAGCATATCACGCTTGATACAGTGCTTACCGCTGAATTTGTGTCCCGAACTAACCATCTCGCGATTGAAAGACAACCGCAGACCGAACTGCCTAAATCTGAATTCCAACCCCATGTCGAGCGCCAGATTCACTGCGCAGGCAGGGTGTCTCGCCGCATCCACATAGTTTACATTGGTGAAAGTGACAGCCTTCAGCTCGTTGAACGTCAATCCGATGCTCGGCCCGATGAACACATTGAAATTCAGTTGTGAGGCCGGATCGAAACTATAGTTTACCTGTGCCGGTATCACTATGTCAATCTCCTTGTTGGTCGAGTTGTCAACTCTAACCGGCGCCTGTGTGTAGTTGCTGCGAAGGTACGAAAGCGAGTTTTGTGTCAGCATCGTCATGTGTATCGATGCTCCAGTACGCAGACCTAGTTGCTCCACAAGGTGGAAGTTATAGCCACCCTCAATGTGGCCGCCATGCATCAGTATGGTGGTCTTGTCGGCGCGCTCCATCACAAGGCTGTAACCTCCGCGCGCATCGAACTGTGCCACAGCACTATTCGCAACCACGGAAAACGCCAACAGCAGGAGTGTTTTCAGGTTCAATTTAATTCTTAACTTTCAATTTTAACATACTCAAAAAGCCGCCTTGGTCATTGACGTGGCGGCTTTTGACTTGTCGTGAATTGTATTCACGACTTGATTCCTTTATTTGGTCTTAGTTTTAACCTCGTTGACAAACTCTTTGCAGGGTTTGAAGGCAGGGATATTGTGAGCTGGCACAGCCACAGCTGTACCCTTGCTTATGTTACGACCGATTTTGGCTGCACGGTGTTTGATGATGAACGACCCAAAGCCACGAAGATACACCTCCTCATTTGAGGAAATGGAAGCCTTGATTGATGTCATGAGTTCTTCTACAATTGCAAGAACAGCGACTTTCTCGATTCCTGTCTTGTTGCTGATTGCTGTTACAATTTCTGCTTTTGTCATAACTATTATTTTGTTTAGTTTGTATTTGTGTTTAGGTTTGCAAAGATATACAAATTATTTCAAATCAAAGTTTTTTTTCAAAAAAACACTTTTTTCCCCCCTTTTATTCACCTTATAGATATATATGTTTCACAGAATACACCCCATCAATCACTTATAGCCACCCATGGTAACATTGTATCTTTCCAATCCACACTTCCCCTACATACATTCTGCTACGTCATTATTTTCTCACAATACCCATACCTAATCTAGACTTGATACAGACCTGATTCAGAGTTACAGCACATTATTCACTGCAAATCAACACAATAATCTCATTCATATTTCTAAATAACTGTTTTACTAGTCACTCTCGACGTAATTCACACCATACAAAGCTTTGATTATATACAGGCACACCTCTAAAGAAACCCTCATTTACACACTATAATGTATGGAACTTATAAGGCTGCAACGTAAAACTGGAAAATAGTAGTATTTTTGCAGACGAATTTAAGAGTATCCTCACCGTATTACAAATCCAATAACCAATCCAAACCGCATCGCCACGCAATTCAACAAGTACATATCCACAAGGTTGGCGGCCATCGTTGTAGGGCTGATATGTTCAGTCTGTGCATACGGGCAAACCATAGGCCATCCTCGGTTTTCTCTCACCGTATGCAATACAAACGGATATGGTGAGACTCGCGACCTAGGAACATCGCCGAGAGTTTATGACAACCTTTCTATCGGGCAAGGATTGGAATTCAACGCAGAAACGGTGGATTGGACCTTTTCTGGACATTTCGGTATAAGAGGTGCGTTAAACACCCCGAGAATAAAATACCTGTTGAAAAAAGGCAACTATTCTGGATATTCCGGCAGCGTAGATGTGGCCATTTCAGCCCTGAGGCGGGTGTGGAGCAATGCAGAAGCCACTTGGAGCGTCGCCATCGGAGGTGGGTTATCTAATCACACGTACATTGGATACACCCCGAAGTTTATGAACGCCTCATTTGCCCTTACCGACCTATTCCAACCAGAATTCCGAGTGATGGTTGAATACAACCTGCCCAACTCAAACCCGCTGGTTGTGATGCCCGGATGGTTTGCGGCGTTCGCCGCGGTTGAAGTATCGCCGATTGGCCTTGCCTACCGACCAGGTTATTCATTTATAGACAACTATACCGACGGACGCAAGGTAAAAGACTATATCTTCAACACATACAAAACCGGTGTCGCATGGCTGCCCTATTTAGCCACCGAACTGGGTGTGCGATTCAACCTGCGCAGCGGCAACCGCATATCGCTGGCATACATGTGGAACTACCGCTCGTCGCACGGTACAACGGATTGGCAGTTCGACGAAGTAAACCATCTACTATCGATAGAATTAAACATACTGTTGAAAAAATGAGACGCGCCTCACCATTATTAATACTTGCCACAGCTATGTTTTTCGTCTCTTGCGAGAAGGCTTTTCTGCGCAATCCCGACGCCGAACCCACAAAGGTGTTCGAGTATCTATGGCAACGAGTAGATAGACAGTATGCATTGTTCGATGTCAAGGGTGTTAATTGGGATTCGATACATAATGTGTATGCTCCGCAAGTGAGTAACGACATCAACGATGACAGCCTCTTCCGTGTTTTGGCCGCGATGCTCAACACCCTCAACGACGGGCATGTGAACATAGTGTCGCCGTTCGACGTATCACGCAGCGAAGAGATATTCCTCCAAACATACGTACGGCGAAACATAGAACCCAATGTGGTGACTCTGAACTACCTTGGAGCGCACTACCACTCGGCAGGTGGATTTGCATACAATACTCTGCGGAGCGATTCGGTTGTGTATATCCGATATGGCTCGTTCTCAAACTCAGCGTCAACAGCGACTCTTAACATGATTTTGAAACGCTACCCATCGGCATCGGGTGTGATATTCGACATTCGGCAAAACGGCGGTGGCTCGATAGAGAACATCTGGAATATACTCGCGATGCTGCCAGCCACGCACGCACATCTATACACCACTCAGATAAAATCAGGACCCGCACACGATGATTTCTCGGAGGCGGAGAAGGTGTATTCGCCATTCACAAACGATGACTACGAACCATACAGAAAACCATTTGTGGTGCTCACTGACAGAGGGTCGTACAGCGCATCGTCGTTCTTTGCGCTGTGTGCAAAAGCGTATGACAACATGATAGTTATGGGAGACACGACGGGAGGCGGTCTTGGTCTTCCTAACGGAGGCGAGCTGCCAAACGGCTGGACATACAGATTTCCTGTGACCCGCACTATTGCCCCAGACGGAAAAAACTACGAAAACGGTGTTCCTCCAGACACAGTAGTGATGTTGACTTCCGAATCCACTGCCGATGGAAAGGACAACGTAATAGAGTCCGCAGCAGACGTAATACTCAGAAACCAATGACTCGACTATAATACAACGGCTCGCTTTTTTTACGTGAACACACAATAATAGCGCAGTTGATCTAGTTATTAATATATTATTAATTAAAATTCATACACGATGAAAACAATATTATACATTCATGGTTATCGCTCTGACAGCCATGCCCGCAAAGCAAATGAACTGAAAGAAATGTTTCCCGAATGCAATGTTGTTGTACCTGATTTTGCATACAACCACTATACCGCGCAGGAAATAGAGGAACAACTGAAAGATATTATAGAGAAAAAACATGTGGACATGTTGGTGGGCAGCAGCCTTGGCGGATTCTTCGCGCTGTGCGCCACATCATGGTTTGAAGGACCGGTGTGGGGCATCAACCCAGCCATACACCCAGTGGAGCAGTTCAACAAACATATTGTACCAAAACTGAAGAAACGCTCACCGCAGCTGATGCCTATTGCCATGAAAAATCTGGAATCTTACCAAAAATGCGAGGACGAAGTGTTTGCAAACCTACCGAAGAGAGAGCATCAGATAAACCTTGCACTGAGTACAGATGACGACACGCTGGGCGACCACAAGGACACAATAGCAGCCTTCCCGAATGCTGACCAAGTGGTATGGCAGGACAACAGCGGTCACCACTGTACGAGGTTCCCCGAGCTGAAGGCTAACATACAAAAAACTCTCGACAGCATAAAATAATTGAATGCGTGAGTTCGTGAGTGTGATTGTGAATGCTTGATTGCTTGAATGTTCAATTGCTTGGGTGATTAAGCGATTGTGTGTTCAGGCATTTTTTAATTTTTGGAATATTAATTGGAATATTAAATAGTAACACGTGGACAACGACGAAATTATCAACCTCAATGATGAAGAACTAAGCGAGGAGCAAATTTCCTCGTCAGGATATTTGCCATCACAAGACGATTACCAAGATGTCGGCGAAGGCTCGACAATTTCGTTAGGTGGTATGTTCCGTGACTATTGGATAGACTATGCCTCGGAGGTAATTTTGGATCGTTCTGTGCCTGATATCAACGACGGACTAAAGCCCGTACAGCGACGCATCCTTCACACAATGGACGAAATGGACGATGGTCGTATGAACAAGGTTCAAAGCATTGTTGGACACACTATGGCATACCATCCTCACGGTGACCAGTCAATAAAGGATGCGTTGGTGAACCTCGGTCAAAAAGAACTGCTGATAGAATGTCAAGGTAACTGGGGAAACATTCTGACCGGCGAGGACGCTGCGGCAGGTCGATACATTGAGGCAAGATTGTCGAAATTTGCCAAAGAAGTGGTGTTCAACAAGAAAACCACGAAATGGACACCCAGTTACGACGGACGCAAACAAGAACCTGTTACGCTTCCAATAAAGTTCCCGCTACTACTGGCTCAAGGTACCAAAGGCATCGCAGTTACACTGACATCAGTCATACTGCCCTACAACTTCTGCGAATTGATGGATGCAAGCATAAACATACTACGCGATGAACCGTTTGAGATATACCCCGACTTCCCAACTGGTGGCATGATAGACGTATCGCGCTACAACGATGGAGCACTGGGCGGTCGTCTTCGCATACGCGCTAAGATGCACTATGACGAAAAACGCAAGGCTATAGTAATAACAGAAGTCCCATATTCGGTTACCACTGGAGCATTGAAAGAGAGCATAGTAAGTGCCTTTGAAAAAGGTAAGCTTAAGATAAAAAAGGTTGAGGACTACACGGCATCAGAGGCCGAGGTGGTGGTGTTCCTGCCCAGCGGTGTTTCGCCTGACCAGACGATAGATGCGCTGTATGCATTCACACAGTGCCAGATATCCTTCTCGCCGCAGACGTGCGTAATTGTCGATAACAAGCCGGTTTTCATGACGATATCTGACATACTGCGACATTCGACGATGCGCACCCGCGACCTGCTTCGCCAGGAGTTGGAGATACAGCTCGAGGAACTGAACGAGCGCTGGTACTGGGTTTCGCTTGAGAAAATATTCTTTGAGAAGGGTATCTACAAAAAGATGGAGAAGAAGGACAGCTCTGACTGGGAAGAGCAGGTAGATGATATGCACAAAGCCTTCGGACCGTACAAGAAGAAGCTGAAACGAGAGGTGACTCGCGACGATGTGCTCAAGCTGACCGAGAAACCCGTCAAGAAAATCTCGAAATTCGACATCAAGAAAGCTGCCGAAGAGATTGAGGAAATTGAGATGAATATGGACGAGGTGAAGAACCATCTGGCACACCTCACCGACTACGCCATCTCATACTTCAAACACATACTGGAGAAGTACGGTAAAGGGCGTGACCGCAAGACCGAGATACGCAACTTTGAGGACATACAAGCAGCAACGGTGGCTGTTGCCAACGAGAAGCTGTATGTGAACCGCACAACGGGATTCGCAGGATACGGATTGAAACGAGAAGAAGGCGTAGAATTTGTGTGCGACTGTTCCAAGATGGACGACATCATCGTGTTCCGCCGCGACGGCTCGATGATGGTGACGAAAGTGCAGGACAAGTGCTTTGTAGGCTCTACCGACTGCACCGAAATAATATTCATATCGGTTTTCCGCAAACGAGACGAGCGAACGGTATATAACATGGTTTATCGCGACGGCTCGGCGGGATATATCTTTGTCAAGCGATTCTCGGTGACCGGCATCACCCGAGACAAACCCTACGACTTGACCAAAGGCACAAAGAACTCGAAGATACTCTATTTCACGGCCAATCCCAACGGCGAAGCCGAGGTGATAACCATACACCACGTGAGCAAACCGAAATTGAAGAAGACCAGCTTCGACTTCGACTTCGCAACCCTTGCCATCAAAGGGCGTCAAGCCATGGGCAACATACTGACCCGCAACGCCGTACGTAACATAAACAAGGTAGGCGAAGGAATCTCTACACTCGGAGCCCGCAAGATATGGTTTGACGAAAGCGTGAAAAGACTGAACGTCACCGAAGCGGGCCGCCTACTGGGCGAATTCAAGGGGGCAGACAAAATTTTCACCCTCATGCAGTCGGGCATTTTCCGCAATACCAACTTCGACCTGTCGAACCACTTTGAAGACGACCTGCTGGAGATTAGAAAGTACAACCGCCACAATATCGTGACTATCATATACAAGGAGGCCGAAGGCGGCAGCTACTATATCAAACGGTTCTCAGTCGAGGATGCCACCGACAAGAAGCTCTCCTTCCTCGAAGAAGGCAGCGGCGACACGATGGTGACATATTCCATGGACACCTATCCTCGAATGGAGATGATATATGACGAGAATTCAGGCAAGAAGGTTGAGTCGGAGATTGTCGATGTCTATGATTTCATCGCCGTGAAGGGCTACAAGGCCAAAGGGAAACGGCTGACCACCGCCGAGGTGAAGGAGTTCCGTTGGCTCGACCCGCTGCCCGAGCCTGAATATGAGGATAATCCCGAACCGGAACAACCTGCCGACGCCGAAGGCGACGACCGCATGGGCTTTGCCGAAGGAATACAAAGTGAACTATTTTAATTGAACGATGAAGATACTCGCTGTACTTCCACGGTTCCCCTACCCTCTCGAAAAAGGCGACAAACTGCGAGCCTACCACCAGCTTCGACAGCTGGCCAAAAGCAACCAAATATATCTTTTCTGCACCACCCACACAAAGCTCAACCCCGAGGAAATCGAAGCTGTGAGCATATTCTGTGCCGACGTCAAGATTGTGAGAACGACCAAGATTAAGTCGATCCTCATCGCCGCCCTCTATTTTGCCACAGGGCGTTCGCTCCAACTGGGCTACTGGAATTCCTTAACAACAAAGGCCGCCTTCCGCCGCTTCGAGCAAAAGGTGAAGCCCGACGTACTCTACTGCCAGATGGTGCGAACAATGCCTTGGGTTGAGAAATCCAAAACCGCCAAGGTTATCGACTATCAGGACGCCCTCTCGACAAATGTAGCCAGACGGGCAAAGATGTCGTCAGGACTATGGAAGAAAATACTGAACCACGAGGCTCGATGCCTCGAAGAAGCCGAGCAGAAAGCCCTGACCGTGTTCGACCGCTACACCATCATTTCCAGACGTGACCGTCGTGCCGTCAGAAAAGAGAGCGATATCCACATCGATGTGGTGACCAACGGAATTGACTCCGACTATTTCGCACCTCAAGAGGTCGAAAAGACCGCCGACATCGTATTCTGCGGCAATATGCAATATGAACCCAACGTGAACGCTGCCAAGTTCCTGATTGAACGTATTATGCCCAAAGTGTGGCGAACGCTACCCGACACAACTGTGGTGCTGGCCGGTGCCGAACCCACCAAAGCGGTGAAAGCGCTTGCCGGCCAAAAGGTAACCGTGACCGGATGGGTCGAGGACATACGGCCGTACTACCAGTCGGCCCGTATTTTCGTGGCGCCAATGCTGTCGGGGTCGGGTCTGCAGAACAAACTTCTGGAGGCGATGTCGATGGGAATCCCATGTGTGACAACATTAGTCGCCAACGGCACACTCGGAGCCACCTCGAAACAAGAGATACTCGTGGGCAAATGTACCGACGCCATGGTCAGCCACATTGTGAGACTCCTCGGCGACAGCAGTCTTCGAGAGCGCCTCTCAATCAAAGGTAGAGCATTTGTGCAGAAGAACTATTCGTGGGACGAGAGCGGAAAATATCTCGAACTCGTGCTCCGCCAGGCCGCAAAGAAAGACGAACCAAAACCACAAAGACGAAAAAAATGGGTGCCAAATGGAAACCGGACAAAGGCAAGTGGAAAGACGGAATAGGAACATGGGAGTCCGAGAACCGTAACCGTCCCACGCCTCAACAACGCAACACCTTTGAGACCAAGCCCGTGGCTGAGAAGGCGATACTTGTGGCCGTATGCCCGTCCGGCACCAAAAAGGAATACACCGAAGAGTGCCTTGCCGAGCTGGAATTCCTACTTCAGACCGCCGGCGGCGTGCCTGTAAAAAAAGTTGTCCAGAAGCTCGAACGCCCCGACACTCGCACCTATATCGGCAGCGGCAAGATTGAGGAAGTGCTCGGCTATAAGGACGCTCTGGACGTCGACATCATGGTTTTCGACGACGAACTCTCACCGGCTCAGCTGCGCAACCTTGAACGCACTTTCAACTGCCGCATACTCGACCGCACCACCCTCATTCTCGACATCTTCGCCAAACACGCACGCACCTCAACTGCCAAAACCCAAGTCGAACTGGCACAACTGCAATACATGCTGCCTCGCCTCACCCGACTCTGGACTCACCTTGAGCGTCAACGGGGCGGTATCGGTATGCGTGGTCCTGGCGAAACTCAGATTGAGACCGACCGCCGTCTCATCACCGAGAAAATAAGCCTGCTCAAAGAACGCCTGAAAGACATCGACAAGCAGAAGACCCTGCAGCGCAAAAACCGCGAAAGCCTTGTGCGTGTCGCACTTGTCGGCTACACCAACGTCGGCAAGTCAACCCTCATGAACCTCTTGAGCAAGAGCGACGTCACCGCTGAAAACAAACTCTTCGCCACCCTCGACACCACCGTCCGCAAGGTGGTCATCGACAACCTCCCCTTCCTACTTACCGACACCGTCGGCTTCATCCGAAAATTGCCCCACGGACTTGTTGAATCCTTCAAGTCAACCCTTGACGAAGTGCGTGAGGCCGACCTCCTCATGCACGTCATCGACATCTCACACTCCAACTACGAGGAACAGATTGCTGCCGTCAACCGTACACTCGACGAGATTGGCTGTGCCGACAAGCCCACCATCATGGTGTTCAATAAAATCGACGCCTACACCTACACACCAAAGGACGAGGACGACCTCACTCCCATGACCAAGGCCAACTGGACATTGGAGATGCTGCAGGAAACCTGGATGGGCAAAGACCCCGACCACAAGACAATATTCATATCCGCCGCCAACAAAGAAAACGTCGATGCCCTGAGGACCATGATGTACGACGACATAAAGCGCATCCACGCCATACGTTATCCCTACAACAACTTTCTCTACTGATGAAAACCAAGAAACCCGCAAAGAAAAGCCCAGGCAAGTCAAAAAGCAAGAAATCTCGCCGTCTCACAGGCTGGAAATCACTCCCCCTGTGGCGCAAGCTGCTGCGGCTCGTCTGGCTCGTTCCTCTCGCCCTGTGGCTGCTCTCCCTGCTCCTCGTCGTCGCCTACCGCTGGGTCAACCCTCCCCTCACACCCCTCATGGTGCAACGCTTCAACCAGCAACTTTTTCAGAAAAACCGCCCCGTCAATTTCGAGCACAAAAGCGTTAAAATCGACAACATCTCACATTATATGGTTGACTGCGTCGTAGCCTCCGAGGACGGACTCTTCATGTACCACCACGGTTTCGACGTCAAGCAACTCAAGCAGTCCTACAACGAAAACAAGCGTGGTCGCCGCATCCGAGGCGGCAGCACCATATCCATGCAGACCGCCAAGAACGTATTTCTTCCTCACAAACGCAGCATGTGGCGAAAAGCCCTCGAAGCCTACTACACTCAGCTGATTGAATGGTTCTGGGGCAAGAAACGCATCATGGAAGTCTATCTCAACGTCATCGAGTTCGGCGACGGCATCTACGGCGTCGAAGCCGCCAGCCAGCACTACTACGGCAAGCCCGCCTCCGAGTTGACTCGCCATCAGGCAGCCGAGCTCGCAGTCAGCCTGCCGGCACCTTTGCGCCGCAACCCCGGCAACCCGTCGGCCTATTTCCGCAAGCGAACCCATGCCATCGAAGCCCGCTCAAAGCAATACGGCCACATCAACCTCGACGCTAAGAAAAAAGACCTCAACCCAAAATACCGCAACCAGGAAACCATCCTCGACTTCGTCAAGTGGTACCGCAAGCAGAAAAAGAGCGAAAAGTAACCAAGTGGTTATCAATCTCTCACAGATCCCTATGGATAGCTCAATCATAACAAAACGGTGGCGCGAGATGGAGCGTGAATTCGAGACCCACCTGCGCCTCGAACGCGGCCTTTCTGCCAACACCACCGCCGGCTACCTCAGCGACCTGAGCCACCTTGAGCGCTACGCCACCGAGCGTGGCATAACTCCTGACAAGGTTGAAACCTCCAATATCGAGTCCCTGATAGCCGAATTGAACGAACTCGACATCGCCGCCACGACCCAGAGCCGCTTCGTCTCTGCTTTCCGCTCCTTCTACCGTATGATGATACTCGACGACCGTATGAAAGAGAACCCCGCTGAGTTCGTCACCCTCCCAAAACGCCCAAAACACCTCCCCGACATACTCACCGACGCCGACATCGACGCCATCCAGCGCACCTTCGACCGCTCCACCCCCGACGGCGAGCGCAACTACGTCATCATCGAAATGCTCTACGGCTGCGGACTCCGTGTCAGCGAGCTCGTAGGGCTGAAACTGGGCAACATCTACGAGCAGGAACAGTGCCTCCGAATCTTCGGCAAAGGCGACAAAGAACGCTGGGTGCCCATCAACCAGCGGGCCCTCGACCTCATGCTCACCTATATCCACAACGTTCGCTCCCACCTCGATATCAAGAAAGGCGAGGAAAGCTACGTCTTCATCAGCCGTCTGGGTCGGCATCTAAGCCGAAATTTCGTCTTCATGTTCCTGCAGGACGCCGTGAAGAAAGCCGGCATCAACAAGCACGTCTCCCCTCACAGCCTTCGTCACAGCTTCGCCACCGAGCTCGTCAACGGCGGTGCCGACCTCCGGGCCGTTCAAGAGATGCTGGGCCACGCCCACCTAGCCACCACCGAGATCTACACCCACCTCTCGCCAGGCTACCTGCGTGAGACCATCGAGACCTACCACCCACACTATAAGAAATAAGCAGCCAGCAGCCAACCACTAACGCAATAACGCAATAACATCTTAACACCTTAACGCAATTCCACATTCCCACAATACCCCATTCCTCTTTGCACTGGCCTTCGCCACTGGTTGCGGTATCGGCACCTACGGCGGTATCAACGAAGGCATTTTTCGATGGCTGTTACCATGTGCCGTAGCTCTCTGCCTGCTGAACGCACTCCTCCTCATCCACCAACCCCGAAACCACCGCAGGCTTTCACTTGCCACCACCCTCGTCACCGCCCTCCTGCTCGGGTTGACGGCCTACAACCTGCGAAACCCCATGCACCGTGAAGACAACTATCTCCTTCACGTCGAAACCTCAACCCCAACCTACTTTGTGGCCGAAGTCCGAAGCGAGCCGCAACGGACACCCAAACGTCTGAAAGCCACCGTCGAAGTCACGGCAATAAAACATGGCGACAGCCTCGTCACCACCGTCGGCAAGGCCGTCGCCTACTTCGACACACTCGCCACATGGGTGGCGCCGGGCGTAAAGCTGATGGCCCTCGGCAAGTTTCAGCCGTTGCCAATAACCGTCGGCCCCGACCAATTCCCCTACCGCCAGTACATGCAACGCAAAGGTGTTATGGGCCAATGCTTTACCACCGCCATCGAACAAGTCGAAACTGGCGCCACGCCCACGCTGCAGATACGGCGATGGCGCAACACCCTCGCTTCGATTGTTAACTCCAGCCAGTTGCCACCCGAACGGCAAGGCATAGCAAAAGCCCTCGTACTCGGTGACCGCGATGCACCCACCGAAATCACCAAAGCCGAGTTCCGAGCCGCAGGCCTCTCTCATCTGCTGTGTGTGTCGGGGCTACACGTAGGCATAGTGGTTCTACTCGTCGCGCTGATTTTCCGACCGTTCGGTGCCAACAGACGCTCACTCCTACTCAAAGGGCTGGCCGAGCTGGCGGCGGTGTGGCTGTTTGTAATAATGACAGGGGCGGCCCCCTCGACCTTGCGGGCGGGGACCATGTTTTCATTCATCATAGCGGGGCGGCTTGTCACGAACCGTATGGATACGCTGGTTGCCCTGTCACTTTCAGCCATAACGTTGCTCATGGTACGACCCACGCTGGTTGCCGACATCGGTTTCCAGTTTTCATACACCGCGGTGGCGGGTATAGCGGTGTTCTACAAGCCCATCCACGACCTGCTGCCGCTTAAACGGCTGGGCGATGCCACTGAATACATGGGCGAAAATCTGGCACGGTGGCAGAGGCGGTGGCGGCGGTTTAAGTGGCTCTCCCGAAGGCTGGCGGCCGACGGTCTCGAACTGCTGTGGCAAAGCACAGTGCTGACCATTGTTGCACAGGTGTGTGTTATACCGCTGATACTGTATCACTTCCACCATCTGACACCTTGGTTCCTTGTGGCAAATGTTTTGATAGTGCCGTTCACAGGACTGCTGCTGGGCAGCATAATGGTGATGATGGCCACCAGCGGCTGGCCGTGGGGCTGGCAGGCGATGACCGAGGTGGTGGACTGGGAACTGGGGGTGGTGTGCGACCTGACAAGATGGGTGGCGGAGTTGCCGGGCGCGATGGTCGAGGATGTGGAGTTCACGCTGCCGATGCTGGCGGTTGCAATGCTGGCCCTAACAGCGGCGGCGGTGTGGGTCTGTGCCCGGACTGGGCGAATAAATTAGTGAAGGTGTTAAGGTGTTATTGCGTTAGTGGGTTTGGAGATAGGAATCTCTGCTCACTGTTTTCTATTCACTTTTTTTTTGTATTTTTGCATTTTATTATATAGGTATTATGCTACTACTTGACGATAATAACACGCAGCTGCTCATGGCAGCTGCGGCACAGAAGGGGCCGAAGGGCGAAATTCCTGTGGATGAATTCGGACAGACGCTGATGACACAGGACAGCGTGGCGCAGGTGGTGAAAGACAGCCTGAGCAACATGAACCTGGCGGAGATAAAAGATGTGGTGACGGGGAAGAACACGTTGCTGAAAGACGGGTTAAAGACGTTTGTGGATATGACGGTTGGCTTTGTGCCGAAACTGATAATAGCGATACTGGTGCTGTGGGTGGGCTTGAAGCTGACGAAGCTGCTGAAGAGGAGCATCATAAAACTGCTGGACAAGCGGAGCGCAGAGCCGTCGCTGAAGTCGTTTCTAGCATCGTTGGTGGATGTGCTGCTGAAAGTGATGCTAGTGATCATGGTGATGGACATCATAGGCATCAAGGCGACGTCGTTTATCGCGGTGCTGGGTGCAGCAGGCTTGGCGGTGGGCATGGCGTTGCAGGGGACGCTGCAGAACTTTGCCGGCGGGGTGATAATACTGCTTATGAAGCCGTTCAAGGTGGGTGACTACATAGAGTGCGGTGCCTTCAAAGGGTATGTGAAGGAAATCAGGATATTCCACACATTCATGCAGCCGTTCAACGGCAGGACCATCATCGTGCCGAACTCGTCGCTGGCGACGACGTCGCTGATAAACCACACGAAGCAGCCGGAGATAAGGCTCGACGTGGTGGCAAGCGTGGCATACGGCACGGACCTGGACTATGCGAAGTCTGTACTCAGAGATATTATAGACAGCGACCCGCTGATATTGAAAGAGCCGGCAGCGAAAATCGCGGTGAGCGAACTGGGCAGCAGCTCGGTGAACTTCTCGCTGTGGATGTGGGTGAATACGGAGGACTACTGGACGGTGTGGATGCGGATAAGAGAGGAAATATACAACGGATTCAGAGAGAAAGGAATATCGATACCATTCCCGCAGATGGATGTGCATGTTAGTAAATAACGTTAAGGTTAACGTTAACCTTAACAATAACTTATTGAACCTTTTAAACCTTTCAAACATATCAACCAATGAATAAACAGGTCTTTGCGATTATGCTTGCGGCAGTAAGCCTGCAGTTTTTTTCGATCACGAGGGTGCAGGGCCAGGCGATGAAAGAGATGGCTACGGGCCTGCAGAACGTGAAACTGTATGTAGAAGCCGACGGCTTTGAGGTGAGGACTGCCACCGACGGTCGCACCATAGCCTACGGCCACTGCCAGACGGGCAACGAGCTGCCGCCGGCCATGCTATGGTGGCTGGGTGAGTATGACCGCGAGATAGAGTTCGCAAAAGAGCAGGGGCTGACGGTCGGCAACGGCCAGTGGGCAGAGCGCAACGGCCGCACCAAGTCGTCAGGCGACACGGTGGCTCCGATGATAGACTCACGCTGGCGCCAGTATATAGGCTACAACAACATGTGTCCGGAAGACACCTCGCTGGCAAGCCTTGGCGGGCATCCAACCACGGGGTGTGTGGCAACGGCAATGGCGCAGATAATGAGATACTGGCATTTCCCGCAGCACGGTATGGGAAGTTTGAGCTACACCCACGACGGCGAGTATGAATGTTGGCGATACGGGATGCAGAGTGCCGACTTTGCCAGCACGCAATACGACTGGGACAACATGCCGCAGATGCTTACAGACAGCAGCACAGAGGAACAGATTGCGGCGGTCGCCACGCTGTGCTACCAATGCGGTGTAAGCGTCAGAATGATGTATAACAGCGACTGCTCGGGTAGCAGCGGTGCCTACAGCGCCCATGCTTCGACCGCCTTCACGAACACCTTCCACTACAAGCCCAACTACTGCCTGAACCGCAACAGCTACTCGCTCAACCAGTGGCAGACGATACTGAAAAACGAGATGGACAACGGCAGGCCAGTGCTTTACGGCGGCCAGTCAATTGAAGACACGGCACGCGGCATAGGTGGCGGCGGCCACGCTTTCATAGCCGACGGCTACGACACCAACGGATACTTCCACATCAACTGGGGTTGGGGCGGCTGGTATGACGGCTATTTCGCCATCTCGTTGCTCAACCCAGCCGAGCGCTATGAGTTCATCTACGGACAGCAGGCTGTGGTAGGAGTCGAACCGGAACACAACGCCCTGGCAGTGCCGATGCTGGTTCAAGGCATAGACCTCGACGGAGAGGACTTCCAGATGGGAGGCAACGTGCAGGGCAGCTATGCTGTGGCCAACGTGGGCGACACGGTGTATGACGGATACATCGGAGTGAACGTCTATAGTCCCGAAACCTACGACTTCTACGGCTGGCTGGACGCCACCGAGGTACACATACAGCCCGGCGACACGGTGTTCAGAACCTTCGATAACCCCGGGATGACACGTCCTGTGGGCATCTACTACGCCCTGGGGCAGTACAACGCCACCCCCTTATATGTAACCGACCAAGTCGATAACGCCCTTGCCTGCTTCAGCAACGGACAGGCCTACTTCAAATCGGTTGACACCAACCGCACAGAGTTGAGAAACGTGACCGTATGCGTCTCCTTTGCCGACGAGGACGAATGGCTCAGCCGCACCCCGTCAAGCCTCAGGGCAGACATAGAGACCAAAGGAGGCGACAGTTTCTCGCTGCACAACTACGTCTATGCCACCACCGACCAACACACCCACCTCAGAACCGTCATGGCCAACGGAGAGTGGCACGACACCATAATCACCCACATCGACCCCAACCCCCGCTGCCACTACCAGCCCTGGTCAAGCGACAACATAGCCGGCTATGTCTGCGGATCGAACCGCACGATGAGGGTGAACGAGCTTATTGGAAACATAATGGCTACACTGAACGAGACTGGAATCATAGACTATGACCGCGTCATCGACGGCGACGGCGACGGCTATATCGACCTGCTAACCATCATCTTCAAGGACAGCACCGCCATATTCGAAATCGGCGACAAGCCCGAAACTGGATTCTATAACGGCAATGCCCACTTGAACTACCGCAACGTCGGCAACTACACCATCGTTAACGAGAACGCCGACGTAAGCGCCCATTGCTACGGTGCACTGCGAATGCTCGGAATCCCGGACATGAGCCACCACCTGGCCTGGACCCATGTCAATCCGCTTGGCGAGTGGGATATGATGGACCTGCCCAACCGCCAGCAACCGTCGTACATATTGAAACACAAATACCTCAACATAGGCGACGAACCCACCGAGCTCACCGAGAGCGGGTGGTACACCTTGGGAGACGGCACACAGTGCTACAAAATCCCGTTTAGAAAAGACGTCAACAGCAGTTTCCTGCTGGAGATGCGAGACCAAAGCAACTTCTTCGACCAGGGAGTGCCGGCAAGCGGCCTCACCGTGGCTCGCTGGAACGACACCGGCGACAACGCCGAATTCGATAACAGCAGCGTTCCCCACCGCCTCTGGATGATGCGACCGGGTTCTGACAACGACACTGTACAGGGCGACCTCGACCTTGCCGCAGTCAACGAACTCAGGACCTACTGGACCAGCGACAGCAGCTACTTCACCATCGACTCGGTGGGCATGACCGAAAGCCAGGCAAACAACACTGTGACCTTCAAACTTACCTTCTTCACTATCGAGCCGGAACCCGAACCAGAGCCGGAACCCGACCCCAACGGAATAGACAACGCCTCGGGATTTGCCGTCGCCATATACCCCAATCCAACAAAAGGCCTTGTCTATATCAAGGCTGACGCCACCCCAATAGTCGAAGTTCTCTCGGTCGCTGGACAGACAATGATGAAAGTCCAAAGTCGGACGATCGACCTGTCAAGCCTGCCCCCTGGAATCTATATGCTCAGAATCACCACCACCCACGGCACCAAAGTGAAAAAGGTGATGCTGACAGAGCGATAGATTGTTAACACAATATGCCAATGAAACGATTACAGACCATACTGCTCGTGCTGACGCTGGCCACGTTCGGGGCTAAGGCGCAGCAGTCGCAACTTCCGCTTTCACCGACCGCATGGGCTGGTCTGCTGACTTGCGAACCCAGCAACGAACTCTACACCTCGTTCAGCCACAGCGCACTTCACATCTGCGACACGGCCAACGGCATCGATGTTGTATATAACTACGGTACCTTCGATTTCGGCACACCTCATTTCGTATGGAAGTTCGCCACACGAACCCTCGACTACTGCATATCGAGGGAGAGCTACCGCTCGTTCATCGCCGACTACACCCATCAGCGCCGTGCCGTCTGGGAGCAGCGGCTCAACCTAAACCAGCAAGAAGTCTGCAACCTCTTCCTCATGCTGGAGTTCAACTACCAGCCCGAATACCGCTGGTACCGCTACGACTTTTTCCGTGACAACTGTGCCACTAGGATTCGTGACATTATTTGCCAGTCGCTCGACCATAGGGAGATTGCTTATCCAAAAGAAGATAAAACAGGTAAAAGCTATCGCGACATTGTGTATCAGACCAACGGCAACCGCCTCTGGTGGCGTTTTGCCGTCGATATGGCTCTTGGAGCACGCTGCGACCGCGACCGCTCGACCTTCGAATGTGCTTTCCTGCCGTTGGAGATGATGCGGCAGTTCGACACGCTGACCGTGGTGACCTCATCCGCCGACTGCAAGTCCTCGCCACACTGCGAGAAGATAGCACAACCCGCCACAAAACTACTCGACGACAATAGGGAACCGCTGAAACGCTGGGTGTCGCCCAAGAGCACCTTCTGGCTTCTGTTTTTCGCTCTGCTCACCCTCTCGCTGGTCGGCGTCAAGAAGGGCTGGCGGCTTCGCTGGCTCGACTGCTTCATTTATCTGGTTCCAGGCCTGCTGTCGCTGGTGGCGCTGTTCCTATGGTTCTGTTCGGCCCACTGGTGTGCAAGATGGAACTTCAACCTGCTGTGGGCAAGTCCGCTTTTCCTGTATCTCTCCGGAGCCTGCATCCGGTGGCCTCGTATCGCTACCCATAGTGGCGAGTTGACCACCTACCGGGTAGTGGCGTTCATTCAGATTGCGCTACTGCTGGCCGCAATAGGCATGATGGCCACAGGCTGGCCGCAGCACCTCAACAGGGCCATATTGCCCATTGTCCTTACGCTCTTTACGAGAATCATAGTCAACCTGACATCCATAAACAGTAGAAACAAATAAAACAATACATAATGGCAAAGAAAAAAATGTTTTTGGCGATGCTGGCCTTGGTACTGGCCGCATGCTATGTCCAAGCAGAGAACCAGCGCACCCTGTACGATTCCACCTACGTCTTTATGGAGTCAAGCGGTCTCAGTCATGTCTATGGCCACAAACTCATCGAGTTGAAAGGCGCCCACGGCTGCATGGAAAACAGCGTGATAAAGCTCGACTACGACCCCCTTTCCGCCTTCGTCGAATTCCAACTCGTGGTTGTCATCAGGGCAAACGGCAGGCAAGACACCCTGGTGGGTGGAAAAAACGACGTCAAGGTGTATGACTATACGGCTCCTGCCCGCCTCATCTACTGGGGCGCCAAGCAGAAGATGGTCGAAGTCGGCCACCTCGAAGTCGGCGACCGTCTAGAATACCGCACCTACCGCAAAGGTTTCACCTACGCCCTGCTGGCCAGCGACGACGACAAATACATTCCGCCCATGCGTGGCCATTTCTACGACATTGTGCCTTTCTGGTCCAGCGAACCCATAGACCTTAAGGTCTATCGTGTCAATGCGCTGACCGAGAAAAATATGCGCTATCAGGTCTATAACGGCAAGGTGAGAACCGAGACTCAAAAAGAAGGCAAACGCACCATCTACACCTTCAGCAAACGCAACATTCGTCCCATCAAGGGCGAACAGGGCATGCTGGCCCACAACGATGTCGAGTGCAAGCTCCTCCTCTCCACAAGCCCCGACTGGGAGGCGAAATCCGTTTGGTTCTACAACGTCAACGAAGACTACGGCAGCTTCAGACCCACCCGCGAGCTGCTCCGCAAGGTCGATATACTGCTTGTCGATGCAAAGAACGAGCTCGACAGCATCAGCATACTCACCCATTGGGTGGCCGACAATATGCGCTATGCTGGCATCTCCATGGGACCTGGCGAGGGCTACACCCTCCACAATGCCGAGATGAACTTCACCGACCGCTGCGGCGTCTGCAAGGATAAGGCCGGCCTGCTCGTCGCCATGCTTCGGGCTGCCGGGTTCAAAGCCTACGCCGCCATGACCATGGCTGGCGAGCGCATCGACCGCATACCCGCCGACCAGTTCAACCACAGCGTCTGCGTCGTCCAGCGTCGCAACGGCAACTACGAGCTCCTCGACCCCACCTGGGTGCCCAACGTCCGCGAACTCTGGAGCAGTGCCGAGCAACAGCAGGGCTACCTCATGGGCCTGCCCAACGGTGCCGACCTCATGGAAACACCCATATCGGCCCCTGAAAACCACTACCTGAACATCACCGCCAAAACAGCGATAGACAAAAACGGTACCTTGACAGGCACCATCACCGTCACCGCCGAAGGGCAGAGCGATGCGGCCGTACGTCGGGTATTCACTCGTCAGGGCGACTGGCACGACGCCCTCGAGGCCGAGATTCTCAAAGTCTGTCCCCAGGCAAAGGTGACCGACATCAACCACACCCGTCCCGAAGACTACCTCCGTCAGCCAGTGAAGATTGTCTATACCATCGAGGTGCCCGACTATGCCGTCGTCTCCAAAAACGAGGCCGTCTTCATCCCCATCTCCCTGCGAAACATCTTCAGCCGTGCCATGAGCCACCTGCGTTTCAACACCTCCACCAACGAAAAGAAATACCCCTTTGCCGACGCCTGTTCAAGGCTCGTCACCATGTCCGAGACCCTCACCCTACCTTACGAATACAAAGACTGCCGATACACCGTCCCCACACCCATCAACGACGGAACCGGCAGCTACTCCCTCGCCTACAACATCCACGGCGACACATTTGAGATCGTCGAGACCCTCTCCCTCAACAAACGCAAATACGAAGCCTCCGAGTGGCCCACCTTCCGACAGATAGTCCAAAACCAAAACCAAGCCGCCACCACCCCCATAGTCCTAGTGAAATAGGTCTTTGCCAGGACAAGGCGATTTATTTTGTGAAATTGTGAAATCTTAACACCTTAACATATCAACCTATCAACATAAAATGAAAAAAATATCAATCATACTCCTCCTGGCAATTTTCGGTTTTCAGTTCCCAGCCTTCAATCCCCTGCAGGCCCAATCCACCGAAAAACCCGATGCCATCTATAAACTCATCCGCCAGCACTACACCGTCCGTCGCGACGGCACCACCGAGTACAACTACCGCAAAGAGCTCACACTCCTCCGCAACCGCGCCATCACCGCCTACGCCGACAAAGGCGAGACCTTCATCGTCTATAACCCCGCCTTCCAGAGCCTCACCATCAACGAATCCTACACCATTCGCAAGGACGGCAGCCGCGTCCAGACCCCCAAGCGCGCTTTCGTCGAGCAACTGCCCTCCGACTGTCAGAGCTGCAGACGCTTCAACGGCCTCGTCGAGCTCGCCATCGTCCACACCGCACTCGAATACGACTGCACCATCGTCCTCGACTACACCATAACCTCCCGTACAGACATCCTCCAGCAGAAAATCCAACTCACCCAAGACTGCCCCGTGAATAAATACGAGGTTATCATTGACATTCCGCGCGACGGCAAACTTTACAATCATATAGACGACAATGGTTGCGACATACGCCAAATAGCCGACCATCACACGCTACACATCGAAGCCACAAACCTTACCCAAACATTCTCAGACCGATATCTGCCTCCTGCCGAGGACATCTATCCAACCATTTATTTCTCGAATATTGAGTCGTTGAGTGACCGAATGCGTCAGATGAAGGATAATCTGCCAGCAGCACAATTGCTTATACTCAACGACAAAGACAAAATAAAAAAATCAGGCAACCGCACAGAGCATGAACGCAACCTAATGCTCGTCGAGGATTTGCGCGACTATGTAGTGGACAACATACGAACAAACAATATATCACCCGTCCTACAAAACTATGACTGTGACGAGCCAACCGAAGTTTGGACAAGCGCATGTGGCACTCCTTACGAGAAAGCTCTAACCCTTGCGGCCTTATTCCGTCAAGCTGGATTTTATTCATACGTAAGCCTTGGCGAAACTGAACTGACTACCACTGACGACAAAAAATTCCACATCGTCCAGGGAGACATGACTACAGTCAATGTGGTAGTTGACAACGAACCACTTTCTCTATCCGCCATATCTAAAAATCCTATCAGAAAAGTCAAACAAAATAGGGTTTCTCACCGCGACATTGAGCTGACACCAACCGAAGCCGACAACGGCTACATAGTTTTTTCTCTTCCGATGGAAGACAACCCTACTGGCATTGATGCTTCATACCTAACCACAAAACGCACAGCCCCCGTGCTGACAACCACCTGCGACAACGAGTACACTTATGATATTCATCTCTCCACTAAGGCGACCCTGATGAACCCCGTGGAAAATGCCTACGACATCACCGGACTCGGTTCAATAAAAGTGAGCATCAAACAAAACGGAGACCATATATTCGTCTCAAAACATATTAAAATAGAAAAAAGACTGATAAACACAGAAGATTACAGCGCTTTCCGCCAAATGATGATTGATTGGAGCAAAAACAACACGCTGTACTTCAAAGCAAAATAACGGATCTAAAACATAACCAATAACATAATACCAACCAATTTTGAACAAAAGCACTACAAAAACAACCCTAGCCACGATATTCGAACAATCCACCGCTAAATGGCCTATTCGTCCAATGAGTGAGTTTATTAACGGTGAACAATCCTATACATACTTTTCCTTCGGGTTAAAAGTGAGAGAGATAAACAATCTTTTCGACCACCACGGACTGACCGCCGACGCAAAGATTGCTATTTTGGCTGAAAATATGCCAAACTGGACAGTATCGTTTTTTGCCATAACCGCTTTCGGACGAGTCGCAGTACCAATACTCCCTGGATCCACTGCTTTCGAGGTAGAGAACATTATCAACCACTCCGATACCTCAGCCATAATTGCATCCACGAAACAGCTCACCAAGATACCCGACAAACTGCTGAATCAAATGCGATTGGTTCTGAACATAGACAATTTCAACATAGTCCGTTACCTGCCAACCAACACAATCACTAAATTACCCAATCGCTCAATCGAAAGTGACACTCTAGCTACCATAATATACACTTCAGGCACATCCGGAAATGCAAAAGGTGTAATGTTAAGCCACGGAAACCTATACCATAGTGTACTTGAGGCAAAATATGCACAACCTGCCAGTTGCCAAGATAGGTGGCTCTCAATACTTCCAATGGCTCATGCCTATGAAATGGCCTTTGGTATGCTTTATCCTGTCTTTGTAGGCGGCGCTGTATATTATATGCGTGAAATGCCAACACCATCCATCCTCATTCCTGCAATGAAGAAAGTACGTCCCACTATAATCTGTTCCGTTCCTCTGGTAGCCGAAAAACTGCATAAAGCCATCATTAGAAAGATTGACGAGAGCCCTAAATTGAAATGGATTCAAATGCACTTGCCTTGGCTTATGTATCGTCTTATTGGCATAACGCTAAAAAAACAGACTGGCGGAAAAATAAAATTCTTTGGTATCGGTGGCGCAAAGCTCAATCCCGAAGTAGAGATGTTCCTAAAGAAAACCCGATTCAACTACGCCATCGGCTACGGCACCACCGAGACAGCACCTTTGATAACCAATGCCTGCGTAGGTCACACTAAGGTCGGCTCAATCGGAATTCCAGCCTACGGCGTCGAAGTGACTCTCGCTAACATAAAGCCACAAACAGGGATAGGCGAAATTATTGCCCGCGGACGAAATGTAATGCTCGGCTATTTCAAAGATCCTGAACGCACCAAGAATGTACTTTCTGACGATGGCTGGTATCACACAGGAGACCTTGCATCTCGTGACAAGCAAGGTCGCTACTATATAAAAGGCCGCCTGGGAAGCATGATTCTTGGTCCGTCGGGGGAAAACATATACCCTGAAGAGATTGAGCAAGTAATTAATACCTTCCCTCAAGTTCTGGAGTCTCTCGTTGTGAAACGAGGGAAACAACTGGTTGCACTTGTACAACTCGACGAATCAGAAAAAAGACGTTTAAGTGAATCCAACAGAAACAAACTCAATGAACTATCCGAAAATATACAACACTTTATCAACCAACGTGTTGGCACACAAAGCCAAATTGCTTATGTGCAACTTATGGAAGAACCATTCAAAAAAACAGCAACATTGAAAATAAAAAGATATTTATATCAATAGTTATAGAAAACCATAGCCATCTATAAACTTTTAACCGAAAAGCTCATGGAACATACAAAATGCCTCATCATCGGTTCAGGTCCTGCCGGCTACACAGCGGGCATCTACACAGGTCGTGCCGACATAAAACCCATCCTTTATACCGGCATGCAGCCGGGTGGTCAGCTGACCATCACCACCGATATTGAGAACTTCCCCGGCTACCCCGAAGGAGTGAGCGGCACTGCGATGATGGAAGACCTGAAAAAGCAAGCCATGCGGTTCGGCACCGACGTGCGTTCCGGCGCCATCGAGAAGATAGACCTCTCAAAACGTCCGTTCATAGCCACCGACGACCACGGCAACGAGATTGAGGCCGAGACGGTTATCATAGCCACCGGAGCCTCTGCCCGCTGGCTGGGTTTGGAAAGCGAAAAGAAGTTCTACGGACAGGGTGTTTCGGCTTGTGCCACCTGCGACGGCTATTTCTACAAGAACATGGAAGTGGCTGTGGTCGGCGGCGGCGACACCGCCTGCGAGGAGGCCTGCTATCTTGCCACCCTCTGCTCGAAGGTCTATCAGATAGTGCGCCGCGACGAGCTGCGCGCTTCGAAAGCCATGCAGCACCGCGTGATGAACAACCCCAAAATCGAGATATGCTGGAACAGCGTGACCGAGGAGATTTGCGGCAACGATATGGACGGCGTCACCGGCGCCAACCTGAAGAACGTTAAAACCGGCGAGATCCGTCATATCGAGTTGGCGGGATTCTTCGTCGCCATCGGACACCAACCCAACACCGACATAGTGAAGGGACAGGTGGACCTTGACGAGCAGGGATATATCAAAGTGCAATCCCCCAGTGCGGCAACCAACATCCCCGGTGTGTTCGCCGCCGGCGACGTGTGCGACCCCAACTACCGTCAAGCCATCGTGGCTGCCGGCAAAGGCTGCGTGGCCGCTATCGACGTCGAACGATTCCTGCAGAGTCAGCAATAATTGACGATTGAAAACATTCAGGCACATAGTTCTATCGGCGCTGTTTCTGATGGTTATGACAACCGTCGGCGCCACCGCTATGGCCCAAAACATCAGAGGCACCACAGCCGGTCGCAACATCCCGCATGCGGGCAACGACATGAACGACTTTGTGGGTAACAGCGACACCTTGAACGCCGACACCCTCGGCTGGCAGCCGAAAGGCATCGAATATCACGAGGACATCCCCGACACCACCCTGCAGCACAGCGTCTATATGTTCCGCTACGACCCGCAGGCGGTGAAGATAAAGGTTGTCGATTATCCCTCGCTCGACCCCACAGGAGTGCAGTATCACGACGCCCTCGACGCTATGAACGGCAACTACTACCTCTCGCGCGGCGTGGTGGGACAGCAGCATCTCGCACTCTACCAAACCTTCGGCGACCAGCTGTATTTCCGCGTCTCGCCCGACGTGAATATCGGCTACCGCAAACGCCCCGAAAACATCTGGCTCTTCCAAACCAAACGCCCCTACACCCTGCTGAGCTACGCCAGCTCCATAGAGAAAGAGCACCGAGTGCTGCTCACCCATTCGCAAAACATCATGCCAAGGTGGAACATGGCGTTCGACTACAAGCTCATCAACCCCCAGGGCAACTACTCCAGTTCGTCGGCGACCAACCACTATCTCGACGCCAACACTAACTTCTACACCCGTGACGCACGCTATCAGGTGACCGCCGGCATCATCTGGGAGAAATTCCGCACCGACGAGAACGGCGGTATCACCAACGACTCGATATTCCGCAACCGCGCCATAAGCAACGAAGGCGGCGTACCTGTGTTGTTCACAGACATGGGCAGCATCGACAACAACATCACCGCCTACGCCAAACAGAGCTACAACACCGTTCGCCCCATCGACCGCTACCGCCGACGCGAGGAAATCAAGCTCGTCGGCTACGACACGATATACGCGACCAACGCAGATTCGCTGCAAACCCAAGAAAAGACCATCCTACGCATAGTGCCCGTCTATGACACCCTGACCAACTACGACACCATCGCGCCGTTCCGCCCAATGGTGGTGAATACCGGTGTGTTCGGCATGGACATACGCTACGACCGCGAGAAACATGTGTTCGCCGACTCCACGACCATGCGCAAGCTCTCGGGCAGCCTCTATTGGACAAACGACGCCTATATGGACAGCCGCTGGCGCAACCCGCTGAAGATAATGATCGGGGTGAAGCCCACGCTGATGCACGCCTTCATGTACGAAGGTTTCCGGGCACGTTTCTTCGCCCTCAACCCGATGGCATCCGTAACCATCGATACCAAGATAGGAATGGTGAGTGCGTCGATTGAGAAAAACATAGCCGACAACTACTACAAGAACGGCTACCGCTTCAACGCCGACCTGAAGGCATACCTCGACAGCCTCCACCGCCATGTGATACGAGCCGAAGTGGTCTTTCAGGGACAAGACCCCGACCTCATATACCACAACCTCGTGGCGATGAGCGGCAGCGACAAGAAGCTGGGCCTCACCAACATCCAGAAGTTCGAAGTCGGCTACCGTTTCCGCGAGTGGGTTGATTGGTCGGTGACCGCACGGCATGTCGTCAACAACATCTGGATAGAGGACAGCACCACCGTGGTGCAGAACGGCGGCAGCGCCTGGCTTTTCCAAAGCCGCCTCAACGCCACCCTCCACTGGAAATGGTTCCACTACGACATGCAGCACCTCTTCCAGTACAGCACCGACCAAGACCAGGTGCGGGTGCCGATATTCGCCACCAAGAACTCCCTCTACGCCGACGTGAAGATATTCAAAGGGGCTCTGCGGGCACAGTTCGGCATCGACCTGCGCTACCACACCGCCTTCTACGCCGACGCCTACAACCCATACACCGCCACCTTCTACCGTCAGAACGACTTCAAGGTGGGCAACTACATCTGGGGCGACATATTCATCAACCTGCAGGTGAAACGCGCCAGCATCTTCTTCAAAGCCGGCCACCTCAACGCCCTCTGGGAAGGTCATCCCAACTACTACCTCCTACCCCACTACCCGGGCAACAACTTCGGCTTCTACTACGGCATGATTTGGAAATTCTTCGACTAAGTCCGTGCCCGGACAGGGCAATTTAATATAAACGTTAATTGAAATCAAATAAAACAATAACAAAATCTTAAACATCATGACATTACTTGAACAAATCCGCACGAAGGCTAAAAACGCCAACAAATGCATCGTTCTGGCAGAAGGCACCGAGGAGCGCACCCTCAAAGCCGCCGACATCATCCTTAAAGAAGGCATCGCTCGCCTGATTCTTCTGGGCAACGAAGCCGAAATCAAAGGGCTGGCCAAAGAATGGGGCCTCACCAACATCGACAAGGCCACCATCATCGACCCCGTCACCAACCCCAAGAAAACCTACTATGCCGAGATGCTCTGCGAAATCCGCAAGAAGAAAGGCATGCAGATGGACGAAGCCATGAAGCTGGTCGAAGACCCACTCTACCTCGCCTGCCTGCTTATCAAGAACGGCGATGCCGACGGTGAGGTGGCTGGTGCACGCAACGCCACCGGCGACGTGCTGCGTCCCGCCTTCCAGATTGTCAAAACCCTCCCGGGCGTCAGCGTGGTGAGCGGTGCTTTCATCATGAT
>Ga0310696_10000207_pt1 | contig 99690 bp, 69 predicted proteins | sample AusTroGonzalo_MG_4_FD_203885 | JGI IMG/M metagenome (GOLD analysis project Ga0310696, IMG submission 203885) | Bovine rumen microbial communities from tropical cattle in Woodstock, Queensland, Australia - Gonzalo_02 (v2) (version 2) | ecosystem: Host-associated > Mammals > Digestive system >...
CCGGCGGCGATGCGAATTATTTTGCAAAACGGATGAAAAGTTCCATCTTTGTAATTTGTAACCTCGTGATGATGGGGTTGGCTTTAATGGCTGACGAGTATGTCAAGAAGACTGATCAGTAGGTTGTGGATCGCTGCGGCCCTCTTTGTGGCCGGGCTGCCGCTTTGTGCCCAGAATGGCACGTATAACGGTTATTCCCCCTATTCCGTATATGGAATCGGCGACCTTCACGCCGCCGGAACCGCCTATAACGCTTCCATGGGCGGGGTGGGCATCGCCACGCGCAACAAGCGGTTTATCAATACCATGAACCCTGCTTCCGCGACCGCCCGTGACTCCCTTTCCTTTATGGCCGATTTCGGGCTTTCCGGAAAGTATTCCATTTTCAGTCAGGATGACCTGAAGGGACAGAAAACCCTTTTCAACATCAACGATTTCGTGATTTCCTTCCCGATGTGGCGCAAGACCGCCTTCATGGTGGGCGTCCAGCCGTTCAGCGACACGGGTTTTTCCATGTCCTATATCGACACGATCACGAGTGGGGAGCAGAGCATCGGCTATACCGGCAACCGCGCCTACGGTGCTTACGGGGATGGCGGCATCAACCAGGTTTTCGCCGGCGCGTCCGTCCTCCTGTGGAACCGGCTCTCCCTGGGAGCGCAGTATAACCTGTATTTCGGCACCATCGCCAAATACTCCTCCAGTTCCTTCGGCGATGCCAGCTACCGCACCCAGGTCATGGGCGATACCCTCCAGGTGCGGGCCCATACCGCCAAATTCGGCCTCCAGTACGAGCAGCCGCTGGGCCGTGGAAGCAAGTTTGTGCTGGGTGCCACCTACCGCCTCAAGGCGCAGGCGACGGGTCATGCGATCGAATACAGTAACGTATCCGAAATGGACCTCGGAAGCCACGATCTGTCCAAGGATAAAATCTTTTTTGGCGACGAGATGGGCTTCGGCCTGGCCTTCCAGCAGGGGGACAAGTGGTCCCTGGAGGTGGATTACCTGCGGAGCGACTGGTCGGGGAGCAACTTCGACGCCGTCCGGGGCTTCCGCAACAACGGTACGCACAAATTCACCACTTCGGTGGCCCAGTCCGTCAAGGCGGGCTTTGAAATCACTCCGAACCGGAACGACATCCGTTACTTCTTCAAGCGCTGCACCTACCGCGTGGGCGCCTATATGGACCAGTCCTATTATCAGGTGGACGGGCAGAACATCCTGTCCGCCGGCATCACCCTCGGAATGACCGTTCCGGTGTTCCAGGGTTACAACGGCATCACCTTTGCAATGGACCTGGGACAGCGGGGCTTCGGAAGCGCTTTTGTCAAGGAGAAATACCTCGGATTCCATGTCGGGTTCAACATCTTCGACATCTGGTTCCGGAAGCCGCAGTACCAGTAAATACAAAATTCTAACGCGATATGAAAAGATTGACCTTCATCCTCCTGGCCGTCATGGCAGCCTTCATGGGCCAGAACGCGTCTGCCCAGGGAAAGTATGGTGCGGACAGCGCCGAGTGCATCAAGTACCTCTCCTACTATCAGGAGTACTACAAGCAGAAGAACTATGATTCCGCCCTCCCGAACTGGCGGAAAGCGTATTCGATCTGCCCGGCCACCGCGTCCCAGAACCTGTTCGTCCACGGTTCCACCCTCCTGAACCGCGAGATCAACAAGAACCGCAAGAACGCGGCCCTCTTCAACGCGCAGGTGGACAGCCTCCTCAAACTGCAGGACGAGCGTCTGCAGTACTATCCGCGGACCGCGAAGGGCGTGGACCAGAAGGCGACGATCCTGAACAACAAGGGTCAGTACATGATCAACTTCCGTTCCGACGATTCCCAGTATCTGTATGACAACCTCACGGCCATCATCAAGGAACTGGGCAACGAGACGAAGGGCGGCCTGCTGGTGAACAACCTCCAGGCGGCGATCAACCTCTATCGCGACGGCAAGCTCCAGGCCGATGACGTGATCAACATGTATGACACTGTCACTGAGGCCATCAACGGCGCCACCGCCAAGAGCGACGCCGAGGCGGAGGACAACCTCAAGACCAAGGCCACCATCGAGAGCGTGTTCGCCGACAGCAAGGTCGCTTCCTGCGACAACCTCATCGCCATCTTCACGCCGCGCTTCGAGGCCGATCCGACCAACATGGCCGTGGTCACGAACATCGTGAAGCTGATGAACAGCGCCGAGGACTGCGCCAACAACGACCTCTACTTCAAGGCCGTCACCCAGATGCACAAGGGTGATCCGTCCTACCGCAGCGCCTTCGGCCTGTACAAGCTGAACGCCGCCCGCGGCAATGTCGCCGACGCCTGCCGTTACCTGGAAGAGGCGATCGACTATGAGGAGTCCGACGAGGCCACCGACGCCCAGTACCTGTACGAGCTCGCCCGCTTCTGCTATGCGAACAACATGCGCGGCCGCGCCTTCGACGCCGCCGGCAAGGCGGTCCGCCTGGACAACGGCTATGCCGGCAAGGCTTACATGATCATGGGCAACCTCTGGGCTTCCGCCAGCTGCGGCGGTGACGTGGACAAGTACGCCCGCTACTGGGCCGCCACGGACTACTACCAGAAGGCCCAGGCTGCCGACGCCACCCTCGCGGACGACGCCCGTGCCGCCATCGGCAAGGTGAGCATCTACTATCCGGAGGCCAGCGAAATCTTCATGTATGACCTGGGCAAGGGCCAGATCTACACGGTCTCCTGCGGTGGCATGACCACCACCACCACGGTCCGTACCAGATAAGATTCAGTGAGACTGCACCGCATACTTACGACGATGGCAACCGCATTGGCGGTTGCTTTCGTCGTATTTTCGTGCAAGGGAAACCTGTCCGAGGCGGAGAAGCTGGACCTGACCCAGACTCCGCTCCAGGTTGTGGACAGCATGTTCTTCGTCCAGACGGAGAACGGGAAGCTGAAGATGCGCGTGGAGGCGCCTGTGATGGAGGTTTATGACCACGACACCGTCTCCTACGAACTGTTCCCGAAGGGCCTTGCGGTCTTCGGCTATGCCGAGGACGGTTCCCTGGAAACCACCATCCGGTCGCAGCAGGCCCGCCACGACATCCGGAAGAAGGAAGGGGAGGACAAGTGGTCGGCGTTCGGCAGCGTGTTCATCCGGAACATCGTGAAACAGGAGACCATGGAGACGGACACCATCTACTGGGACCAGAAGGCCAAGGAAATCTGGACGGACTGCTACATCAAGATGTATTCTCCGGCCGGTTTCATGCAGGGTTTCGGGATGCGGTCCGACGACATGGCCCGGAACGCCATCATCCAGCGCCCGTTCAACAGTTACAGCGTCGTCGAGCAGGATTCCACCAAAGTGGTGCTTGATTCCGTCAATTTCATCGGTCCTTTCCCCCTCAAAAAGGGCAGAAATGGCCGGTAGGTGCGAAAAAATAGTGATTATTTGAAAGAAAATTCCTAAATTTGCGCCCTTGACTGAAAATTGACGAAAATTTTAAAAAAGTAACGATAAAATGGCAGTTTTAGAGAAACTCCGCGGTTGGGGCATCGTCCTTTCCATCCTGGTCGCCCTTCCGCTCTTACTCTTCATCATCGATCCGAGCCAGATCATCCAGACGGTCCAGTCCGTCTCCTCCAAGTATGACGTGGGCAAGATCGGTGGCAAATCCGTCAGTTATACCGACTTCCAGGCGGAGGTCGACCGGATGACCCGCATCCAGGAACTGATGTCCGGCACCACTTCCTCCAGCGAGGAACAGCAGCAGCAGCTCCGCAACGCGGTCTGGCAGCAGCTCGTGGAAGAGAACCTGTTCATCAAGAACGCCAAGGCCGCCGGTATCAACGTCGGCAAGGACGAGATCATGGACCTGACCAACGGCGAGACCGTTTCCCCGGTCATCGCCTCCCTGTTCGTGGACGAGAACGGCCTGTTCTCCAACGCGCGCCTGGTGGACTTCCTCCGCAACGTGGAAGAGGGGGACGAGAACGCCAAGGCCATCTGGGCCTACCTTCAGGAGCAGATCGTCACGAACCAGTTCTTCAACAAGTACAATGCGCTGTTCATGAACTCCAACGTGGAGAATGCCCTGCAGGTGAACAAGGCCATCGCCGACAACAACACCACCGCCGACGTGGACTTCGTGATGGTTCCCTTCTCCTACGCCACCGACAGCACCGTCGTGGTGAGCGACAAGGAAATCCGGGACTACTACGACAACCACAAGAAGTTCTTCGAGCAGAAGGCGACCCGCGACATCGAGTACGTCGTGTTCCAGGTGGTTCCGTCCGCCGAGGACATCACTGCCGCGAACGACGAGTTCGTGAAGCTGTACGAGGACTTCACCACCACGGACAACGTGCGTGCCTTCCTGCAGCGCAACTCCGACACCCAATGGAGCGACCAGTGGTACAAGGCCGGTGACCTGCGCACCGTCAATGCCGACCTCGACACCTTCGTGTCCGAGAACAACGAGGGCACTTCCCCGGTGATCAGCGCGAACAACACCCTGTATGCCGGCCGCATCATGGCGACCGCGACCATGCCCGAGACCGTGACCGTCCGCCACATGATGTTCCAGTCCAACGAGGATGGCCAGCACCTGGCCGACAGCCTCCTGAACGAACTCAAGAAGGGTGCGGACTTCACCGCCCTGGCGACCGAGTTCTCCCTGGACCGCGGTTCCCAGGCTGACGGCGAGTTCGGCAAGATCGGCGAGATCTCCCAGTCGACCATCTCCTATCTCCCGACCGGCTTCAACGCCATCTTCAACGCGAAGGTGGGCCAGCCGTTCATCCTCCAGTCCAACATCGCCACCCACATCGTGGAGGTGACCGCGGCGGGTGAGCCGACCCTGTTCAAGCAGGTGGCCCTGTTCGAGAAGGAGATCCTCTCCAGCAAGGAGACCTTCAACAAGTTCTACAACGACGCCAACCGCGTCGCTACCCTCGCCGGCGGCAAGTACGCGAACTACCGCGCCGCCTGCGATTCCATCGGCACGTACTCCCACAGCATGACCATCAGCGAGGCCACCGATACCTACGGTTCCATCGGCCACGCCAAGGAAGTCACCCGCTGGGCCTTCGACAACAAGCCGGGCAAGGTGTCCAACATCATCACCGTGGACAACAACTACTTCTTCGTGGTGGCCGTCACCGGCGCCCACAAGGAGGGTATCGCCCCCGTCGAGGATGTGGCCCCCCAGATCAAGACCCAGCTCTACACCGAAAAGTACGCCGAGAAGCGTCAGGGTGAGGTGGCCGAGCAGATTGCCGGCATGAACGACCTCGAGGCCATCGCCGAGAAGCTGGGCACCTCCGTGTCCACGCAGAACGACGTCGCCTTCGCTTCGATGGCCGCCCGCAGCCTGGATCCGAAGTTCGTCGGCGCCATCGCCGCCGCTCCGGAAGGCAAGATCTGCGGCCCGGTCGCCGGTTCCATCGGTGTCTATGTGTTCAAGGTGAACGGTCGCGAGACCGGTGCCTTCTACACCGAGAGCGATGCCAAGAACGCCAACGCGCAGATCCTGAACTACGCCGCGCAGATGATCCTTCCCGTGATGATGGACGATGCCGACGTCAAGGACAACCGCGCCCGATTCTTCTAGTCTATGGCTTTGAAATGTGGAATAGTTGGACTTCCCAATGTCGGGAAGTCCACTTTGTTTAACTGCGTGAGCTCGGGCAAGGCCCAGAGCGCAAACTTCCCGTTCTGCACCATCGAGCCCAACGTGGGTTCCACCAACGTGCCGGACAAGCGCCTGGAAGTCCTGACCGAGATCTGCCAGCCCAAGCGCACGATTCCCGCCACGGTGGAGATCGTGGACATCGCCGGCCTGGTGAAGGGCGCCTCCAAGGGAGAGGGCCTCGGCAACCAGTTCCTCGCCAACATCCGCGAGACCGACGCCATCCTGCACGTCCTCCGCTGCTTCGACGACGGCAACATTGTCCATGTCGATGGTTCCGTGGACCCGGTCCGCGACAAGGAAGTCGTGGACATGGAGCTGCAGATCAAGGACCTGGAGACGGTGGAAAACCGCATCAAGAAGGTGGAGAAGCAGGCCACGACGGGCGGCGACAAGGAAGCGAAGAAACTCCTTTCGCTGCTCCAGCGCTACCGCGAGGTGCTGCTGCAGGGCAAGTCCTGCCGTGTGGTCGTTCCCGAGAATCCCGAGGAAGAGCAGATGGCGCGCGACCTGTACCTGCTGACGAACAAGCCCGTCATGTACGTTTGCAACGTGGACGAGGCCTCCGCCGCCACGGGTAACGCCTATGTCGATGCCGTCCGCGCCGCCGTCGCCGACGAGCACGCGGAAATCCTCGTGATCGCCGCCAAGACCGAATCCGAGATCGCCGAGATCGAGGAGTACGAGGACCGGCAGATGTTCCTCGAGGAGATGGGCCTTTCCGAGTCGGGCGTCGTCCGCCTCATCCAGGGCGCCTACCGCCTCCTGGGCCTCCAGACCTTCTTCACGGCCGGCGCCGACGAGTGCCGCGCCTGGACCATCCGCGTGGGCGACAAGGCCCCCAAGGCTGCCGGTGTCATCCACACCGACTTCGAGCGCGGCTTCATCCGCGCCGAGGTCATCAAGTACGACGACTTCGTCCACTACAAGACCGAAGCCGCCGTCCGCGCCGCCGGCAAGATGGGCATCGAAGGCAAGGACTACGTCGTCCAGGACGGTGACATCATGCACTTCCTGTTCAACGTGTAGGAAATCTACCAACCTAAACCTTTATTCACGCTCCCCTTGCGCTTCGCACGGGGGGCGTTTTTGTTGTTTTATTGGAACAACAAAAAACATTTCGCCACATTTTTGCGTTTCTTGCCCTGCGTCCGGCGCCCTCGTCCTAACTTGGGCGCATGAGAACGCTGTTATTATTGTGGCTTTTCGTTGCCCCGGGTGCGGATACGCTCCAGGCGATGTTCTGGAACGTGGAGAACTTCTTCGACTGGCGGAATGACTCTACGACGGTGTCGGACCTGGAGTTTTCAGCGGCGGGGGAGCGGCACTGGACCTGGAAGCGGTTCCAGGCGAAGGCGAATGCCTTTGCGAAAGCGTTGTTCTGGGTGGAGACGGAGACGGGACGGCTGCCGGATATCATCGGCCTGGAGGAGGTGGAGAACGCCTTCGTCCTGCGGCAGGTTCTGCAGAAGACCGCGCTCCGCAAACTGGACTACAAATATGTCCATTACGACTCCCCCGACCGCCGCGGCATCGATGTCGCCCTGCTCTATCGTTCCTCCCGCCTGGAACTTCTTGACTCCAAACCCTGCCATCTCTATGCCGCGGACACCGTCATGGCCACGCGGGATATCCTGCTGTGCGTGTTCAAACGCGCCGGTCCCCTTGTCATGACCGACCCATTATCTTTCGCCGTGCTGGTGAACCACCACCCGTCCAAGTATGGCGGAGCGGCGGAGTCGGAGCCCCGGCGACGGATTGCCGTGGAGCGGCTGCGGTTCCTGGCGGATTCGCTTGCCGCCATCGGCCTCGACCGGATTATCGCAGGGGGCGACTTCAACGATACGCCCGACAACCCGGTTTTCCAGTTGCTGGAACCGGCATTGGTCCCGATGCATCTGGACCTTTACCGCCGCGACTTCGGCACTATCAAATACGACGGCAAATGGGATCTCATCGACCATATCTATGTGTCCCCGGCTCTGGCCCATCTCGCCCGGATGCAGATCCTCCGGATTCCCTTCCTGCTCACGCGCGACACCGTCCATTCCGGCGAGAAACCCCTCCGCACCTACACCGGCCCCCGCCACACCGGCGGCGTCTCCGACCATCTGCCCGTCCTGCTGGAGGTGTCGTTGCCCCCTTGAGGACAAAGAGCCCTGTACGCTGCTTCTGTGGACAAGAGAACTCCTTTCAAAGACGGATTCCGTGTACGCTGTAACGGGACTACCCGGAAAAAACAACCATTCTCGTTTGCAGTGTACAGGAAGTCAATTCATACAACGAGTATGCGTGTACACAGAAGCAGTGTACAGGAGCCAAGCAGACGAGCAAGTCAAATAGAATCGAACAAAAACCGAAGAATCATGTTGAAGACATATCATCTGTGTTATACCTCCCATAAAGAGGTCATGTATCGGAATCTGGAAGATATGAACCGATCTTTCAATTGCTTATGTTCTGCGCTGAAGAAGACGGGCAGCCGGTGCCTGGCGGAGAACGACATCCCCAACCATCACCACGGTTGCTACGAAACGGAGTGCCCGGGAGAGTTCATCCAGATCAAGCGACAGGCCTATACCCACTATTTCAATGAAAAGTACGGCCGGAGGGGCCCCTTGGGAGACCCGGACTATTTCGTGATGGAACTCGAGGGCTTGCAGCATAAGATGACGGCCATTTCCTATACCGTCAGGAATTCCGTCCATCATGGCATAACCTCTACGCCGTTCGAGTGGCCGTTCTGTTCGGCCAATGCCTATTTCCGGAAGGAGCTAGGAAAGCTGTATGCGCCGGATTTGCTGTTGACGCCTGCCCAGATCAAGGCTGCCCTGCCTCGCCGGGCGAGATTCAACCCTCAGTGGAAGATGGGGGTGGAGGGGGTGTTTCTGCGGGAGTCGGTCATTGAGACGGAAGTGGTCGAGAATCTGTATGCCACGCCGAAAGCGTTCAACTATCTGATCACCCGCCTGAGTGGTGATGATTGGAGCCAGGAACAGGAGGCCGATAACAACGGCCGCCCGCCTATCACCCTAGAGAACTTCGAGGATCTGGTTCTCCAGCGCGCAGCCTCCCGCGAAAAGACAATCGCCGAAATGCTGCGCAACGAGAAGAACCGTGGCACCCCGCTGGGATTCACTGACTTGCAACTTTGTGAGCTGATTGATAATCAATATGTTCCGCAGTGTCGGGCGCGGTCGGTCTATCAGCTGTCCGCCCGCGAGAAGAACAACATCGCCAGCGAACTCTTTCGCCGCCGCCTGGCCGGTGAGGCACAGATTCGTCGATGCCTCGTTCTGTGATCCTCGGGTCTCTTTTGTGTGTAGGTACCGTTGGTGTTTCTAGGTGGGCGGGAATCCTCCGCGTGGGTGCTGGTCCATGGGTGGTTATTCGCGGGGGGGGTCGGCGGGAGGATGGGTCCGAGTGGAGAGGTTTCCGGTGGTCGGCCCCCCATGTACAAGTCTCGCTTGTGCAACTGAACGTCCCTGCCATGGGGATATTATGTTCAAGTCTTTCGGGAAGAGGCCGAAATCGATCTCCCCCGCCGAGACTTGTACAGATAAACGCAGTTCCAGGAGCAGAGCGGTGTACATACGAGACTTGTACACCGGCGCGGGGCGGGGGGGGCAGGACAAAGTGACGAGTGGGAAAAGGAAACAAGAAACAAGAAACAAGAAACAAGGGTGAAGGCGGTTTCCCAATAAACTCCGAAAAAAATACGGAATACTCCTAAAAAAATTAGGAGTTAAGATTTTTTTGTCTATATTTGCACCATGAGACAGAAATTGACAGCCAAGGAGGAGCAGCTGATGACCCTTTTCTGGGAGCATGGCGACCTCTTCATCCGCGACCTGGTGGCGCTGCTGCCGGAGCCGCGGCCGCATTACAACACCGTGGCCACCCTGGTCAAGTTCCTGGAAGAGAAAGGCTTCCTGGAGCGCGAGCCGATGGCAAACACCTTCCGCTATCATGTGAAAGTCACCGAGAAGCAGTACCGCGGGGAGACCGTGGGCGAGATGGTGGCCCAGTATTATAACAATTCCTACGCGAGCCTGGTCTCGCAGTTCGTGGAGGAGGACCGCATGGACCTCCAGGAGCTGAAGGACCTGATTGCGCGGATTGAAAGCGCCCGGAAATGACACCGTTCCTTTTATATATCGGCCGGAGCAGCCTGTACCTGGCCCTGTTCTACGCATTCTTCCTGCTGGTGATGCGCAGGACGACCTTCTTCCGCCTGAACCGCATCCTGCTGCTGGTGGGCACTGTGGCGTGCTTCCTGCTGCCGTTGCTGCGGCTCAGGACGGTGGAAGTACCGTTCCTCATGGTCGGGCCACTGACCGAGGCGGCTTCCGAGCCCGCCCTAACGGCCGGCCCGTCCGCCTCCTCCCCCTTCCCCTACCTGGAACTCCTCTACATCATCGGCCTCCTTGCCGTGCTGGGCTGGACCGCCGTTGCGATGGTCCGGATGTATCGGACCATCCGGAAAGGCACCGCCGTGCGCCTGGAGGATGGTACCCGGCTCGTATTGACCGAGGCCGATGTCCCCTCCTTCAGCTGGGGCCGGACCATTGTCATGAGCCGGAAGGATGCGGAAACGAATCCGGTGATCCGCCTCCACGAGGAGGCCCACATCCGCCAGGCCCATACCCTTGATATCCTCCTTTTTACGGCGGTCACGCTGGTCCATTGGTTCAATCCCCTCGTCTGGATCACCCTCAGCGAACTCAAGCTCCTGCACGAGTACGAGGCCGATGACGCCGTCCTCAATCATGGCATCGATGCTACCCAATATCAACTTCTTCTGGTGCGGAAAGCGGTCGGGGACAAGCGCTTCACCCTGGCGAACGGCTTCCAGCACGCCAAACTCAAAAACCGAATCGACATGATGCTCCAATCCCCCTCCTCCGGATGGAAACGCCTCTCCTGGCTCGCCATCCTTCCCTTCCTCGCGGGAACCATGTTCCTGTGCAATCCCGTCCGCGCGAAGGTCATCTCCGCCGGCCAGCCCGAGACGGTCCTCTCTGAAACGGCTCAGGCCGCACTCCCCGATACGACCAAGGTGATTCCTTTTGCGACCGTCGAGGTAAAGCCGATGTTCAACGGCGGCGACGCCATCGAATTCTCCAAATGGGTCAATGAGAACCTCAAGTACCCGCAGGCCGCCAAAGACGCGGGCGTCCAGGGGCGCGTGACGTTGCAATTCACCGTCTATCCCGACGGCTCGGTCCGTGACACCAAAGTCCTCCGGGGCGTGAACCCTGACCTGGACGCCGAGGCGCTCCGCGTCGTCTCCGCCTCCCCGGACTGGACGCCCGGCTATGTCAAGGGCGAGCCCGTCAAGGTCACCTACACCTTCCCGGTCATCTTTAAGCTGAGCGGCGAAAAGACCGAGCCGAAAACCGCGTCCATCCACGTGACTGGCGACGCCAATGATGTCTTCATCCGGGGCGCCCTGGCGGATTCCGTACTCTTCGTTCTGGACGGTAAACCCGTCAACCGGAAAGACGTCAACCTGGAGACCATCGAATCCATCCAAGTCCTGAAAGACGAAAAGGCCATCGAGAAATATGGCGAGAAAGCGCGCTACGGTGTCGTAGAGTTCACTTCCAAGAAAAAATGAAACGCCGCCTGCTGACCGCCGCCCTGCTGGTCTGCGCCGCGTCCCTGCTGGCGCAGACCACGCACCGCGACTCCGTGCTGGCCGAGGCCCGGTATCTCAAGAGCATCTACCGGACAGACGATGCGATTGAGAAACTGTCGGCCCTGGTGCAGCCGGGCGCGATGGACGAGGGCGTGCTCGCGGAACTCGCCGACTGCCATTTCCAGAGCGGCGCCTACGAGGATGCCGCCGGGACCTATTTCCTGCTCTCGTCCAAAGCTCCGGACAACATCCTCTACCACATCCGCCTGATGCAGGCCTATTCTCGGCTGAAGGCCTATTCCCAGAGCATCCAGGCGGGGCGGGCGGTCCTGCAGCGGGATTCCATTCCGGCGGTCCTGAGTTTCGTGGGGGACTCCTTCCGGCAGCTGGAGCAGGTCGATTCGGCCCTCTGGTACTACCGCCGATCCCTGGCCCAGAAGCCGATGAACGAAACGGTCCTGTCCAAGGCGGTGGGCATTCTCATCGACAAGGAAAAGTACGACGAGGCGATTGCCCAAAGCGAGCCCTTCCTGGCGGAGGACCCGGACAATATGACCATTGCACCGCTCCAGGGGCTCGCCTATTACCGGAAGGGCGATTACGAGGCCGCCAGCAAGGTGTTTCAGCGGCAGGAAGACATCGGCAATGACTCATATCCCATCCATTACTATCTGGGGCAGAGCTATTGGCACACCCTGGTGATCTATCGGGCGGAGCAGGAACTCCAGAAAGCCTGGCAGATCGATTCCAGCGACGTGAACCTGGCCTATTCCATCGCCGCCGTGAAAAAGGAAGCCGTACGCCCGTTCGAACGGGAGGTCAAGCCCTGGCTGGACAAGGCTCTGGAAATGCTGGAGCCGGACCCGGTCACGATGTCCCGCATCCACCAGCAGTACGCTCTGGGCTATTATGGCCGGGACGATGCTTGGGACCTGGCCATCGCCCATTACAAGGAGGCTTACCGCTACAATCCCAAGCTCATATCCGCCCTCTCCACCATCGCCTACTGCTATCAGCAGAAGAAGGAGTACAAGGCGGCCATCGAATGGTACGAGAAGTACCTGAAAGTCGCCCGCCCCGGCTCCCGGGGCTATGAGTTCGCCGCCGACAACCTGAAGTATATCCGGGCCGAAAAATTCATGGAAGAGCCTTAGGCTCAATTATTGCAGCGAAATCCGCCGCTATGAAGAAGGTTATCGCAACGGTATTCCTGTGCCTTTCCGTGTGCCTGGGCGCACGGGCGCAGGTGTTCATCCTCAATGACAACATTTTCCAGGGCCGGATGAGTGACATTAAGGCCACCGTCCTGGATTCGCTTACCAACGAGCCCGTGGCGTTCGCGTCCGTGTATGTCATTCCGGCCAAAGACACGACCATCACCAATTTCACCCTGACGGACACCCTGGGCATAGCCAAGCTGGAGGAAGTCCCCTATGGAAACTATTTCTTCCACGTGGAAATGATGGGGTACAAGCCCTTCGTGAAGGAAAGGTACTTCCGCAACGAGGAAGTGGATATGGGCACCATCCGGATGCAGGTCGACGAGCACTTCCTGCAGGCGGCCACGGTCACGGACGTGGGCAACCCCATCGTCGTCAAGAAAGACACGGTCGAGTTCAACGCCTCCTCCTTCCGGGTCGGGGCCAATGCCATGCTGAAAGACCTGCTGAAGCGGATGCCGGGCATGGAGATCACCGAGGACGGCAAGGTCAAATTCAACGGCGAGGAGATCGACAAGCTCACCGTGGGCGGCCGGACCTTCTTCTTCAACGACCAGAGCACGGCCTTGAACAACCTGCCTGCGGCCGTCGTGGACAAGGTCCGTGTGATCGACCGGGAAAGCGAGCAGACGCGCGCTTCCGGCATCCAGGATGGCAACCGGGAAAAGGTGCTGGACGTCGGCCTGAAGAAGGAATACGAGAAGGGCTGGTTCGGGAATGTAGGCCTGAAGGGTGGTACGACCGCCGGCTCTCCGGATGGCGAGGACCCGCTCCGGGACAACCGCGGCTTCCTGTACAACGGCAACGCCCTGGTGTCGGCCTATACCGAGAAAGACCAGGTGACGGTAATCGGTAATGTGCAGAATATCAGCGATTCCGACATTGTCGTGATGGTCAGCATGGGGGATGACGACGAGGTATTCTCTTCCCTGGACCAGGGCCTTACCACCGCTGCCCAGCTGGGCGTGAATGCCAATACATCCCGCATCAAGGACGTGGAAACGACAGTCAGCGTCAATTACAAGTACACCGATACGGATAACGGCACCCGCGCCGACCGGACCACTTACCAGCAGGACGGGAATCTGGCATCCCGGACGGAAAACACCGGAAAACAATACGCCAATTCCGTGAACGCCGACGTCGAGTTCCAGAAGGAAACCGGGAAGGTCTGGTTCCATGTCCGGCCCGGATTCCGGTATGGGCGGACCAACTCTTTCGGCGGCAGTTCGTCGGAAACCCGCCGCGAAGGGAACTTGATGAACCGCTCCGAAAACACGACCCGGAGCCTGTCGGATTCCAAGGATGCGGAGGTGAGCGCGGATATGACCTTCCGGGAATTGGGAGGAAAGACGGGGCGGACCCTCGGCCTGAGCGGGGGCACCTCCTATGAGAAAACAGGAGGCGAGAGCGCGGAAAACACCCTCCTGACCCTGTCGGGCGGCCAGGAAGCCCGTTCCATGACCTACCAGTCCGACGGGGCCTCTTCCTCGCTGAACGGTCAGCTCCGGTATACGGAGCCGCTCGGCGAAAAATGGACGCTCTCCACCTCGGCGAATTACACCTGGAACCGTCGCAACCGGACCCGGGACGCCTTCGATCCGGCCGGCCGGAATGACTATTACTCGTCGGTCAGCCGGTCCGACTACCTGAGACAGCAATATGACGTCACGGCCCAGTACAAGTTCGGGACGGGCAGCTGGATCACGGTCGGCGCCCGCGCGATCGGCACCCTGAACGAAACCTTCTCCAAGAGCTATGGCATCGAGGAAACCACCGGCAAGGACCAGTGGTACTGGTATGTGGCGCCGTCCCTCAATTTCCAGTATAACAAAGGAATCAACCGGTTGACGGTCAGTTCTTCCGCTTTCAGCCAGCGGCCTTCCGCGGAGCGGATGCTGCCCGTGCTGACCATCGCCAACCCGTCCCGGCTGACCCTCGGCAACGTGTATCTGAAGCCTTATTCCTACAACTATTTCTCGGCGAACTGGACGCGGAACAACCGGGAGAAGTTCTCCACCCTGATGGCCTATTTCAGCGGACAGGTGAATGCGAAGCCGATTACCTCGGCGCAATGGTACGACGGAGACGGAATCCTGTATTCCATTCCCGTCAACGCCCGGAAACCGAGTATGACGATTTCCAGCTTCATCAATTACAGCACGCCGCTGGACGCGAAGAAAAACTGGTTCCTGACGGTCAACGGATCGTTCGGCTACAACACTTCCCTCAGCTACCAGACCCGGAAGTCGCTTCCGGGGCTGGACAAGGACCACTTCGACTATTCGGCCTTCATGGAAGATTTCTGGGGAGACGCGGAGGGCAGCCGGTTCTACAGCGGCGCAAGCAGCTTTGAAGAAAGCCGCACGCGCTCGTTCACGCCGTATGCCCGCATGACCGTCCGGTACAACCAGGAACGCTGGTCCTTCTCCGCGAACGCCGGCATCAACGGCCGGATCGCCCGCTACTCGCTGGATCCGAGCGTCAACATGAATACGCTGGACACCCGCTTCGGGGGAGAGGTCTCCTATACGACCAAGCACGAGTTCGAGATCGAAAGCGACCTGGACTATGTCTTCTACAAAGGATATTCGGCCGGCTACGGCCTCCCGGAATGGCAATGGAACGCGGAAATCACCAAGAGTATCGGCGCTTTCAACCTGAGCCTCAGCGTCCATGACATCCTGAACCAGACCCGGAACCTCACGCATACGGTGACCGCTAACTACGAGGAGGATTCCTACCGCCTCGTGATGGGCCGTTACGTCCTGTTCGGCGTCAAGTGGAATTTCGGCAAGATGAACGCCGGCCACAGCGCCCGTGCGCAGCAGGCCGCCCTCAACATGGTCTTCTAGGCGTTCCAAGAGCCGCAAATTATTCGTATCTTCGCACCAAATGATGCGAAGATGAAAAAAAGCAATAAACCCATCCTTTCAGCGCTGGCGCTGGTCGTGATTTTTGCCGCGTGGCTGATCGTTCAGCGCACGGGCCTGCTCGGCGGTGGAACCGCGACACCCCTGGTGGAGATGCCGGACGGCCAGCTGGAGCTCCCTGCAGAACGCCCCGGCGACCGGATCATGACCTACAAGGGCTACGTAAGCTCCTATAATCCCGAAACGCTCATTCCCGACTGGGTCGCCTACGAACTCACGGAGGAGGAGACCCACGGCGATGCGACGCGGCAGGACAAGGGCTTTTCCATGGACATGAACTACCGGGGGAAGCAGGCCATGCGGGAGGACTATAACGGCAGCGGCTGGACCCGCGGGCACATGGCCCCGGCAGGGGACTTCATGTGGGACGACGAGGCCATGTCGGAGACGTTCTATTTCATGAACATCTGTCCGCAGCGGGAGGAGCTGAACAACAAGGACTGGCAGTACCTGGAGAAGCAGGTACGCGCCTGGGCCCGCAAGTACGGCAAGGTCTGGGTGGTGTCCGGGCCCATCGTCGGCGACAACATCTACGGCACCATCGGCAAGGACCACGTGGTCGTGCCGGACGCCTTCTACAAGGTGGTGATGGTCCATGACGGCAAGCAGTACCAGTCCATCGCCTTCGTGATGGGCAACGACGCCGAGCGGTACTGGCTGCAGGACTGCGCCCTGACCGTGGACGAGCTGGAAAAGCGCACCGGCCTCGACTTCTACCCCGCCCTCCCCGACGACCTCGAAAAGGATACCGAATCCCGCTATGATTTCTCCGTCTGGGGTATCCGTAGCCGGTAAAAATTGCGTATCTTTGTGAATTGACACTAAACGACAATCGATATGAAAGCGAAAATCCAGGAAAAGTTCCAGACCCTCTTCGGCGAAGCCGGCGACCTGTACGCCTCCGCCGGCCGTATCAACCTCATCGGCGAGCACACCGACTACAACGGCGGTTACGTGTTCCCGGGCGCCATCGACTGCGGCATCATGGCCGAAATCAAGGTCAACGGCACCCAGAAGGTGCGGGCCTATTCCATCGACTTTGACGAGTTCGTGGAATTCGGCCTCCAGGAGGAGGATGCGCCCGGCCAGCAGTGGGCCCGCTACATCTTCGGCGTGTGCCGCGAGACGGTCAAGCGCGGCGGCAAGGTGGAAGGCTTCGACACCGTGTTCGCGGGTGACGTGCCCTTGGGCGCCGGCCTGAGCTCCAGCGCGGCCCTCGAGAGCACCTTCGCCTTCGCCCTGAACGACATCTTCGGCAACGGCATCGACAAGTTCGACCTCGCGAAGATCGGCCAGAGCACCGAGCACAACTACTGCGGCGTCAAGTGCGGCATCATGGACCAGTTCGCCTCCATCTTCGGCAAGGCCGGCTCCCTGATCCGCCTGAACTGCAAGACCTTGGAGTACAAGTACTTCCCCTTCAAGCCGGAAGGCTACCGCCTGGTCCTCGTGGATTCCTGCGTGAAGCATGAGCTCGCCTCCAGCGCGTACAACAAGCGCCGCGCGTCCTGCGAGAACGCGGCGGCCGCCATCCGCAAGAACCATCCCGAGGTGGAATTCCTCTCCGACGCCAAGCGCGTGTGGCTGGACGAAGTCCGCGCCGAGATCCCCGAGGAGGATTTCCTCCGCGCGGAGTACGTGATCGGCGAGGTCCAGCGCGTCCTGGACGTCTGCGACGCCCTGGAGCGCGGCGACTACGAGACCGTGGGCGAGATGATGTACCAGACCCACTTCGGCATGAGCAAGCTGTACGAAGTGTCCTGCGAGGAGCTCGACTTCCTGAACAAGCTGGCCCGCAAGATGGACGTCACCGGTTCCCGCGTGATGGGCGGCGGCTTCGGCGGCTGCACCATCAACCTCGTGAAGGACGAGCTGTACGACACCTTCATCAAGGAGGCCGTGAAGCAGTTCACCGAAAAGTTCGGCCACGCCCCGAAGATTTACCCTGTGGTCATCTCAGACGGCGCCCGCAAGCTGTAGGCCCATGAGGCGCCGCATCCTGGCGGCCCTCGCGGCCGTCCTCCTGCCCCTGGGCGCCCAGGCGCAGATCAATCTCTTCTCCTCCACGGGCAATGACCCGGGGAACCTCCGCTGGTCCACGTTCCAGACCGGAGACTATCAACTGATCTATCCCCGCGGGCTCGACTCGCTGGCCACCGTTTACGGGACGCTGCTGCAACAGTACTGCGTCCCGCTTTCGGCCTCTTCCGGCTTCCGGCCGAACGAGCTGTTCTCCCAGCCGATGCCCGTCATCCTGCATCCCTATACCGGCTACTCGAACGGGCTGGTCGCCTGGGCGCCCCGGCGGATGGACCTCTTCACCCTCCCGGACGTCTCCAGCCTGACCCCGGTCCCCTGGGCGAAACTCCTCGCCATCCATGAGGGCCGGCACGTCGCCCAGAAGCAGTTCCTCCGGACCGGCTTCTGGAAGGGCTTCCACTATCCCTTCGGCGAGCTGGCGGAGATGATCATCGGGATGGTCCCGAACTCCTCGCTCCTGGAGGGCGACGCCGTGGTGGCCGAAACGGCCCTGACCCGGGCCGGCCGCGGCCGCAGCGGCGACTTCCTGAGCGAGATGCGGATGTTCTTCGACAACGGCGACCTCCGCAACTGGTACCAATGGCGCTATGGCTCCATCAAGAAGTTTACGCCGGACATCTACCGGCTGGGCTACCTGACCGTCGCCGGCTACCGTTACGTGTACGAAGACCCGTATTATACGACGAAGTTCCTGCAGGTGGCCTCCAAGCTCAGCGGCGCCTTCTCCGCGATGAATTCGTCCTCGAAACTGTCCTCCGGGAAGAAGCTTCCGGATGCCTGGAACGAGATGATGTACACCTACCGGACCCTCTGGAACCAGAACGACGACCACCGCGCGCCCTTCTCCGGAACGGAGCCGCAGGTGGCGCTGCCCCGGTCCTATACGGTCTACACCGGCGCTGTGCCGGGCGGCGGGGCCGTCTATTCGGAGAAGGCCGGCATGGACCTTCCCGCGGTCCTGGTCCGGGTCGGTCCGGATGGAAAGGAGAAGACCCTGACGGCTTTCGGCGGTGATGGAAAACTGGCCTGGTCCGCGCCCCTGCGGCGGGTCTATTGGTCTGAAGCCGTACCGGACATGCGCTGGACGCTGAAACAGGATGCCCGGATCCGCTACTATGACGAGCAGACGGGCCGCCAGGGCACCCTGGTGCGTGACGGGCGCTATTTCAGCCCCGCGGTCGCTCCGGACGGGCTATCCCTCGCAGCCGTGGAATATCCGACGGACGGATCGGCCGCCGTGGTCGTCCTGGATGCCCGCAGCGGCAACCTTCTCCGTCGATGGGTGGCTCCGGACGGCTTCCAGCCGACGGAAGTGATCTTCCAGGACGGCGGACTCGTCTTCGCCGCCATTACGGACGAGGGAACGGGCCTGTATCGCGTGCCCATGGGCGGCGGCCGTCCTGAAATCGTCCTCGCCCCGCAGCCGGTGACGATCAAGGATATCTCCTCCGTGGACGGGAACACCATCCTTCTGGTCAGCGACCGGACGGGAACCAGCGAAGCATATACCCTCTCCAACGGGACGCTGACGCAGCTTTCCGTCACGAAATACGGCGTGGGCTCCCCCTTCTTCGCGGATGGGCGCCTCTATGCCTCGGTCCTCCAGCCCGAAGGCCGGATCCTTTCCCGGGTGGAAAGCAAGCCCAAGGCGGTCGATTTCAATGATATCTACCGCGACCCGGTCGCCGAGGTCCTTACCGCCCAGGAAAAGGAGATGTCGACCTTCCTGACGGAGGCCCCCGTCGACCTGACGCCCGCGGAACCCTTCCGCAAGATTTCGGACGCCTTCCACTTCCATTCCTGGGCGCCGGTGTATGTCGACCTGAGCCGTGCGGACATCTCCTTCCAGGATTACCTGTTCCAGACGGCCGCCTTCGGCGCGACGGGTTTCTTCACGAACCGCCTCGGCACGGTGAGCGGCTCCGTGGGCCTGTCTGTCCACCAGAAGGCATCTCCCGAGGATAAGACTCCGGGTGTAGGTCTCCATTCCCGGGTGTCCTACAGCGGCCTGTATCCGGTCTTCGACTTCGCCCTGGATGTGGGCGACCGCGACGCCGCCCTGCAGGTTCCGTATCTGATCACGAAGGACAAGACCACGGTTATCCATTCAGCGCCCACCGGAAAGTTGTATGTGGGTGGAGAAGTGGCCGTTTCCCTGCCGCTGGACTTCTCTTCCGGCGGATGGGAGCGCAAGCTCGAGCCTTCGCTGGTGGCTTCTGTCAGCAATGATGACTTGTACGGTCCTTTCGTGCCGGTCAAAGTCAATAAGAACGCGGAAAGCGGCTATTCCGAAGATAAAAAGTATAAAGACCTGCCCGACTGGACCTCCCAGACCATGGCTTACCGGACCTCGGCCATCGTGCGCGGAAGCGTCCTCCGTCCCGCGGCCCATTCTCAGCTGATGCCTTCCAAGGGGATCGGCTTCGAGGTGGGCGTGACCGGCGCCGACCGCAACTGGGCGGAGTATGCGAAGGTATACGGCTATCTTCCGGGCCTCCACCCGTGGCACGGCTTGAAGGTTTCCGCCGCCTTGCGGCATTATACCGGAGGCCGTTATTCCTTCTGGTTCGCGGATCCGTGCCCGCCGGCCCCCCGCGGCCTGGTCAAGAGCGTGTCCCTGCTGGATGTCGCCCCGCTGGCGGGAAAGATTTCCCTGGACTATGCGATGCCCATCCTGCCGGTCGACTTCGCCATCGGCAACATCTTCTATTTCCGGAATTTCGAGCTGGTTCCCTTCGCGGACCTCACGGTCCTCCGGCCGGCCGAAGGCCTGGAAATGGGCGGAAACCTGCTCTGGAGCGCCGGCGCGGACATCGCGGTGAACATCCAGCGCCTCATCCTGATTTCCAGCAACTTCAGCATCGGCGCCCGGCTTGCCTATAACGGCGGCTCGGCCTTCCCGTATCTGAAAGAACAGATACCCGGCCTCAACGCCTTCTACATCGGGGCCGTGTTCAATACCAAACTCTGATGGACGCAATCTGCAGCCACTGCGGCGAAAGCCACGCCGTCGCGACCTACCCGAGCATCAACGTCGCCGCGGACCCGGACCTCAAGGCCCGGGTCCGGGACGGCTCGCTCTTCGTGTGGGAATGCCCCCACTGCGGGGCCCGGAACCTGCTCAAATACGAGACCTTGTACCATGACCCGGCGGAGAAGCTGATGGTCTGGCTCCTGCCCGGCGACGCCGAGCCGCCCCGGGCCGTGGCCGACGCCGTCAAGGAGCTGGACGGCTACACCCTCCGACTCGTGCGGGAAGTGGGCGACCTGGTGGAGAAGGTCAATATCCACGCCTGCGGCCTGGACGATGTCCTGGTGGAAATGTGCAAGTACGTCACCCGCCTGGAGATGGCGGACCAGCAGAAGCGGCCGGAGATCCAGGATGCCCCGCTGAAATTCTTCAAGATGGACGGGCCCGACAACGACCTCGTGTTCTCCTTCCCCCTGGACGGGGAGATGAAGGTCGTGAACGTGGGCTTCCATGTATACGAAGACGCCCGGGGAATCCTCGGGCGCCATCAGGAAGTCCGTCCCGAACCCAGTTTCGCGCGTGTGGACGCGGCCTGGTTGGGACAGTATTTTCGTTAGAACTTCGGGATCTCGAAGAGCGCGGCGTCCACCGGGCCTTCCTTGACCTCGACCACCTTCGTGGTGATGGCGAAACCGCCTGCGTCGATGTTGGTCTTCATCGCGATGCCGTTCCAGACGGAGACGGTGGCCTTGGCGGTCTGGCCCATCTGGCTCATCTCGAGGGTGTAGATCGTGCATTCCTTGCCGGCGACCGTTTCCTTGCCGACTTCCTTGATCTTGTTCTTGGCGATGACTTCGTCGGTGAGGTTCAGGTAGTTGACCTGCTGTTGCTGCTGAGGCATCTCCTGGACGGACTTCTCGCCCTTGTTCACGAGATACATCTTGCCGTCCTTGTTGATCTGGGTCATCTCCATGCCCATCATGTTCATCGAGGTGGCCTGCTTGGCGCCGTAGTCGTCAAAATAGACGGTGTTGGTAATGACCTGGCCCATCATGTCCATCTCGGTCTTGTAGGAGCCGGACTTGATGCCGTAGTACTTGGTCCCGTCCTGGGCCATCGCCGTCACCGCTGCCAGCAGCACGGCGCAAATCATGAAAATCTTTTTCATATCAGTGTGTGAATGGTTTGTGTTCGTTCCGGACAAAGATAGAGATTTTTGTCTTAGGTACAAAAAGCCTCGGCGGGTTTTCGACGAAAGGCCCTTTTTTTACGACGAAACCTCCGGGTCCTGCCTGTCGGCTTCCGGATCCTGCTTTTCGGCCTCCTGGGCGGCCTTTTCAGCTTTCCGCGCGGCCTTCTCCGCTTCGCGCGCCGCTTTCTCCGCCTCGCGGGCGGCCTGCTTTTCGGCACGGATGCGCTCTTGCTCCAGGTAGCGCTCGAAGATGCGGCGCTCCTTCTGGGCTTTCTTTTCCAGGTTCTTCAGGACGCGCAGTTTCTTCTTGCGCTCTTTCTCCAGCGCTTTCTGCCGCTTGGCCTCCTGTCTCTCCTCGTATTTCCGGTCCTCTTCGGCCCAACGGGCCTCTTTTTCCGCCTGCTTCTCGGCCGCGATCCGTGCCTTTTCGGCATCGCGGGCGGCCTTTTCTTCGGCCTTCCGGGCCTTCTCAAGGTCCTTTGCCGCCTGTTCCAGCTCTGTTTCCTTCGCTTCTAATTCGGGCTTCGTCGCCAGGGAATCTAGTGGCGTCTGTTTCAGGGAATCCAACGGTGCCGCCAGTTTCAGCGAATCCATCGGCACAGCCTTTTTCAGCGAATCTAGGGGCGGCGGCGCCACGGCCAGCGAGTCCAGCTCGCCCAGCAGGACCTTGTCCGTTTCGGAGAGGGCCGGCGGCGTGGCGATTGTATCGACTGGCGCCGCGGTCGTGTCGATGGGCGCGGCGGTCGTGTCCTTCGGCGCCGGCGCGTCGGCCGGTTTCTCCTTGGCCTGTCTTGCCCGGACGACCGCCATGGAGTCCCGGTAGGCGATTTCCTGGTAAATCTTCTTGATATGGCCCGGGAAATAGACTTCCGTCTCCTTGAACTGGGCGTGCGGACGTGCCAGATAGGACGTCCGCTGGCTCTTGCGGGGCTTCAGCGGGGTGATGTCGGAGCCGCCCTTGGGCTGGCGCTGCGGCTCCCATCGGAAGCCTTTCATATAGCGTTCGTCCTTCGGCAATTGGACTACCGGATAGGCGTCGTTCTTGGCTTCGTCGAAGTAGTAGATCTTGTCCAGGTTGCCCTGGTCGAAGAGGGCGTACAGCATCTTGGATTCCACCTTGTTCACGGTGGCGAGCGCATCGTTCTCCGTCAGGAAGAACAGGGCCGTGGCCCCGCCCAGGGCGTCGAAACGCCGGAGCGTGCGGGTGGTGTCGAAATAGGCCATCATTTCGGCGCCCTTGATCTGGTCGTAGCAGAGGGTGTCTTCCTGCGTGGTGATGAAGGCATTGGACATCAGCCGCGCCCGGTCCGCCTTGCGGTCCTTGATGACGAGGTAGATGCTGTCGGCCGCGTACTGGCGGTTCCCGTCGCTGAACACGAGCGGGTCGCGGTACAACCGGACCAGGGAATCCAGGTCGTTATAGACCAGCGAATCGCACGACATCTGCATGTCGCTGCGGAACAGTTTCACCCGGTGGGTCGCCCAAATGAAGGAGAGCTGGGTGGTGTCCACGGGCGGCGGTGCAGCGGCCAGGGAATCGACCGGTAGGGGCGGTTGGGCGCCGGTGGTGTCCACTGGCGGGGTTGCAGGAATGTCCGGCTTCTTCTCTTCTGCGGGCTTGTTCTGCGGGCCGTCTTGGGGTTTCGTTCCCGGGCTCTTGTTCAAGCCTCCCGGCCCGCGGTCGCGTCCCGCCTGCGCATTCGGATTCTTCTTCGCGGCCTCCTCAGCCGCCTTGGCGGCCTCTTCTGCGGCTTTCCGGCGGTATTCGGTGACCGGATCCCCCGAGAGGTCCGCGAGCCGCTTTTCGGCATCGACCTTCCAGAGGGAATCTACCAGATGCCGCTTGATTCCCCGGTACACGATCGTGTCGGCACCGAACCAGACTGTGTCCCGTCGGGACGTCTTCTGGTCCTCGTCGATGCTCATGACTGCCGGGGTGACGGTCATCTTCACGCGGGAAAGGGAGTCCATGTATTCCACGCGGCCCGCCAAGCCGAATACGTTCCGTGTCGTGTCCATCAGTTCCACCGCCCCCCGCATTTCCACGTCGTTCAGTTTCCGGTGGTAATACAGGGTGTCGGACCAGGCCTCCTGGTCCTTAGTGAGCAGATGTACGTTCCGTCGGAAGAAGAACAGCTCCTTGTCGCGGTCATACCAGCCGTCGTTGGCGGAGAGCATGTTGTCATCCTGCCACATGTCCGTCCCGTAGCCGAAGTAAGCGGTGTTGATGTCGCTGCGGTACTCCAGGCGGGAGGTCTTGATGAACGTCGTGTCCATGTACATGTTCACCTGGTCGTTGAAGACGAACAGGCGGGCCTTGGAATCATAGGAGCCGTACAGGCTCTCGATCACCTGCCCGTCCTTGTCGCGCATGGACGCGCCGTTCTGGAAGATGGCGACGGAGTCCTTGGTGTTGTAGTCCAGGTAGCGGGTGCGCAGGGTGTTCTTGTCCTTGTCCTCCAGCTGGACGAGGCCGCCGCGGAATTTCGCGAGGTCGTCGTCCACCACGTACTGCAGGGAGCCGGAGCTCAAGCGGGTGCGGTCCTGGATGATTTGGACGTGGCCGACGGCGTCGATGATGTTCGTCGTCACGTTCCACAGGGCCGAGTCGCACAGGAGATAGGTGTTGTTATGCAGGAAACGGGCGGGACCCGTGACCTTGCGGAAGCTCTCTCCGCCCCGCTCGATGAGCTGGGCCGACTTCGCGCTCACCAGGGTCACCAGCGAGTCTTTCCGCTCCTGGGCCCTGACGGAAACGGCCGCCGTCCCCAGGAGGGACAGCGCCGTCAGGAAGAGATATGCGAGCGTCCGCCGCACGGTGCGATCAGAACTTTTCGTGCCAGATATCCCGGCTGAAGGAGCACTCCTTGTACATCGGGTCGATCACGATGTAGGTCTCCTTGATCTTCTTTTCCAGGAACTCGTCGATCGCCTGCATCTGCCGAAGTCCCCGCACGCGGCCCTGCAGCTCGGCGTAGTCGTTCGTGAACGAGGCCGGATGGGCCGGGACGATCTTGTCCACGCGGATGATCTTGTAGACGGTGTTGCCGGTACGGCCCTGCTGATAACCCTCGTTGTCGGTGGATTCCACGGGCTCGGAGATTTCGCCCTCCTTCAGGTCCTGGATGGCCGCATAGTCGGCCGGCTTGAGCTGGTCGATCTCGAAATAGGAGGAGCCGGTGGACGGATCGGCCATCTGGCCGCCGTTGGTACGGGTGGCCGGGTCCTCGGAGAAGAAGCGGGCGGCGAGGTTGAACTTGATTTCGTCGTCCAGGATCTTGGTGCGGAGGCTGTCCAGGCGGGAGAAGGCCTTCTCGCGGTCTTCCGCGGTGTATTGCGGCTTGAGGAGGATGTGGCGGGCGTTGAACATGTCGCCCTTCTTCTCGATGACCTCGATGATGTGGTAACCGTCCGGGGTCTCCACGATCTGGGAGATGACGCCCGGGCGCAGGGCCATCGCGGCGTCGGAGAAGGCCGGCCAGAAGATGGACTTGGACGCCATGCCCAGTTCACCGCCGCGGCGGGCGCTGCCCGGATCCTCGGAGTAGATGCGGGCGAGGGTGGCGAACCGCTCGCCGTTGATCACGCGCTCGCGCAGCGACAGGAGGCGTTCCTTGACGGCCATCGCCGCCGCTTCGCGGTCCGGATAGATGCAGATCTGGCTCAGCTGGTACTTGATCGGGACGACGGGCAGGTCCTCGACGGAGACGGTGTCCAGGAACTGCTGGACGTCGTAGGGCGTCACCTCGGGGATGCGCCCCGCGATCTCGCCCTGCTCCGACTGGATCAGGCTCTGCTCCTCGAACATCTGCCGCCACTCCTGGCGCAGCTTGTAAAGCGGCTTGCCGAAGTATTTCTCCAGCTCCTCGTCTCCGCCCAGGAAGGTGCGGTACTGGTCGATGCGGTTGGTGAGCTCGCCGTCCACCATGTCGTAATTGACGGTCAGGGAGTCGATGCGGGCCTGCATCAGGAAGATCTTGTTCTCCATCATCCGTTCCAGGATGGTGCAGCGCATGTCCCGGTCAGAAGACCGGCCCTGGGCCTGCTCCTGCTGCACGGTGCTCTCGATGTCCGAGACGAGGATCACTTCGTTGCCGACGACGGCGACGGTCTTGTCCACGAGCCCGCCCGGGTACTTCTGGGCGGAAAGGCCCGTCGTGAGAAGCAGGGCCGCTGCGAAGACGATAAATCTGAACTTCATATCAACAAATTACCAATTTCAATAGATGACGAATTTTCCTTTGCCAAGCGCATCTTTGAGCAAGTCTTGTTCCAAACCGGACACCAATTCGTGTTTCCGGGCGCTTAACAGGACATCTTTGATGCGTTCGGCGCAATAATCCAGCGGAGCGGGGCTCCCTTTCTGCACGAGATCCACGACCCAGGCGACTCGGAGGTTTCCGTCGTCGCCCTTCAGTTCGATGAACCGGCCTTTGAGGGCTTTCATCATGGACACCTCGTCCGTTCCCAGCTCCCGGGCCAGCAGGATGGCGTCCATCCAGTTGTCCGAGCTGTCCACGTACCGCAGCGCGGCGGTGAAGGCCAGGCTGTCGGCGGCGATGGCGTCCATCGCGTCGTCCGAACTCATCAGCTCCTTGATTTTCTTGAGGCTGCGGGAATCGGCCGGGATGACCATGTAGCGCGTTTTCAGGAGGGGGCGCTCCACGAGGAACTTGTCCGTGTGCTCCTGATAGTAGTTCCGAACCTCCTCGTCGGAGATGAGGGTGTCCAGCCTTTCATTGATGTAGCGCTCCTCGTAGCGGTATTTCAGCAGCGTGCGGCGGTATTCCTCCAGTTCCTTGGACACGTCCTGTTCCTCCTTGGAGAGGCGGGATTCCGCCATGTCCAGGAACAGGAGTTCTTCCGCCCAGGCCTTGATATACTGCTGCGCGAGTCCCAGGCTGTCCTCGGACGAGACGCCGGCGGGGATGTAGTTCGCCAGTTCCGACCGCATCAGCCGGTGCTCGCCCACGCGCGCGACCACGGCGTCGCCGAACAGTTCGGCGGCCGTGTCCGTCACCCGGTGCACCATCTGGCACGATACGGCCAGGAGGGCGATGAGAAGCGCGCATTTCCTCATAGCCTACAAATATAGGAATAATTTCCCGAAAAAGTCAGATGTCGAAGCTGAAGACAAGACCTACGTAGTAGGGCTTGCGGCCTTCAGGGGCGGATTCCGCCAGGGTCTTGAAATAGGGACCGCCGAGCCAGGAGGCGGATACGCCCAGCGAGCAGGGGTAGGGAACCCAGGCTAGATTGCCCAGTTCCACGGTGAAATCCGCGCCGGCGCTCACGAGGAAAGAGGGATCGGTGGCGCCTTTCCGGTTGCGGGCGCCGCCGAAGCCGGTCCAGTCCACGTGCGGGATCAGGAGGAAGTTCTGGATGTAGGCCACGGGGGAGAACCAGGACAGGTCGCCCACATAGAGGGGAATGGCGTAATCGGCCGTGAGGCGGAGCTGCGCGGCGGAGGCGCGGGCAACGGCGCGGCCTTCGGCCGACGTGAACCCGCGCGGCATGATCTGGACGGTGTTTTCCCCGAACGGGGCGCCCGAGGGCAGTTGGACCTGGGCCAGGGCGGAAAGCCGGAGCCCCTGGGTACGGGTGACCCCGGGCAGATAGCCGTACAGGTAGCCGTAGGCGAGCGGGGTGTAGACCGACGTGAGTCCGGGACGGAAACTGGCGCCCGCTTCTGCGCCGATGCCCCAGCGGGGATAGACCTGGCTTTCGGCGGTCGGGAGCATCATGTAGGCGCGGACGGAGCCGCGGAGGGATTGCATCAGCACGTTGTCCCCGGGATGGATGCCCACGAGGGAGGCGTGCGCCCCTTCGTGGACGATATCCTCGGCCATGGTCAGTTCCGTCGTCCCGTTGTCGAACAGGTTGTTCGAAAGGCTCCAGTTCACCTGGGGCACCCATCCGCGCTGGATGCCGCTCCGGGTGTGCCGGAACGGGATGTAGGCGGTGATGTGGCCGGTCCAGAACGGGCCGCCGACGTCCTTTCGGGTCGTGGTGTAGCCGACTTTGTCCTCGTACAGGCGGCGCTGGAAACCGTATTGGCCGGAGCCCTTGTCATACAGGTCGAACCCCGCCTCCAGGACGGGATACAGGCCGGTGTAGGTGAACTGGACGTGGCCGGAATGCCGCCATTCCGACGGCTTGTCCGCATCCGGGTGCGCGGAATAGCCCACGGTGCCCCAGGCCGTCCCCAAGTCATTCTGGAACAGGCCGATGAGGCCCGGCGACGCCGTGTCGTACGACAGGTCGCCACTCATGGACGCGATGGCGTCATAGTCGAAATACAGCGGTGCCCAGGAATGGAATTTCACCAGGTGCGGCACCTTGTGATACGCCTTGGGCGCACTGACCTCGATAGATGGCCGATCAGGTCGGCCATGACGGTTGCTGTCATTCCCGGCGCCCACGTCATTCCCGGCTAGACCGGGAATCTCGGCGAGCAGCGCCTTCTCCTGCTCCGCCAGCTTTTCCGCCACCCGGTACTTGTGGACCTCTCGGATGTCCACTTCCACCGGCTCCGGAGGCGTGGCCTTGAAGATGGCACTGCCTTCCGGCGTGATGGAATTGAACCAGAGCACGCCGTCGTGCCAGAAATAGTCCGTGCCGCCGTAGCGCGAGTTCGTGAGCTGCCAGGCGCGCCCCGTGGCCGGGTCGTACCGGTACAGCTCCTTCACGCCGTTCCGGTCACTCACGAAGTCCAGCACGTGGTTCTCCCCTTCCAGGTTCTCGATTTCCTGGAGCGTGGGCTCCAGGACGCAGGTCCACGCGCGTCCGTTCAGGCACCAGATGCTGTAACCGCCGTCGTTCACGGCCAGACAGTAGATGGTGCTGTCCACCCAGGCCGGGTCCGCGAGCTCGACGCCCGCCGGAGCGGGCACCCGCAGGAGTTCGTGGCCGTCCTGCTCGTCGATGAGGACCAGGTTGCTGCCGCCCCGGACCGGGTACTCCACCGTCGCGATGCCGCCCGGGCCCGGTTGCGGATTGTACAGCCGGCCTTCGGTCGTGAGGTTCCGCCGCCGTCCGCTGTGTTCCAGCGACCGGATGACCGATTTCCCGTCCAGGGTCCATCGTTTTCCGGGGACGGTCTCGCTCCAGAACAGGCGATGCTCGCCCGGGTTGAGGGAGCTGGTGTTGGAAGCGAAGGGACCCAGGTCGTCCTCGGATCCGTCCACATTGATCCGGACCAGCCGCGGCGCCAGGTCTTTCCCCTCCTTGATGGCGAGGTATTCATTGTCGACCCAGGATCCGTTCGAATAATCGGTGGCATACGCGTGCTTACGCGTGACCTGCTCCATTTCCATGAAGGGCGCGCGGGCATCCTCTTCCTGCTCCCAGATTTCGTGGAAGCCTTCCATGATGCCTTGCCAGGTCTTCTTGAAGGACTGCCCGGAGACGTGCTTGATATAATGCTGGAGCTTGGCGACGGGGAAAGGATGCTTGGTCACATAATCGAAGTAATCGGCCGTAAAAGCGGGCTGGTCGTAGAAGTACCGCATGCCCGCGACGGTCATGTACCCGGCCGCGTAATAGTCCGGTCCGGCTTTCTTGAAGGAACCGTAGACCCACTGGTACCAGTCGCGCCAGTCGCCGTTGTCGAACGCGAGGTGATAGTAGTTCAGGAAGTCGGCGTTGCGCCCGCGGCCGGCGGGAGTGAGGGCGGTTTCCGCGACGACGGCGTCGCCTTCCAGGAACACCGGCGGGGTATAGAAGGCGCTCACGGCGCCGCTCCACATTTCGCCCACCAGATAGTTCACCCACTTGAACGGGCGCCGGTAAGACAGCTGCATCTGCGCCACATGGCGGGATTCGTGGGTGGTCAGCTGCGTCATCCAGGACTGGGGGTAGGGGCCGTAGGCTTCGGGATGGGTGTACAGGTCCATCCGTTTCGGAGCCCAGGCCACGGAGCCGTTGGAATAGGGATTCCAGGGGTGCAGGACGACGGGCAGCTTGCCCCAGTGCAGGCTGCCGGGGGCCATGCCGGCACTCGCGCCCACCGTGGGCTGCCATTTCTCCAAGTCCAGGACATAGGCCCGCGCCAGCGAGTCCAGTCCCTGGGGATAGATCATGCGGAAATGTTCCGTGTCCATCTCGGACCAACGGCTGAAAGGGTCCGATCCGGCCTGGAAGAACTGGGCCGAGGCGGTGGTCCCGGCCAGCAGGCCGGCGGCGAGAAGGAGGGTCCGCAAAAGCTTCATACTACAAAACTAACCATTTTTTCGTAACTTTGTGTGGCGATCTTTTAAGAGAATGCGCAAGTATTTGATATACTTCTTGTTCTTCCTTCTCTGCGCCTGCGGGCCGCGGGGCGGGAAGGGCGTTTCGGACGCCCCGGCCCGGCGGGAGTTCCCGTCGGTGGAGGTTCCGTCCATGTATGTGGACCCGCAGGAACGCGCCGGCTTCGCGGCCGCCCATTTCTGGGACCGCTTCACGGATACCACGAAAGTGTATGCCTGTGATTCGCTGACGGTCAACGGCGTGCCGGCGGCGGTGCTGGAGGGCCAGATGGGCCTGTTCGCAAGCCTGCTCGGCGAGCTGCCGGCGGACGCGGGCGCCCAGGCGGTCCTCCGCCTCTATGACCGGGTCGATGCCTTCGAGCGGAAGTTCCCGGATTCCAATGTGTTCGAAGAGCTGGGCCGCCTGACACGGCATTACCTGTACGACCCGAATTCCCCGGTCCGCAACGAGGACCTGTATTACTATTTCGTGGACCGGCTGGGCCGGTCGGACCTCATCGACAACGGCTACCGGATGGGCTATGAGTGGGACGCCCGGATGTGCAGCCTGAACCGGGTGGGCACGCCCGCCGCGGACTTTTCGTTCACCGACACCCGCGGCCGGGTGCGGACGCTCTACGGCGTGAAGGCGGAGCGCACGGTGCTCATCTTCGGCAATCCCGGCTGCCAGGCCTGCCAGGAAATCATGGAGGACATGGAATCGACCCCGGAGGTCTCGGCCCTCATCGCTTCCGGCCGCCTGCAGGTCGTGGATGTCTATATCGACCAGGAAATCGACGACTGGAAGGCCCATATCCCCGATTATCCCGCCACCTGGATTAACGGGTACGATCACAACTACGCCATCCGCACGGACCTCGTCTACAACGTCCGCGGGATTCCGTCCATTTATCTGCTGGATGCGGAGAAGACCGTCCTGATGAAAGACGCAACGCCGGAGCGGGTGCTCACGGCGTTGGCGAATCTTTGATGTCGACGGACGCTTAAGCGGTAAATACCCAGATGATCGCTTCCTCGAGGGCCTCTCCGGGGCGGAGGACCGTCGTGGGGAAAGCAGGCTGGTTGGGGGCGTCGGGCGTGTGCTGGCACTCGATGGCGATGGCGTCGTAGTCCTCGAACTCGCGCCCATACTTGCCCTTCGGGCTGCCCTTGAGCCAGTTGCCGGTGTACACCTGCACGGCCGGCTGGGTGGTGAGGATCTCCACCTTGCGGCCGGACTTCGCGCCCCAGAGCTCCGCGCAGGTGGAAAGCTGGCCGGGCATGGCGCCGTCGATGAGCCAGCAGTGGTCATAGCCCTTGCCGATCTTCAGGGCCTCGAAATCCGCGTGGATGTCCTGGCCGACGCGCTTCGCCTCGACAAAGTCCATCGGGGTGCCGGCGACGTCCGCAGGCTCGCCCAGCGGGATCTGCGTCGGGTCCGTGGGCAGGTATTGGGATGCGTTCAGCTCCAGCTTGTGGTCCAGGACGGTGCCGGAGGCCTCGCCGTCCAGGTTGAAATAGACATGGCTCGTGAGGTTCACGACCGTGGGGGCGTCCGTTTCTGCCGTCAGGATGAGCTTGAGCTCGTTGTCCTCGCTCCACTCATAGTGCGCGACGGCCTTCAGGTTGCCGGGATAGCCGGCCTCGCCGTCCTCGGAGAAATACAGGAACTCCACGGCGTCTCCCTCGATGCGGCTGTCCCAGATCTGGTTCGCAAACCCGTTGGGACCGCCGTGCAGGTGGTTGGGGCCGTTGTTGATGGGGAGTGTGTACTCCTTGCCGTCCAGCGTGAACTTGCCGTCCTTGACCCGGTTCGCAAAACGGCCGGGCACCTTGCCGCAGCAGGGGCCGTCACCGATGTAATCCAGCGGGTTCTTATAGCCGAGCACGACATCGCCGAGCTTGCCGTCCTTGTCCGGAACGACGACCGAGACGATCGCCGCGCCGATGCTGGCCAGCTGGACATAAGCGCCGGAGGCGTTCTTGAGGGTATAGCGGAAGATTTCCTTTCCGTCCGGGGCGGTCGCCCACAGTTCTTTGGTGATTTCCATATCGGTTTTGTGTCTTGGTTTCGTGTCTTACAAATATAAGGATTTTTAGGAATTATCCGTATATTTGCAACCTATGAAACAATACCTGGACCTGCTGCGACATATCCGCGCCCACGGCGTCATGAAGGAGGACCGGACCGGGACCGGCACGCAGAGCGTGTTCGGCTACCAGATGCGGTTCGACCTGTCGGAAGGCTTTCCTCTCCTGACCACCAAGAAGGTGCATCTGAAGTCCATCATCTACGAGCTCCTATGGTTCATCGCCGGGGATACGAATGTCAAGTATCTCCAGGACCACGGTGTCACGATCTGGGATGAATGGGCCGATGCCGACGGCAATCTGGGTCCCGTCTATGGCCATCAGTGGCGCTCCTGGCCCGCTCCGGATGGACGGGCCATCGACCAACTTTCAATGGTCATCGACACAATCAGGCGGAATCCCGACTCCCGGCGCATGCTCGTGACCGCCTGGAACCCCGCCGAGGTGGACCAGATGGCCCTGCCCCCCTGCCACTGCCTGTTCCAGTTCTACGTGGCGGACGGCAAGCTCTCCTGCCAGCTGTACCAGCGGAGCGCCGACGTCTTCCTGGGCGTCCCGTTCAACATCGCCTCCTACGCGCTCCTCACGATGATGATCGCGCAGGTGTGCGGCCTCCAGCCGGGCGAGTTCGTCCATACCACGGGCGATACGCACATCTACCGGAACCACTTCGAACAGGTGGCCACGCAGCTCTCCCGCGAGCCGCGTCCGCTCCCCCGGATGCGGCTGAACCCGGACGTCAAGTCCCTCTTTGATTTCAAGTACGAAGATTTCACCCTGGAAGGCTACGACCCGTGGCCGGCCATCAAAGCTCCAGTCGCCGTCTAGTCATGGAAAAGAGCCTCATCGTCGCCGTCGCCGACAACTACGCCATCGGCCGCAAGAACGCCCTCCTGTGGAATCTCCCGGGCGATATGAAGTATTTCCGGCAGCAGACTACCGGAAACGCCGTCATCATGGGCTGGATGACCTTCCAGTCCATCGGCCGCCCGCTCCCCAAGCGGCACAACATCGTCATCTCCCTTTTCCCCTGGCCGGACGCCCCGGAAGGCGTGACCGTCGTCGACAGCCTGGACGCGGCCTTTGAAGCCGCCGCCGAGATGGCCGATCAGGTCGGCCATGACGGGACGGCCTTTGTCATCGGCGGAGCCTACACCTATGCCGAGGCGATGGAGGTGGTCGATACCATGCATATTACCCACGTGCACGACGCCCCGGAGGACGCCGATGCCTTTTTCCCCGTCATCGACCCGGCGATCTGGCGGGAAGACAGCCGCAGCGAACTGCAGGTGGACCCCGCCACTGGCATCACCTACGAATTCGTGGTGTACCGCCGCCGGTAAACCGGACAAGAACGAACTTGACACATGAAGCAACGTGAGAATTTCGGCAGCCGGATGGCTGTCATCATGGCCTTTGCCGGCAGCGCCATCGGCCTCGGCAACATCTGGCGGTTCCCGTATCTGGTGGGCCAGGACGGCGGCGCGGCTTTCGTCGTCATCTATGTCCTCGCCACGCTCGTCATCTCCCTGCCCATTTTCTTCGCCGAATCGGTCGTGGGCCGGCGCACCGGCGCGAACTGTCGCGGCGCGTTCATCGAGCTGGGCAAAGGCACGGCATGGCCCTACCTGGGTTTCCTGATGGTGTTCACCCCCCTGTGGATCGTCTCCTACTACAGCGTCGTGGGCGGCTGGTCGCTGGAGTATCTGGTCCAGTCGGTCCGGCTGGATTTCATCCATACGGCGCCGGACGCCATGAGCGGTTCGTTCGAGCGTTTCATCTCGCGGACCTGGGCCCCGCTGGGCTTCCACCTGGCTTTCCTGGCCGTCACCGTGGCCATCGTCGCCCTCGGCGTGAAGTCGGGCATCGAGAAGTTCAGCAAGATCTGCCTGCCGGTCCTGTTTGCGCTGGTGGTGCTCATTGCGGTCTATTCCCTCACCCTCCCGGGCGCGCAGAAAGGCCTCGCCTATCTGTTCAAGCCCGATTTCTCGAAAGTGACCCTCCGCACCTGCCTGGACGCGCTGGGGCAGTCGTTCTATTCCCTGTCGCTGGGGATGGGCATCATCATCACCTATTCCTCCTATGTGAGCAAGAAGGAGAACCTGATGGCTTCCGGCGTGGGAACGGCCGTTTCCGACATGCTGTTCGCCATCCTGGCGGGCGTCGCCATCATGCCGGCCGTGTTCGCCGCCGGCATCGAGCCGGGCAGCGGTCCCGGCCTGATCTTCGACACGCTGCCGTACATTTTCGCCCAGATGGGCCTGCAGATGCCGTGGATCAGCTCCCTGGCCGCCATCCTGTTCTTCCTGACCATCCTGTTCGCGGCCCTCACCTCGTCCATCTCCCTGATCGAGGTGGGCGTGGCGTACCTGACGGAGGAGCGGGGCTTCAAGCGCGGATGGGCCTGCGTGTTCCTGTTCGTCGTCACCGGCGCCCTCGGCGGCCTGTGCAGCCTGTCCTTCGGCCCGCTGGCGGACGTGAAGGTCTTCGGCATGGGCTTTTTCGACCTGTTCGACACCGTTGCGTCCAATGTCCTCCTCACGGTCGGCGGTTTCCTGGTGGTCCTGTTCGTGGGCTGGAAGATGCCCAGGGCCGACGTCTTCGACGAGCTCACCAACGGCGGGACCAAGCGCCGCAACGTCCGTCTGTTCAACTTCTTCTACTTCCTGATCCGGTACGTCGCGCCCGTGGGCCTGCTCGTCCTCATCCTTTCCAACCTGCTATGACGCCCCGGGAGAACTTCGGCAGCCGCTTCGCGGTGATCATGGCCATGGCCGGCAGCGCGGTGGGCCTCGGCAACATCTGGCGTTTCCCTTATATGGTAGGGGAGCACGGCGGTGCGGCCTTCATCATCCTGTACGCGCTGGCGAGTTTCATCCTGGTCCTTCCCATCTTCTTCGCGGAGACGATCATCGGCCGCCGCAGCCGCCAGGGCACCTTCGGGGCCATGGAAAAGCTCGCGCCGGGTTCCCGCTGGAAGTGGCTGGGACTGCTCACCGTGTTTGCGCCCATCATCATCCTGAGCTACTACAGCGTCGTGGGCGGCTGGTCGGTGGAATACCTGTTCAAGGCGGTCTGCCTGGACTTCACGAATACGCCCCCGGAGCAGATCCAGGGCTTCTTCGGGGCGTTCATCTCCTCCACGGGCACCCCCATCGCGGTCCATACCATCTTCATGCTCCTGGTCGCGGGAATCGTCCTGGCGGGCGTCAAAAAGGGCATTGAGGGGTTCACGAAGGTCACGATGCCGGTCCTGTTCGTGCTGATCGTCGCCCTCGCCATCTATTCCGTGACGCTTCCGGGCGCCTCCGAGGGCGTCGCCTACCTCGTCAAGCCTGATTTCTCCAAGGTCGATGCGCGCGCGGTCGCGGCCGCCATGGGCCAGGCCTTCTTCTCCCTGTCGCTGGGCGTGGGGACCATCCTCACCTATGCCTCGTACATGCGGAAGGAGGAGAATATCCTGGCGGCCGGAATCGGCACGGCCGTTTCCGACCTGCTGTTCGCCATCATCGCGGGCTTCGCCGTGATGCCGGCCGTTTTCGCCGCGGGCATCGCCCCCGGCGCGGGCCCCGGCCTCGTGTTCGACACCCTGCCTTATATCTTCAACCAGCTGGGCGCGAACGTTCCCTGGCTCAGCGCCGTCATCGCCATCATTTTCTTCGTGACCATCCTGGTGGCGGCCCTGACTTCGGCCATCTCGATGATGGAAGTGGGTGTGGCCTATCTGACGGAGGAGAAAGGCATGCGGCGCCCGACGGCCGTGTTCCTCATCACGGCATTCGCCTGGACCGTGGGTGTGCTGTGCAGCCTGTCCTTCGGCCCGCTGGCGGAGGTGAAACTCTTGGGCAACAGCATTTTCGACTTCCTGGACAAGCTCTGTTCCGACTGGCTCCTGCCGGCCGGCGGCCTGCTCTTCACGCTGTTCGTGGGCTGGAAGATGTCCCGACCTGATGTCTTTGCGGAATTCACCAACGACGGCACGCTCAAGGCGAACGTCCGGATTTTCAATGTCATCTGGTTCCTGATCCGGTACGTCGCCCCCGTGGGCATCGTCGTGGTATTCCTGACGAATCTGATCCTGTAGGAACTACACCCCCAGCTCGTCCTTCATCGCTCGAAGCGCGTCGAACGCTTGGAGAGGGGTCATGTTGTTGAGGTCCAAGGATTTGAGCCGGTCGCGCAAGGACTCCAGGAGCGGGTCGTCCAGCTGGAACATGGAGAGCTGGATGGAGCCGTCCTTTTCCACGCGGCCTTCCTTGGTGTTGTGCGGCTTGACGGGCGTGAGCGCGCCGATGCGCTCGAGCGCCTGGGAATTTTCCAGGGCCTTGAGCGTCCGCTCGGCGCTTTCCAGCACCGGGGCGGGCATGCCGGCCATGCGGGCGACATGGATACCGAAGCTGTGGGCCGTGCCGCCTTCCTTGATCTTGCGGAGGAAGATGACTTCCTTGCCGACTTCCTTCACCGTCACGTGGAAATTCTTCACGCGCGGGAAAACGCCTTCCAGGTCGTTCAGTTCGTGGTAATGGGTGGCGAAGAGGGTCTTCGCGCCCTTCCCGTACTCGTGGATGTACTCCACGATGCCGCGGGCGATGGACATGCCGTCGTAGGTGGAGGTGCCGCGGCCGATCTCGTCCAGCAGGACCAGCGACCGGGCGCTGAGGTTGTGCAGGATCATCGCCGTCTCCAGCATCTCCACCATGAAGGTGGATTCGCCGCGGGAGATGTTGTCCGTCGCGCCCACGCGGGTGAAGATCTTGTCGAAATAGCCGATCCGGGCCGACGCCGCCGGCACGAAGGAGCCCGTCTGCGCGAGCAGGACGATGAGCGCCGTCTGCCGTAGGAGGGCGGATTTACCGGCCATGTTCGGACCGGTCAAGATAATGATCTGCTGCGTCTTGGAGTCCAGGAAGACGTCGTTCGGGACATATTCCTCTCCCGCCGGCATGAGGGTTTCGATGACCGGATGGCGGCCCGCCTTGATGTCCAGCGACAGGGAGTCGTCCATCACGGGGCGGCAGTAGTGCCGGTCTTCGGCCTGCTCCGCGAAGCCCGCGAGCACATCCAGCTTCGCCAGGATGCGGCTGTTTTTCTGGATGGCCACGATGCAGTCCTGGACATGGGCGATGAGGGTGGCGTAGAGGCGGGTTTCGATCTCGTAGATGCGGCTTTCCGCCGTGACGATCTTCTCTTCGTATTCCTTCAGTTCCTCGGTGATGTAGCGCTCCGCATTGACCAGGGTCTGCTTGCGGATCCATTCCGGGGGAACCTTGTCCTTGAAGGTGTTGCGGACTTCGATATAGTAGCCGAAAACGTTGTTGTAGGCGATTCGGAGCGAAGGGATGCCGGTCCGTTCGGCCTCCCGCTGCTGCATTTCCAGCAGGTAGTCCTTGCCGCTGCCGGAGAGCCCGCGCAGCTCGTCCAGGTCCTCGTTCACGCCTTCGGCGATGACCGGACCCTTGCCGATCTGGGCGGCGGGTTCCGGGTCCAGAGTATTGACGATTTCCTTGTAGATTTTCTCGCATCCCACGAGTCCCCGCATCAGCTTGTCTAGGGCGTCGCAGCCCTTGCCTGAACAGTTCTCGCGCAGCGGGCCCAGCTGGGCGAGGCCGCGGCTGAGCTGCAGGACCTCGCGCGGGAGGGCCTTGCCGTTCGCGACACGGCCCAGGATGCGGTCCAGGTCGCCGAGCTTGCCCAGTTCTTCCTGCACCTGCGTCAGGGTATCGGGATTGTCGACAAAAAATTGCACGATGTCGTATCGGTGGTCCAGCTCCTTCCGGTCCAGCACCGGCATCGCGAGCCAGTTCCGGAGCAGACGTGCACCCATGGGCGAGGAGCACTTGTCAATGGTTTCCACCAGCGACACGCCCTCGCGGCCCGACGCGGCCTGGAAGACCTCCAGGTTCCGGAGGGTGAACGGGTCCATCCACACGAACTTGGCCTCGTCGATGCGGCCGAGGGTGGAAATGTTCCGGAGGCCCACATGCTGCGTCTGTTCCAGGTACACCATCAGGGCGCCGGCGGCGCACAACCCGAGCGGCATCGTGTCCACGGCGAAGCCCTTGAGGCTGTCCACGCGGAGCTGCCGCTTGAGCTTCTCCACCGCCGCGTCATACACGAAGGCCCATTCGTCCAGGGACGTCGTGTAGTAGTCGCCGAAGCGGTCCTTGACGCCCTTCTCGTAGCTCCGGGGAACGACCAGCTCCTTGGGGGAGAGCGAACCCATCAGCGTACCGATGTAGTCCAGCGAGCCCTGCGCCACCTGGAACTGTCCGGTGGACACGTCCAGGAAGGCGGCGCCGCACTGGTCGCGCTCGAAGGCGAGGCCGCACAGGTAGTTGTTCTCCTTGATTTCCAGCATGTTCTCGCCGAAGGAGATGCCCGGCGTGACGATTTCCGTCACCCCGCGCTTGACGAGTTTCTTCGCGAACTTCGGGTCCTCCAGCTGGTCGCAGATGGCCACCTTGAAGCCGGCCCGGACCAGTTTCGTCAGGTAGTTCTCGATGGCGTGGTGCGGGAAGCCGGCCATGGGGATGGGCCCCTTGTCGCCGTTGGATTTCTTCGTCTGCACGAGGCCCAGCACGCGGGACGCCGTCACGGCGTCGTCCGAGTAGGTTTCGTAGAAGTCCCCCACGCGGTACAGCAGCAGCGCTTCGGGGTGCTGTGCCTTGACCTCGAAGAACTGCCTGATCAGGGGGGTGTCTTCCGCCATCTTCGCCATACTGTCTGCTTTTTCGGAACATACAAAGATACGATAATTTTAGTTAACTTTGTAAGTTATGAAACGAGTCCTTGTCATCACGTACTATTGGCCCCCGTCCGGCGGATCAGGTGTGCAGCGCTGGGTGAAATTCGCCAAATACCTGCCTCAGGAAGGCTGGCAGCCGGTCATCTATACGCCTGAGAATCCGGAATATACGGCCATCGACCATACCCTGGAGGCGGAAATCCCGCATACCACGGAAATCGTCCGCCGTCCGATTACGGAGCCGTACAACGTCTACCGCAAGCTAATGGGCAAGGGCGCCTCCACGGACATGAAAACCCTCACGGCCGGAGCCGCGGGCGGGGCCGTCACGGAGATCTCCAGCGGAAAGAAGTCCTTCAAGCAGCGCCTGTCGCTGTGGATCCGCGGCAACCTGTTCGTGCCGGACCCCCGCGTGGGCTGGGTGCGGCCGAGCGTGCGTTTCCTGAAGGAATACCTGGCGGAACATCCGGTCGATGTGATTGTCACGACAGGGCCGCCCCACTCGATGCATCTGATCGGGCAGCGGTTGCACCAGGAGCTCGGGATTCCCTGGATTCCGGATTTCCGCGACCCGTGGACCCGGATGTACTACCTCAAGCACCTGCCGATGACCCGCCGCACCTGGCGCAGGCTCCGGGCGATGGAGCAGTCCGTGTTGGACGATTGTTCCACCGTACTGGCGGTCACACCGCTCGTGCAGGAAGAGTTCCAGGCGCAGACGAAGACGCCCGTGGCCATGATCACGAACGGCTACGACGGCGGTGATTTCAACCAGCCTGTCGAGCCGGACGGCCATTTCAACGTCGTCCACACCGGTCTTTTCGCCGCCGACGGCAATCCGCTGAACCTCTGGAAGGCGCTGGGCGCGAAGGCCTGGTCCGATCCGGACTTCAAGCAGGAACTGCGGCTGCGGCTTGTCGGCAAGGTGGACCGCGAAGTGTACGCGGCCATCGAAGAGGCGGGACTGAAAGACAACGTCGTGGACCTCGGCTATTGCGACCACCTGACGGCGGTCCGCGAACAGTTGGCGGCTTCCGTGCTGGTGCTTCCCTTGCGGAACGATCCGGAGTACCGGCCCATCCTTCCCGGGAAACTCTTCGAGTATCTCGCTTCCCGCCGGCCCGTGCTGGGCATCGGCCAGGAGGACGGGGCCATGGCCCGCGTCCTCGCCGATACCGGCGCCGGCATCACGGCCGACTGGGACAACATCACCGCCATCCGCGACTTCCTGGACAAAGCCTGGGAACAGCACAAGTCCGGCGGTGTCCCGTCCGTCACGGGCGACATCGCCCGTTTCTCCCGCCAAAACCTCACCCGCGAGCTCGCCGCCCTGTTGGAGCGAGTCTCCAACGAAAACAAGTAAGACATGGACAAGAAACTTTTGAAGAACCTCGGCATCACCCTCGGCGCCGTCCTCTTTTTCCTCGTGCTCAGCTACGCCTTTGTGCCGCAGCTCCTGCAAGGAAAGATCGTGAACCAGGGCGACATCTCGGAATATACAGGGATGTCGCATGAGATGGTGGAGTGGAACAAGGCGCACCCGGACGACCCGACCTACTGGACAGGTTCGATGTTCGGAGGCATGCCCACGACGATCATCTCCACGCAGAACGAAGGGGATGCCACGCAGCATATCTATAACCTGCTGCTCACAGGACGGCGGCCCGCGACCTACCTGTTCATCGCCTTGCTGGGCGCGTTCCTGCTGATGCTTTCGCTCGGCATCAGCTGGCCGCTCGCGATCGGCGGCGCCATCGCCGTCGCCTTCTGCTCGTACAACTTCCAGATTATCCAGGTGGGCCACAACACGAAGATGCAGGCGATCGCCTTCTTCCCGTGGGTGTTGGCCGCGCTCGTCTATACCTACCGGAGCACCGAAGCCAAGAGCCGCTGGCTCGCGAAAGTGCTCCTCGGCTCCGTCCTGTTCGGCCTGGCGCTGAGCCTGCAGATCAAGGCGAACCACCAGCAGATCACCTACTATCTCGCCATCCTCGTGCTCCTGTTCGCCCTGGTGGAGTTCATCGACATCCTCGTCCGCAAGGACAAGGACTCCTTGGCGGCGAAAACGACGCGGAACACGCGGCTCACGCGGTTCTTCATCGCATCGGCCCTGCTGCTGGTCGTCGGCAGCGTGGGTATCGCCACGAACGTGAACAAGCTGCTTCCGCTCGCGAAGTATACGCCTCACACCATGCGTGGGGGCTCCGAACTCACCCAGGACGGGGGAGTCAAGGGCGGAGGCCTGGACCTGGACTATGCGACTTCGTGGTCCTACGGCTGGGAGGAACTGCCCAACCTGATGATCCCGAATTTCAACGGCGGCTCCTCGACGCAGGCCGTCAATCCGGAGAAGTCCGCGACCATTCAGCTGCTCAAGAGCGCCGGCCAGACGGGGACGCGTGAAATCGCGAAATCCCTGCCCCTGTACTGGGGGCCGCAGCCTTTCACGGCCGGACCGATGTATATGGGCGCCATCACCGTTTTCCTCTTCATCCTGGGCCTGTTCCTGTACAAGGGGAAGGAGAAATGGTGGCTCATCGTGGGGACGGTCATCGCCATCCTGATGGCGGTGGGCAACCACTTCATGGCGTTCACGAAGTTCTGTTTCAATGTCTTGCCGCTGTACAACAAGTTCCGGACGGTGTCCATGGCGCTCGTCGTCCTGCAGGTGACGCTGCCCATGCTGGGCTTCCTCACGCTGGACCGCATCGTCAAGGACGGCTATGACCGGAAGTCGTTCCTGAAGAAGAGCGGCATCGCCTTTGCCCTGACGGGCGGCGTCTGCCTCCTGTTCTTCCTGATTCCTTCGTTGGCCGGCGACTTCACGGCGGCTTCCGACGAGGGCGGGCAGGATATCCTCGTGGAGGCTTTCCAAGCGGACCGCATCGCCCTGCTGCGCCAGGACGCCCTGATGTCCTTCTTCCTCATCGCCGTTTCCTGGGGCTTCCTGCTCTGGGCCTGCCTGCCGGAGAAGAAGAATCCGGTCCGGAAGGTCGTCGCCAGCCTGGTCATCTGCACGCTGGTGCTCGTAAATCTCTTCGCGACGGGCCGGCGCTATCTGAACGACAACCATTTCATGTCCCCGAAGGATTTCTCGAAACCCTTCGCCGAGCGCACCGTGGACAAGCTGATCAAGACCGACCCGGACCCGTCCTACCGCGTCCTGGACCTGAGTGTCAATGTGTTCAACTCGTCTGTGCCGTCGTACCACCACAAGAACGTCGGCGGTTACTCTCCGGCCAAGCTTCAGCGATACCAGGACCTCATCGAGCACTATCTGACGGATGAGATCAACCGGATTTACGGTGTCCTCCGGAATGCCGAAACCCTCGGAGACATCGAGGCCGGCATGCCGGTGACCCCCGTGCTCAATGCGCTGAATACGAGATACATCATTGTCGGCGGCGAATACCCGCCGGTGGTGAATGAGAACGCCTTCGGAAACGCCTGGTTCGTGGACGAGGTGGTCCCGGCCGCGACGCCGGATGAGGAAATCGCGCTCCTGGGCGGAATCGACCTGCGGCATCAGGCCGTCATCGGCAAGGACATGCCGGCGGTAACGGCTGCTCCGGCCGATTCCACAGATACCATCGTCCTGACCGCCTACGCCCCGAACGAGCTCCGCTATCACTACACGGCCGCGGCCGACCGCCTCGCCGTCTTCAGCGAGATCTACTACCCCGATGGCTGGAAATCGAATGTGGACGGTACGCCGGTCGATGTCCTGCGTGCGGACTGGACGCTGCGCGCGGCGCAGCTCCCGGCGGGCGAGCATGACCTTGTCATGCGCTTCGAGCCCGACTCCTACCGCATCGGCGCGAATGTTTCCCGCGCTTCCTCCATCACCTTGATCCTCCTGCTCCTTCTCTCCATCGCCGGGATGTTCCTGCCGGCAAGAAAGAAATGAGACGCGTTGTTTTAGCCCTTCTGGCCCTTGCCGCCGGCCTTCCGGCCGCGGCGCAGGGCGTACGCAAGACGGCGGACGAGTTCAACAGGATGTCCCGCAGCGACACCTCGCTGGTGGTGCTGCACGGGGTGGTGACTCGGCCGCGCGCCAACGACCAGCGCGGCGTGTTCTACCTGCAGGACGAAACGGGCGAGGCCTACATCTACGGCCTCGAAGACGGACGTCCGGGCATGAATCAGTCGTTTGTCCAGATGGGCATTGCCCCCGGAGACACCCTGACTGTTTCCGGCCGCCGGACGGTCTATAACGGCACGACCATCGAAATGGCCGGCGGACACCTGCTCCGCAAGGCCGACGGACCCCGGCATGCGGAGATCCTGGAAAGCATGAAGGCCCCGGACAAGTATCCTACCTTCAAGGGCCAGGATGCCAATGCCTTCTCGTCCTGGGTGACAGCACGGCTGAAATACCCGCAGGACGCCAAGGACGCCCGGATCGAGGGGACGGTTCTCGTGAAATTCGTAATCGGCACCAACGGCGGTGTCCAGGAGGTGGAGGTGGAGAAGTGCGTGTTTCCGTCGCTGGACGCCGAGGCCGTCCGCGTCATCAAGAGCTCCCCGAAGTGGAAGCCCGGCATCAAGGACGGCAAGCCCGTCCGTGTCACCTATCATCATCCCGTAATCTTCGTTCTCCCGAATTGACGGAGGTGTCGATGGTGGTCCAGGGGATGGACCACCAACGGCAAAATAGGGGGTAAAATGACGACGGTGGTCCAGGACTTGGACCACCGTCGGCGTTTCAGGGGGGAAGGCCTTACTTCAGCGCCTTCTCGATCATCTTGGAAAGTTCGGTCCAGTGGGCCTGGGTGGCGGCGTCGGAGGACTTCGCCTTGGCGGCCTTCTTCTGGAGTTCGGTGACCTTGCCGAGGAGGAGGGTGCGGGCGTCGGTGCCTTCAGCGACGCGGCTCGCGATGACCTCCAGGGCGGAGGAGACGTACGTGCGCTGGAGATAGCGGCGCCAGCTGTCCGTCGCGCGGCCCTTGTAGAGCTCTTCGAAGATCATGTCGGTCAGGTCGTCCAGGAATTCCTCGGGGGCGTAGTTGCCGGGACCGTACTCCGCGAACTGGCCCATGCGCTCAAGCTTCTGGACATTCAGCAGGCCGGAGATGGCGGTCTTCGCATACGGGGTGATCTGGCTGTCCGGGCGGTCGGTGACCTCGAAGATGTAGGGGACGTCCACGAGCCAGGTGGGCTTCTGGAACAGGTTGTCATTCAGCCAGTTCAGGGCCCGCTTCTGGCGGTCCTTCGGGACGGGGGCGTACTTGACGGCGTTCGGCTGCTCGATGCTGTGGTTCGTGACGAAACGGCCGCCGATGTTCGCGGCCACGTGGCCGACGTAGCGGTTGTACTGGCCCAGGAGGGCCTTGTACATCCGGGAGACGTTCTCATACTGGTCGGCTTCTTCCGCGTTCCATTCCGGCAGCTGGCCGATGATGCGCTTGAGGTTCATGATGCCGTAGTTGCTGGCCGCGACGGCGTCGTCGCCGAGGTCCTCGCGCTGGGCGCGCGGGTCGGAATCGGAGCCTTCACCGCCGAACCAGAGTTCGGGCTGGGCCGCGAGCCGGTCGATGATGACCTTGTTCCAGTACAGGTGGTCTTCCTTCGCGGTCTTGAACGGCGTGGGCTTGTAGCCGTATTCGATGGCCCACTTGTCATAGGTGTTGATGCGCGGATACAGGCCGTCCTTGCCGATGCCGTCCTCGGGCTGCGCCACGTAGTTGAAGCGGGCGTAGTCCATGATGGACACGGTGTGGCCGTGCTTTTCCACCCACTCCTTGTCGCGGAGCTTCTCCACCGGGGTCTGGCTGCTGGAGCCCATGTTGTGACGAAGGCCCAGGGTGTGGCCCACCTCGTGGGAGGAGACGAAGCGGATGAGGTCGCCCATCAGTTCGTCGTCATATTTCATCTTGCGGGCGCGCGGGTCCACGGCGCCCACCTGCACCTGGTACCAGTCGTGGACGAGCGTCATGACGTTGTGGTACCAGCCGATGTGGCTTTCGAGGATTTCGCCGGAACGCGGGTCATGGACATTGGGTCCATAGGCGTTGGCCGTGGAAGAAGCGAGGTAGCGGATCACGGAGAAGCGGGCGTCCTCCATGCTCATGTCGGGATTGTCTTCCGGCCATTCCTCGGCGCGGATGGCGTTCTTCCAGCCCGCCTGCTCGAAGGCCTTCTGCCAGTCGTTCACGCCGGCGATCAGGTACGGGCGCCACTGCTTCGGGGTCGCCGGGTCGATGTAGTAGATGATGGGCTTGATCGGCTCCACGAGCTCGCCGCGCTTCTGCTTTTCCACGTCCTCCGGACGGGCTTCCAGGCGCCAGCGGGTGATGAAGCGGATGCGCTCCACGGCCTGCTGCTCGTCGGTGAACTCCGTATAGCCGTCGGCGAAGTAGCCGACGCGGGCGTCGAACCAGCGGGGCTGCATGGGCTTTTCGGGCAGGAGGATCATCGAGGTGTTGAGCACGAGCGTCACGACACCGGCCTGGGAGCCGGCGGGCAGCATGGTGCCCCGGGCGGCAGGACCCGCCGCGGTAGGCGTGGGCGCGTTGTAGGTGAAGGTCTTGGTGGTCGTCACCTCGGTGTTGATGGGATAGGTGCGGATGCTCTGGATGAAGGACGCGTCGCCCTTGAGGCCGCCCAGGTTGTAGGACCGCTTGGAGGCGGGGCTGAGCGAGAACGGCTGGTTGTCACCCTCGAACAAGGAGGTGACCTTCACCCGCGTGCAGCCGGGAGAGGCCGTCTTCTCGGGCTTCAGGGAAGCCACGATTGGATTCTCCGAGCTGGCCTTGACGGCAAGGTCGATGTCTTCCCCTTCCTCGGAGTGGATGACGTTCGGGTCGATGCGGAGGAGGAGGTTGCCGTTGGGGGCTTTCTCCCAGTAGATCATGCGGTCGCTGACCATTTCGCCACCGTATTCGGAGGCGCCGGGGGTATGCTTGACGAAGCGCGTCACGGCCAGGATCCGGCGGCCGAGGAGGCTGTCGGGAATGTCGAAGTACCAGTCCTTTTCGTGCTGGGCAACGCCGAAGAGGCCGGCGGTGACTTTCAGCTCGGGCGCCGGTTTCTCCGGTTCGTCCTTCTTGTCGTCTTTCTTTTCGGTGTCAGGTCTGGCTCCCGGACGGGGACCTCCGGGGCGCTGGGCGAGGGATGCCGGGGCGAACGCGATCACGAGGGCCACGGCGGCGATGAGGATCTTTTTCATCGAAATAGTTTTGTGTTTGATTTTCACGAAGATAGTCATTTTTCCCGAAAAGCGGCTTTCTCCGGTTTGATTTCTGCCCGAAAAACCGTATTTTTGAATGATTAACCCATCGACCTATGCGTTTTCCCCAGATTCTCCTGCTTGCGACGTCCGTCGCGCTCCTGTCCCTCTCCTGCGGTCCGAAGGACTATGCCGTGAAAGGCAACACGGTGACCGTGAAACTCCAGGCGCCTGCCGAAGGCGGGGCGGCCCAGGTCCGGCTCCAGGTGCTGGGCGAGAAGATCATCCGCGTTTCCGCGACCCCGGACAAGAAGTTCCATGACCGGAACAGCCTCGTCGTGCTGCCCGTTACGGAAAAGACGCCCTTCTCCGTGACGGCGGAAGGCGGCCTCGTGAAAGTGGCCACGGCGGCCGTGACCGCCACCGTGGACCCGGCCACCGGGAAACTGTGCTTCACGGATGCCGCGGGCAAGACGCTCCTGGCCTCCGGCGAAGGCGGCCAGATGGCCTTCACGCCCATCGAGGTCGAGGGCAAAAAAGCCTACTCCACCCGCGTCGTGTTCGACTCTCCCGCGGACGAGTCTTTCTACGGCCTCGGCCAGCAGCAGACGGGCGAGTTCGACCACAAGGGTCTCAATGAGGAACTCTATCAGTACAATACCAAGATCAGCATCCCGTTCGTCGTCTCTTCCAAGGGTTACGGCCTCCTGTTCGACGCCTACTCCTGGAGCCGCTGGGGCAATCCCGAGCCCTATCAGCACCTGGGCGACGTGTTCAAACTCTATGACAAGGACGGGAAGGAAGGCGCCCTGACGGGCACCTACCATCCTGCCCGCGGAAACGAACTTGTCCAGCGGGAGGAAACCCTGGACTACGGTGACGAGCGCCGGATCGGCGACCTGCCCAAGCTGCCGCTCCAAGGCGCTTTCGTGAAATACGAGGGAGAACTCGAGGCTCCAGTGGCCGGTGATTACTATTTCACCCAATATTACGCCGGTTTCCAGGGCACCAAGATCGGGGGAGAAGAAGTGATGTCCCGCCGCTGGCGTCCGGCCTGGAACCCGAACAGCTTCCGCTACAAGGTCCATTTCGAGGCCGGCGAGCGCAAGCCCGTCGAGGTGTTCTGGGAGCCCGACGGCGGCGTTTCCTACCTCAGCCTGAAGGTCGCCGTGCCCCAGAGCGTGGAGGAGCAGGAGCGCCTGAGCTTCTGGTCGGAATTCGAGCCCGAACTGGACTTCTACTTCATGGCGGGCGACGACTATGACGAAGTCATCAGCGGCTACCGCACCCTTACGGGCAAGGCCTCCCTGTACCCGAAGTGGTCCTTCGGCTTCTGGCAGAGCCGCGAGCGCTATACCACGCAGGACGAGCTCGTGAGCACGCTCGCGGAGTTCCGCAGGCGGGAGATTCCTGTTGACAACATCGTCCAGGACTGGCATTACTGGAAGGAGGACCAGTGGGGAAGCCATGAGTTCGAGGCCTCCCGCTATCCGGATCCGGAAAAGATGCTGGACGACGTCCACGCGATGCACGGCCGCTTTATGATCAGCGTCTGGCCCAAGTTCTACACGAACACGGACCATTACAAGGAGCTCAAGGAAGCGGGCTACGCCTACACGCACGCCGAGGACACCGGCCTCGTGGACTGGCTCAACCACCCGCAGACCTTCTACGACGCCTATGCCGAAGGCGGGCGCAAGATGTTCTGGCGCCAGATGGACGAGTCCCTGTACTCCAAGTACGGGAAGAAGATTGACGCCTGGTGGATGGACGCTTCGGAACCCAATCTCCGCGACTGCCTGCCGTGGGACTATTTCAAGTGGCTCCTCACCCCGACGGCCCTCGGTCCGTCCACGGAATACTTCACGGCCTATTCCCTCGTGAACGCCGACGCCATCTACACCGGCCAGCGCGAGGTCAATCCCAATACCCGCGTGTTCCTTCTCACCCGCAACGGTTTTGCGGGCCTCCAGCGCTATTCCACGGCCTCCTGGAGCGGTGACATCGGCACATCCTGGTATGACATGCGGATGCAGATGGCCGCCGGCCTGAACTATTCCATGGCCGGCCTTCCGATGTGGGGCATGGACATTGGCGGCTTCTGCGTGATGAGCAAGTTCTACAACCCGGCGAACCTCCCCGAATGGCGGGAGCTCCAGACCCGCTGGCACCAGTTCGGCACCTTCGTCCCGCTGTTCCGCACCCATGGACAGGCGCCGGCGCGCGAACTCTGGAACATTGCCCCGGAAGGCTCCGAGACCTACGAGTCCATCCTCTGGTACATGCGCCTGCGCTACCGCCTGATGCCGTACATCTATTCCCTCGCAGGCGCCGTCCATTTCGACGACTACACGATCATGCGCGGCCTGCCGATGGACTTCCCGGACGACCCGCAGGTCCACGACCTGTCCGACCAGTGGCTCTTCGGCCCGGCCCTGATGCCGTGTCCGGTGTACGAGTACCAGGCCCGCAGCCGCCGCGTCTATTTCCCGAAGGGCGGCTGGTATGACTTCTATACGGGCCAGTACATCGATACGGAATCCCGTCCGTTCGTGGAGAATAGCGGCTGGGCGGAGGTCGACGCCCCGTATTCCCGGATGCCGCTCTACGTGCGCGCCGGCTCTATCATCCCCTTCGGCCCCGCCATGCAGTGGTCCGACGAAAAGCCTGCGGACGACGTCCTCCTCGCGGTCTATGCAGGCAAGGATGCCTGCTTCAACCTCTATGAGGACGAGAACGTGAACTACAACTACGAGAAGGGCTTCTTTGCCAACATCCCCATCACCTGGGACGAGGCTGCCCGCACCCTCACTATCGGTGAGCGCAAAGGCTCCTTCGAAGGCATGCTCCAGAACCGCACCTTCCGCGTAGTCCTGGTCGAACCGGGCCGCCCGTGGGCCTACGACCCCGACGCCCCCGGCGTGGCAGTCTCCTATGATGGTAAACCCGTCGAGGTGAAGTTCTAAGCCCCCGTCATTCCGCCTGCGCCTCGCTCCTTGCCATTTCGACCGTGCGAAGCGAGTGGAGAAATCTGCCAGCACGCGAGAGGGAACAATAACGCCATAAAACGTTCCCTCTCCCGTGCTGGAGCACGTCGCGGGGAACACTATTGCTCCAAAACGTTCCCTCTCCCGTGCTGACGGTCGTCAGTTTGGCGAAATCCCGTTTTTGCCGGGCGGCATCTCTTCGCTGCCGGGAAATTCTTCTCTCTCACACTCGGTGCGCAACGCGCGCAGTGCACAAGTCTCGCTTGTACAAGTTCAGGCGCTTCAAAGGCGACTATTGTGTTCAAGTCTCCGCCAATCTTGCCTTCTGGGGCTTTCGCCCGGGAGACTTGTACATGGAAACCCCGTTTGAGGGCCGTCTTGATGTACATGCGAGACTTGTACAGGGAAATCCTGGTGGTTGTGGTCGTGGGTTGGGAAAGAAAGGGACGTTTGTGAGAGGGTTGGAGGCACTTTCCCTTTGATTCATCTACAAAGGATCTCGTCCCATCCGTCATTCCGGGCTTGACCCGGAATCTCTAGAACGTCCAGCCGAGGCCGAGGTTCAAGGCGGTGGCGGCGGGGCTGTAGGTGTTTTCGATGAAGAATTTCAGGGGGCCGGTGCCGAAGCGGACGGCGATGGGGGTGATGGAGGGGACGATGCCAACCAGGCTGTCCGTTACATAATTGTCCTTTCCGGCCAGCACGAGGCCGCCGCCGAAGGCGGAGTAGAGCTTGACTTTCTGCGTGGGGTTCCAGAAGCAGCGCGCCTGGAAAAAGAGGGCGCCGATGGGGGTGGAGTCTCTCCATACGTCGGGATGGGGGTCGTACAGGTCGTATCGGGGATTTCCGTGCGGGTCGAAGCCGAAGGTTCCGTATTGGATGACCTTGTGGTGGCACCAGGAAACGCCGCCCGTCAGGACCATTTCCCAGCGGCGGGCCGTCTTCCACACGGCGGACAGGCTCATTGCGGGAATCCAGGCTCCGTCCAGGTCGGCCCTTTTCCCTTCACGGGCGAGCATTTTGTCGTATTTGGTGCCGTTTACCTCGAGAAGGGTGTGGATGGGCGGAAGACCGGAGGCGATTTCCACCGAAAACTGCTTGAAGAAGGGCGGATCCTCCTCCTGGGCATAGGCGGAGGCGCCCAGCAGCACAAGCGCCACGAGGGCAGTCAGGCGCGCTTTCATTGCACGGAGTCCAGCTTGACGACGATTTCCCGGTCGCGGAGGTCCGCCAGAGTGGTGTCCTTGACGACGAATGCTCCCTGCGGGTCCTCGAACCGGAGGAAGGGACCTTCCTGATTCCGGTAATAGGGAATTTCCACGCGGCAGCGGCCGTTGGCGTCCGTGATTCCCAGCACATCCTCCCTTTCCATGTCCTGTTTCCAGGAGCCGCCTTTGATCCGGATGCCCTCCAGGGGCTCGCCCGTGGTACGGGAAACCAGGGAGAAGGACATGGGCGCCTCGCCCCCCTCCAGGTCCAGCGGGGACTGAGGCATGCCGTAGCAGGCCTGGAACACGAACAGGGCCCCGGTGAGGGATGCTCCCTTCAAAAGATTATGCAAGAATTTCATGGTTGTCGCGTTTACAAGATAAATCCCCCCGGGGACGAATCTTGCACAAAAATAACGTAAATTTGCCGAAAGACCATACCTGCGCCATGAATCCGCTGCTGTTCCGCCTGTTCCGCGCCAATGAGACGAAGGTCCACGAACTGAATTACCTCTTCTGGGAATGCACGACCCGCTGCATGCTCCGCTGCCGCCATTGCGGGAGCGACTGCTCGGTGCAGAGCCGAGAGAAGGATATGCCCCTGGAAGACTTCCTGCGGGCCTTGGACACAATCCCGGCCGACCACCGGCCGCGGGACTTTTCCGTGGTCCTGACCGGCGGCGAGCCGCTCCTGCGGCCGGACATCGCCGAAGCCGGGCGGGAAATCCGCCGCCGGGGCTTCGGCTGGGGCATGGTCACCAACGGCTGGTGCTACGACGAGGCGATGCACGGAAAGCTGATGGCCGCCGGGATGGGCGCCATCACCGTGAGCCTGGACGGCCTGGAGGCCTCCCACGACTGGATGCGCGGGGTTCCCGGGAGCTATCAACGCGCTCTCCGCGCCATCGGCATCATCGCCGCGGAGCCGCGCCTGAACGCCGATGTCGTCACCTGCGTGAACCGGCGGAACCTGGCCGAACTCCCGGAAATCTACGAGACGCTGAAAGGCCTGGGCGTGAAGCAATGGCGGTTGTTCACGATCATCCCCATCGGCCGGGCCGCCGCCGACCCGGAGATGAAACTCTCTGATTCCCAGTTCGTTTCCCTGATGGAGTTCATCCAGACCAAGCGCCAGGAGGGCGGGCCGATGAAGGTGACTTTCAGCTGCGAAGGCTACCTGGGCCGATACGAGGAGAAGGTCCGCGACATCCGCTATTTCTGCCGCGCCGGCATCAATATCGCGTCCGTCCTGATAGACGGCCGCATCTGCGCCTGCCCCAACATCGACCGGGACCGATTCTCCCAGGGCAGCATCTACACGGACAATTTCTACGAAGTCTGGGAAAACCGTTTCGAGCCCTTCCGCAAGCGGGACTGGGCCCGGACGGGCCGATGTAAGGACTGCAAGGCTTGGCGCGACTGCCTCGGGAACGGCATGCATAATTGGCACAATGGCACCGGAGAAGTCCTCCAGTGCCACTATGCAAAAACCTTGTCTAAAGAAGCGTAATTACCTCGCTACCACATACTTGTGCAGCGTCTCGCGAACGGCGCCGGGCCCGGCGTACAGTTCGCGGACCATCCCCTCGATGCGCTCGCCGAGGCCGGCTTCATACAGATCCACCGCAAAGACGTCCTTCCGGCTGAACAGTTGCTTGAGACAGGACCAGTTTTGGTCGGGCTTGCCGATTTCCAGCGGCGCCACGATGGCCTGCAGCTCCGCGAGCAGCGGGTCCGGGGACGGCTCGAACGGCGTCCCGTCGTCGCGGATGCCCTTCAGGTAGCGCGCGTAGCCCGCCAGCGTGAGCGGAATCAGCACCAGGTTGTCCATGTCCAGCCCGCGGGCGATGTACTTCTTGAGGGTCTCGCCGAAGCGGATGGGCAGTTTCTGGCTCGTGTCCATGGCGATGCGCTGCGGCGCATCCGGCATGAACGGGTTCGGCAGGCGGCGGTTGATGACCGTGCCGATGAACTCGTACGGGTTCAGCACGCCCGGGTCCGTCACGACCGGCATCGCCTCGATGTAGCCGATCTTCTGGATGAAGGCACGGAGGTCCGGATCGGCCATCTCGGCGCTGATGAGAGTGTAGCCCAGCATGCAGCCGTAGATGCTCATCGCCGTGTGCAGCGGGTTGAGGCAGGTGGTGACCTTCATCGTCTCCACCTTGTCCACGGTTTCGCGCGTCGTGTACAGGGCGCCGCCCAGGTCCAGCGGCGGCCGGCCGCACGTGTAGTTGTCCTCGATGACGAGGTACTGCACCTCCTCGGAGTTCACGAACGGGGCCGTGAAGGTGTGCTTGGCCGTTTCGATGTACTCGTTGTCCTCGAAACCGTCGGCAGCGAGCATGGCCTTCACCTTCTCGTGCGGGCGCGGGGTGATCTTGTCGATCATCGACCAGGGGAAAGTAACCTTGGTCTCGTCCTCCAGGTAAGCGGGGAATTCCGTCGGGACGAGGCCGTCGGCCGCCCAGCGCTTCGCATACGCGAGCACGCCGGCCTTGACCTTGTCGCCGTTGTGGGAGCAGTTATCCATCGACTGCACCGTCAGCGGCAGGGCGCCGGCCTTCCAGCGTTCATACAGCAGCGCGGCGACCTTGCCCATCGCCAGGACGGGCGTCAGGCCGCGCTCTAGGTCCGCCGGAGCGACGGTGTAGCCCTTCTCCGTGATGGTGAAGGAAATCATCTGCAGGGACGGGTTCCGGAAGATGTCCACGAGCCGCTGCCAGTCGGGGAAGGCGTAATCGGCCTTCAGGGCCTCCGTGACGGACGCGATGACGGTCTTTTCGATGGTGCCGGTGGACTGCAGGCTCACGGACAGCGACAGGTTCCCGTAAGGGGCGTAGGCCTTGTCGATGACCTCGAAATCGAAGGTCTCCGCCACGATGACGCCGCGGTCGTACCGGCCCGTGTTCAGGGCCTCGTTCAGGATCGCGGCCGGGAAGGCGCGGAAGATGTTGCCGCCGCCGAAATGTACCCAGGTGGGCTCGGCGAAGGTTTTCGCCTTCACGGCGGCGATGTCGTATTTCGGGAGCCGGTAGCCTTTGGACTCCCATTCCGCGGCGTTGTACTTGCCGCTCAGGATATCAGTCAGTTTCATACGCTAGTCAAAGAATCCGGGTTGTTTGTACTCGAGGCCCAGTTCGCGGTCCACGGTGGCGATGATGCCCTGGACCTGGCCCATCGCGAACATCCGGCCGAGAAGGGTGTAGCCGGCGTTGTGCCCGTGGGCGGATTCGTCCATGATGCCGCCGGGCGCGTCGGTGAAGGTCATGCCGTGGTCCACGCGCATCGGCAGGGCGGGATTCTCCTTCTCGAAGATGCGGACGAGCTCGATGAGGTCCGCCCGGCCGCCGAGGTGCGATGCCTCGGTGAAGTCGCCGTTCGGGAAGATGTGGCAGGAACGCAGGTGCACGAAATGGGTGCGGGAAGCGAACTTCTTCGCCAGGTCCACGACGTTGTTGTAGGCGCCTGCTGAGAGCGATCCGGCGCAGAAGGTCAGGCCGTTATGCTTGTTGGGAACCGCGTTGAGGAACCATTCGATGTCCTCCTCCGTCCGGACGATGCGCGGCAGGCCGAGGATCTCGATGGGCGGGTCGTCCGGATGGACGCACATGTTCATCCCGCACTCCTCGCAAACGGGCATGATCGCCTCCAGGAAGTATTTCATGTTGGCCCGGAGTTGGGCCTTGTCGATGCCCTTGTACAGGTCCAGGAACTCGCGGAACTTCTGCACGGGGGCTTCGTCGTTCTCGCTGAAATTGCCGCTCACGAAGCCCTGCGTCTTGATGACGATGGTCTCCACCAGCTTGTGGTCCTTCTCCGGGGTCATGGTCTTGGCGAGCTCGTCGGCCTCGGCGAGGACGTTCCGCCCCTCGCCTACGCCCGCCGGGAACCGGAACTCCGCCCATTCCTCCCGGGCGCCGGGGCGCTTGAGGATGTAGATGTCGAAATAGGCGAACTCGGCGTAGTTGAAATACAGGTTCGTGGCGCCGTTCGGGTTCTCATGGAACAGGTCCGTGCGGGCCCAGTCCAGCACCGGCATGAAGTTGTAGCAGATGCAGTGGATGCCCTCGGCGGAGAGGTTGCGGAGCGACTGCTTGTACACTTCGATCTGCTCGTCCCGGTCGGGACCGCCGTATTTGATGGTCTCCACGACGGGGAGCGACTCCACGACGCTCCAGCGCATGCCGTAGCTCTCGATATACTCGCGCAGGTCGCGGATCTTCTCCCGCGTCCACACCTGTCCCAGCGGGACGTCGTGCAGGGCGGTCACGATGCCTTCCACGCCGATCTGCCGCAGCATCGCCAGCGTGATCTTGTCTTTCTTACCGAACCATCTCCAGGTTTTTTCCATGGTCTGTCTGCTTTTTGGGGTTCATTACCACACAAAGGTACGGCATTTCTTTGCTTTCTCAAGGTGGATTGTGTAATTTTGTTACCGATGGACAAGAAAAAGAAACATTCTTTCAAGTCGCGCCGCCGCGCCTTCGCCATCTGGCAGAAGCTGGGGTATTTCCCCTGGCATCGGCCGGAAAAGAAGAAGGCCCGGAAGCGCTCCCGCGATTTCTACAGGGGTGCGTTCGACAACATTCCTTTCCTGAATGACGACGCGAAACGGACGTTCTCCCATCTCCTGCTCCGCCCCGGCTATATGATCCGGGACTATATCAAGGGCGCTCACGAGCAGTACCTCGCTCCTCTGACGGCGCTCATCGTATTCTACGCCTTCTTCGCCCTGGTCGCCGCCGTCATGAGGCCGGTCCAGCAGCAGAGGAAAGAGTTCACTCCTACCGTGAATATAGAGGCCGAGGAGCTGGACAATCCCGAGCAAGAGAAGGCTTTATCGCTGGCGAAGGATATGCTGGCCGTCCTCGAGAAAGGCTGGGTCTATCTGCATCTGGACCAGTATCCGGAGCAGGTGGACACCCAGCACGAATCGTCCCTGGCCGCCCTCGAGGGCACGCTCCGGAGTCAGGGAATCCCGCTTTTCGCCGGGCAGTTCCTCCTGCTCTGGCTGGCCATGTCCCTCGCGCTGCACCGCCGCCACAAACAGACGATGTCGGCCTGTGCGGCGGCATCGGCTTATATCTTGTGCCAGTTCAGTTTCTTCATGCTGTTCGCCCTGCTCTTCTCGTTCGGCAAGAGCGCGGAAATCGGCATCGTACTGATCATTGCCCTCCTGATGTGGGATTATCACCAGTGGCTGGGCGTGCCGTGGAAAAAGAGCTTCTGGCTGGTTCTGAAGACCGGCCTCTGGTATGGCCTCCTGTTCGGCCTGGTGGTCCTCGTGGCCGGCGGCGCCGCCTTCCTGATTGCCTATCACCGTATGTAAAATGAAAACCGGATAAAGATATGAAAAACCACAAGCTCATGGCCCTGGCGGCGGCGGTGTTCGCCGCGGGCGCGGTCTGCCTTGCGCAGACGAAGCAGGAACAGGTGATCGAAGGCGGCGGAACCGGCCCTTGGAAGTCCGTGGCCGTGGAGGATGCCACTCTTCCCACGCACACGATCTACCGCCCGAAGGATCTCCAGAAATATGTCGAGGAGAACGGCAAGATCCCCGTGCTCCTCTATGCCAACGGTGCCTGCGCGAACAACAACCTGGAAATGAGCCGCCTGCTCAGCGAGGTGGCCTCCTGGGGCTATGTCGTCCTCGCCATCGGTCCGTATCAGGACATGCCGGACGACGCGTTCTACGCGCAGTGGAAGGGCGTCGTACGGGGCTGGTACCCGGAGACGAAGGAAGTGGCCATCATGGGCAACGGTGAGCGGTTGACGCCTTATACGGAGGCGGAGCTGGCCGCCCGGGCCGCGGAGCAGGAAGCGGCGCGGAAGGCCGCGGAGGCCGCCGCGAAGAAGAACAAGGGCAAGAAGGCCGCGCCCGCTCCGGCGCCGTTCCGGACCTATGCCCGCCAGCTGCTGGAGGCGATGGACTGGATCACCGACCAGTGCGCCAATGCCCAGAGCGAGTACTACCACAGCATCGACCTGGACAAGGTCGCGGCGATGGGACAGTCCTGCGGCGGCGCCCAGGTGCTCGCCGTGGCCCACGACCCCCGCATCAAGACCTGCCTGATCTTCAATTCCGGCATCGGGGAAATGTCCATGAGCGGCGCCTCCAAGGAATCCCTCGCGAACCTCCACCAGCCGATGCTCTACCTGAACGGCGGCACCGCGGATGTGGCCTATGAGAATGCCAACGGCGACTGGAAGCGGATCAAGGAGCTTCCCGTCGTGAAGATCTCCACGCTGGACGGCCACCACGGCACCTATTACGAGAAGAACGCCGGCGCCTATGCCGTCGCATGCCGCCTGTGGCTCAACTGGCAGCTGAAGGGCCAGGTGGGCGATTCCGCCCTGTTCATGAACGACGAATACGGCAAGATGGTCCATCCCGACTGGACCTTCGACCGGAAGAACTGGTAAGCCTATGAAGCTTTCGAACAACCTCATATCCATCGAAGTCGCTCCGCACGGCGCGGAGCTGGTGAGCTTGGTCCGGAAAGGCCGGGAGTATATGTGGAACGGCGACGCGAAGTTCTGGAACCGCCGCGCGCCCATCCTTTTCCCGGCCGTAGGGAAGCCGTTCAACAACGAGATCCGTATTGACGGCCAGGTGCTTACGATGAAGCAGCACGGTTTCGCCCGCGACTGCGAGTTCGAGGAAGCCGGGGAAGGCCTTCTGGTGATGAAGGACATCCAGCCGGAGAACTACCCCTACCGTTTCGCGCTGGAGGCGCAGTATAAGCTGGACGGAAACCGGGTGGACATCACCTGGACGGTCGTGAACCTGGACAAACGCGACCTGTATGCCCAGATCGGCGCGCACCCTGCTTTCACGCTGCCGGACTACGATCCTGCGGATGAGGTGCACGGCTATGTCCGCTACTACGACGCCTGCAACCGGCCCGTTTGCCCCGTCATCGTCTCCGACCTGGAGGACGGCAACCGCGTGCCCCGGCCGGAGCCCGTCCACCTGCCGGCGGAAATGCCGATCACGAACGAGACCTTCGCGCACGATGCCTGGATCATCGAAGAAATGCAGGTCGCGGCCACGGAGCTTTGCGACAAGGGAGGTGTGGCGTTCCTGCGCGTGGACAGCCCGCTGGCGGAGGCGTACGGCATCTGGGCGCCCTACAAGCCGGGCTGCCCGTTCGTCTGCCTGGAGCCCTGGAACGGCCTCTGTGACAAGAAAGGCTTCACCGGCGACATCGCGGACCGTACTTATATCCACCGTGTGGCTCCCGGCGAGAAGTACAGTTTCCTCTATTCCATCACCATCCTTTGACGAAGCGGGGCGCCTGCCTTTGCAAGTGCCCCGAAAAATCCTTATCTTGCGGACGTTATGAAGTGGGATAAGAACTATCTGAAGCGGACGGTTCGCTATTACGCGAACATCTACGACCACATCGACACGGACGACGCGGCGCAGCGCATCAAGAGCGCGATCTGGTTCCGGGGCCCCAACGCCTGGATCCTCGCGTTCTCGATCATCATCGCGTCCGTCGGCCTGAACGTGAACTCGACGGCGGTGATCATCGGCGCGATGCTCATCTCCCCGCTGATGGGGCCGATCATCGGCATGGGCCTGGCCATCGGCACCAACGATGTGGACCTGCTGAAGACGGCGGCCAAGAACGTCCTGGTGATGGTGCTCATCTCGCTGGGCGCATCGACCCTGTTCTTCCTCCTGTCCCCGCTGGACCTGATCAATCCCACCGAGCTGGAGGCCCGCACGAGTCCCACGATCTACGACGTCCTCATCGCCCTGTTCGGCGGCCTGGCCGGCATCCTGGAGAACAGCCGCAAGGAGCGCGGGACGACCATCGCGGGCGTCGCCATCGCGACGGCCCTGATGCCGCCCCTGTGCACCGCGGGCTACGGCCTGTCCTGCCTGAACATGCACTTCTTCCTCGGGGCGATGTACCTGTTCATCATCAACGCGGTCTTCATCACCCTGGCCACCTACGTGATGGTCAAGTACTTGCGTTTCAAGACGGTGACGGGCATCGACCCGGCCCTGGCCGTGAAGCGCCGCAATATGATGAGCACGATCATCGCCGTCGTCATCATCCCGAGCATCATTTCCGCCATCGTCATGGTGAAGGACAACAACTTCGAGCGGAACGTCGAAGCCTTCGTCCGGGAGAACCGGCTGGTTTCCCGCTCCTACATCTACGACTGGCACATCTACAAGGACCACGGGCGGAAGGTGGAAATCTCCCTGACTGGCGAGCCCCTGTCCTACGAGGCCCAGACGGCCTTTTACGCATCGGCCCGGAGCCACAAGATCAAGGACAGCCAGCTGGTCATCAAGGAGCACTCCCTGGGCATGACCGGGGAGGAAATGAATGCGATGATCCGGGAGATCTATGACAAGACGGACCGCGACCTGGCGGAGAAGGAAGCGCAGCTGGACCACATCCAGGCCCGCCTGGATTCCCTGACCCGGCTCGTGGAATCGCTGGTCGTGGATCCGAACATTCCAATCAATCCGGCCGGCCAGCCGTAAGCCGCCCGGCTATTCCTGGGGCGCAATCGCAGCCTTCAGTTGCTTCAGGGCCTCCTGGGCCCATTCGAAGTCCTGCCCCACGGGGATATGGACGATGTTCTTGTCATCCATAGCCAGTAAAATGTGGTACGCGACCGGCAGATAGGGATTGTTGTTGCTGTTCGACACATATCCCTCGACAATCTTGCCGATGGGAATCTGCTTGCCGTCGAACAGCAGGACGCCCTCCTTCCGGTACACCAGCACCGCGCCGTCAGGTTCGTTGATCCGGAGGGGATTGATGACCACGAGATCATCCGGCTCCTCAGGGAGGGGCTTGGTATCATACAAAAATTCGCGCATAGCCATAACGATAAAGTTTCTGTTGCAAGATACGCATTTTTCGTGCCATTTCCGCGTCTACAGCGGGAGGCCGCAGCTGTTCTTGATTTCGCTCATCACGAAGGAACTCTGGACGGAACCGAGGCTGTCGATGGTGCCGAGGGTGTTGATGAGGAAGTTGTTGTAGTACTGCATGTCGGGGGCGTAGATCTTCAGGAGGTAATCGAAGTCGCCGGAGATGTTGTAGCATTCGGCCACTTCGGGGATGTCCTTCACCCGGTTCACGAAGTCGTTGGCGATGTCCTTGCCCATGCGGCGGAGGCGCACGCTGCAGAAAACGAGGAAGCCGCGGCCGAGCTTGGCGGCGTCCAGGACGGCCGTGTACTTGCGGATGTAGCCTTCGTTTTCCAGCCGGTGGAGGCGTTCGAAGACGGGGGTCGGGGAGAGGTGGACCTTGAGGGCGAGGTCCTTGACGGTGATGCGGGCGTTCTCCTGGAGGACGCGAAGTATCTGAATGTCAGTCTTGTCGATGGTTTCGGCCATAGTGGATTCTTCTGTGCGGCGGGCGGTATTCGCAGTCTATGTGAACTATTCCCCTACCAACAATGGCAAATTTAGCGGAAAACACCTATTTTTCCAAGTTTCTTGTTTGAAAACGCCCGCTACCATAACTTTGCAAGCAGAAAAAAACACGGATAGAAAACAAAAACAAATAAAAGAATCATCATTATGGCAACGCAGAAACTCCACTTCGAAACCCTTCAGCTCCACGTGGGTCAGGAGCACGCCGATCCCGCATCCGACGCCCGCGCGGTTCCTATTTACCAGACTTCCTCTTATGTCTTCCATAACAGCGCGCATGCCGCCGCGCGGTTCGGCCTGGCGGATCCCGGCAACATCTACAGCCGCCTGACGAACACCACCCAGGACATCCTGGAGCAGCGCATCGCCGCGCTGGAAGGCGGCGTGGGCGCCCTGGCCGTGGCCTCCGGCGCCGCCGCCATCACCTACGCGATCCTGAACATCACCCGCGCCGGCGACCACGTCGTGGCGGCCAAGACCATCTACGGCGGCACCTACGACCTTCTGCAACACACGCTCGTCCCTTACGGCATCTCAACCACCTTCGTGGACCCTGCCGACCTGAATAACTTCGAGAAGGCCATCCGCCCGGAGACGAAGCTCCTGTTCATCGAGACCTTCGGCAACCCCAACGGCAACGTCATCGACATCGAGAAGGTGGCGGCGATCGCCCATCGGCACCGGATTCCGCTCGTGGTGGACAACACCTTTGCGACCCCGTTCCTGCTCCGGCCCATCGAGCTCGGCGCGGACATCGTGGTCCATTCCGCGACCAAGTTCATCGGCGGTCACGGTACCACCATCGGCGGCGTCATCGTGGATTCCGGCAAGTTCGACTGGAAGGCGTCCGGCAAGTTCCCGCAGTTCACGGAGCCGGAGAACAGCTACCACGGGATCGTCTTTGCCGATGCCGTCGGCACCGCCGCCTACATCACCCGCGCCCGCGCCATCCTGCTCCGGGACACCGGCGCCACGCTCTCCCCGGTGAGCTGCTTCATCTTCCTGCAGGGCCTGGAAACGCTCTCCCTACGCGTCGAGCGGCACGTGTCCAACGCGCTGAAAATCGTGGACTTCCTGTCCAAGCATCCGCAGGTCGCCAAGGTCAACCACCCGTCCCTGCCGGACCATCCCGACCATGCGACGTACCAGAAGTACTTCCCGAACGGGGGCGGTTCCATCTTCACCTTCGAGATCAAGGGCGGCAAGGAGGAGGCCTTCAAGTTCATCGACTCGTTGGAAATCTTCTCCCTGCTCGCGAATGTAGCCGATGTGAAATCGCTCGTCATCCACCCCGCGACCACGACGCATTCCCAGCTCACGGAGGCAGAGCTCACGGACCAGGGCATCTACCAGAGCACGATCCGCCTGTCCATCGGTACGGAGCATGTGGACGACCTGATCGCCGACCTGTCGCAGGCGTTCGACAAGATTTCGTAAAAACAAGTGCTCGTACAGGTCCACGAATTGGACCTGTACGAGCAAAAACGGGCAAAAATGCTTGTATGGGTCCAGAGAGTGGACCTATACAAGCACTTGTTCTTTCGGGAACGCCCTTCGGGCGACGAGCCAGGCGAGGGCGGCGACGGCGATAGCCAGGGCCATGATGATCAGCTCCACCGTGACCATCCCGGCGGTCTTGGACAGGATGACGGCCAGGCCGTCCACCAGGGCGTGCAGCAAGATGGCGGCGGGGAAGAGCCAGAGCCACTTCCCGCCCTTCCGGACGGCCGCCCAGACGAGGATGGACAGGCCCATGTGCAGGGTAATCGCGGAGAACCGCTCCCAGAGGCCGAGGAGGTAGGTGCCTGCGCCGGTGGTCTGGAGCTGCTCGAAGGTCGCCGTCAGCTGGTCCTTCGCCTCGGCGGGTGCCGAGGAGAGCAGGGTGTCCGTCTGCCCGAGATTGACCATGATGGCCATCGTGAGGGTGGAAATCATCGACAGGCCGAAGATGATGGCCATTTCCACGCCGCCGTGGCCGAGGCCGTAGGCGACGCCCGGCTTGGTCTCCGTGGGTTCCTTCTTGAGGAGGAACTTCATGGCCAGGAAGCGGCCGGTTTCCTCGAAGAGACCGGCCATCAGGCCGCCGTAGAGGGCGTAATACAGGGTTTTTCCCTGAATGACCGCCCCGCTCGGGCCCTTGAGGACGATTTGGTGGACGATCGACTCCAGCACCAGCGCGAAGACGATGAAGGTGGCGGCGCCGATGAGGATCGTGGGCGGCTTGGCTTGATGCTTCTTTACTGCCCACCAACACAGGAACACGGGGATGGCGAAGCCCAGGAGGGCGTTTACCGCCATGATGATGAGATTTGCAGTAGGAACCATGGCTGTTATTTGAGCGCTTCAGGGTCGTTATAGCGGATGTACACGCCGTAATCCAGGAGGTAGCTGTTGAGGCCGTTGGTGGCGGAAGGGTCCTTGGTGCCTTTCCGCTTTCCTTTCAGGACTTCTTCGGACATCTTCTTCTCGTCCAGCACACGCTGGAGCGTCTCCGGGTTATCGCCGTGATAATGACCGGGATAGAGCTTCTCGATGCCGTTCTTCTGCATGTATTCCGCCGTGCGGGAAGTGGTATTGATCAGGATGCTGAACGGGCCGGCGAAGAGCAGGAGGTTCGTGGAACCGAAGGCGTCGCCGCTGAAGCCGTAGTGATGCTCCTTGTCGAAGAAGGTGACGGAGCCGGAGGTATGGCCCGGGGTGTGGAGCACCTCGATCTCGCGGCCGCCCAGGTCGATGACCTCGCCGTCGGAGAGATAATGGATGGTTCCCTGGTAGGCGCGGCGGCCGCCGCTGATCAGGGTCGTATCGGCCGGATGGATCCAGACTTCCGGGAAGCAGACCGCCCCGCCCACATGGTCGCCGTGCCCGTGCGTGACCGCCAGCATGACGGGCTTGTCGGTCAGGGTCTTGACGGCCTTGTCCAGGTGCGGCATCGACGTACCCGCGTCGATCACCAGGGCCTTGTCGTTTCCTTCGACCACATAGACGGACTCGTTGTACACGAGGTGGCCGTTACCTTCCCAGGTGTGCTCGTCGATCTGGCGGAAGACGATGTCCGCATCGCGATAGACGAAGGTTTCCGGGTATTGCTGGCAGTGCTGTTCCGCTTCCTTGGCGTTCCAGGTCACGATGGCCAGGCCGTGGCGGAAGTAGGTGTCCAGGTTCGGACGGCCCAGGTTCGACGGCTCCGTCGCGGCCTTGCCGGCCTCGATCTCGTCCAGGACCGCTTTCATGTCACAGATGTAATCCATGCCCAGCTCGCGGCCTTTCGGGAGCTTGAGCCAGTCTTTCTGCCAATAGTGGCCGCCGTAGACCTGGAGTTTGTCCGGGTTCACGCCCCGTTCCTCCAGCGCCGCAATCAGGTGCGGCACCGCGGACACATACTGGTTGAATCCGTTCTCGTTGAAGATCCAGACCCCGTGGCCGGAACCGATAGCGTCGCCCGTGAACAGCAGGTCCTGGCCCTTCAGGAGATAGACCGTCGATCCGTCCGTATGGCCCGGAACGGCGATGGCTTCCACCTGATAACCGCCCAGGTCGAAGATCTCGCCCTCGTTGATGAAGCGATACTTGTCCGCCGGGAACCGCTCCGCCAGGCGCCGGAAGTCGCGTTCCGGCAGCGCGAAACGGACGTCCTCCTCCAGGAAAGCGGGCAGCATACCCGTGTGGTCGCCGTGGTTATGGGTGAACGAGATCGTGAGCGGCTTGCCCGCCACGCGCTCGGCGACCAGCGCCCGCAGCGACTCCGCGGCGTTGTCGGCCCAGTCGATGGGATTGGAGAGGTCTATGAGGAGCGCTTCCTGCTCGCCCACGACCAGGTAGATGTCCGAGCAGTTGTTGAAATGGGTAAGCTTCCCGTCGGCGTCGAATTCCTCGCCGGCCGGGTTCTCGTGGTTGTAATCCTGGATGTGGTACACGTTCTTGCCGATGACGGAGACGGTGTAGGGGCCGACTTCGACATCCTTGGCGGGGCCGCAGGCCACCAGGACGAGGGCCAGAGAAAGGAGGATGCTGTGCTTTTTCATATGGAAGTCCGTTATTGATTCTTGGTAATTACCCACACGAAGCCGCCACGGGGCTGGCAGGGGACGGAATCGGGGAGCGAGGAGAGGGTGCGGATGTCCCAGGGGGCGTCCGCACGGCCGCTGTCGGCGAAGGCCGTGGCGGTGTAGGAGCCGCTCAAGAAAGGCAGGGGGACCTGCAGGGTCTGCGGGTCGTCCAGACCGTTGATGCCGGCGACGTACCAGGTGTCGCCGCAGCGGCGGGCAAGGACCGCGCTCTCCCCCGGGTAGCCGCTCACGTAGCGCGTCTCGTCCCAGGCGGCGGGAAGGTGCGAAAGGTAGTCCTGCACCTCCTGCGGCTGCGCGAGGAAGCTTTCCGGGCGGTCCGCCAGGTGCTGCAACCCGCTCTCAAAGAGGGCGGTCAGGGCGAGTTCGTGCGCGTGCGTCGTGATGTGCGGATGTTGCGAGTCGCTGAAGGCGCAGGGGGTGTAGTCCATCGGGCCGATGACATTACGCGTGAAAGGCAACGTGGCATTGTGCCCGGCGGCGCGCTTGGTGAAGGTGGGCACGTTGTTGTACCACTCCGCCCCGTAGACGCCTTCCGTGGACATCAGGTTGGGGTAGGTGCGCGACCAGCCGCGGGGGACGGTGGCCCCGTGGAAATTGATTAGCAGGTGATGCTTCGCGGCATCCTCCATCAGGTCGATGCAATAGTCGATATTCTCCTGCGTGTCGCCCGAGAAGAAATCGACCTTCACGCCCGCGACGCCGATGCGTTCGCACCAGGCGAACTGCGCCTCGCGGTCCTCCGGCCGGTTCAGGAGGAATTTCGGGCCCGGCGCGCCGTTGGTCCATCCGATCGAGGAGCTGTACCAGATCATCGGCCGGACCCCCTGCTCCAGGGCGTAGGCGACGGCGTCCTCGACGGTCTTCCCGTCCTTCATCCCGTCCCAGCCCGCATCGATCAGCACATACGGCAGCTTCAGCGTCGCGGCCAGGTCCACATACTGCTTGATGATGTCGTAGTCGTTGGAGCCGTTGTTGTAGGCCCAGTAGACCCACGACACCACGCCCGGGTGGATCCAGTCGGTGTCGTCCAGCTTGCAGAATTCGCTGAGGTCGGTGACCAGGGTCGATTCCACCACTTCGGCCAGCGTGCCGATGATGACCACGCGCCAGGGCGAGTGGTCGGGAACCTGACCTTCGTTGGTCTTGTCCGGCACCACGCGGAAAACTTCGCCGTCGTTGTACAGGCTGGACGCGCTTTGTCCCCTTTCCATATTGGCCTCGGTGATCAGCGTGAAGATTCCGTCGACGGGCTCCACCAGCAGCGGATAGCCCCAGTGGTTGCTGAATCCTTCGGGCGAACGCGAAACGGGACTGAACGACGGAACGGGCCGGACTTTCGCGGTCGTGGACAGCGGGAAGAATCCTTCGTAGGAGTCCGTCCACTGCTGCATCCAGCGCTTCGTCCCCTCCGGGATGACATAGGCCGACGGCTCAGCGCCCGTCAGCGGTTCCACGTAACGGAAAGCGACGCCGTCGTTGTGGAGCCGCAGTTCAAGGGACCCGAACTTGTATTCATAGGCCTCATACCGGCAATCCTTCCGCTTGCCGGAAAGCATCCGGTAGCTGTCCTTCACCAGCACTTTTTTGGTCCAGGCCCGCTTCAGGTCGTCCGCCGTCACGGGAATCTGCAGTTCCAGGACCTTCTGTCCTTCGTATTGGACGAGGCAGCATCCCTCTCCCGGAGTTATCGTGATGCGTCCGTCAGGCGAAGAGACCTCGGGCGAGCACGCCGCCAAGGTCAGAAGGAGGAGGAAAACGACTCTTTTCATAACGGCTTGTAGCTAAATTCCAGCAGTTTCGCGTCTTCGCGGAGCAGGTAACCCGGGCGGAGGGCGAAGAAACCTCCGTAGGTGTTGTGGTGCCAGGCGGAGACGTCCACGTTCTCCTGGACGGTTTCCCATTCGCCGTCCCCGTACTTGACCCACCAGGTGGCCTTGTTGCGCTCGTTGCGGATCCGCATCGAGAGTTCCGTGATGTTTTCGTCGAGGGGAGAGTCGTCTCCACCCAGGAAGGCGTCTTCACCGTAGAAGAGCATCAGGCCTGCGCTGCTTCCGTTCGGAACGGAGAAGCGGCCCTCGATTTCGTAGGACTCGTCAATGGCGGTCGTCAGCCACAGCGTCCCGTTCCCGAGACCCGGCTGCCACTTCGCCCACAGGAGCGGATTGTCGTAGTCGCGCAGATAGGAATAATCCCCCTGCAGGCCGTTCTGTTCCCATTTCGCGCCGTCCTTTTCCACGAGGACGGGCCAGCCGTCGGCCGTCCATTCCACACTCTCGATGAGGGTGCTCCGGCCGAGCGTGTGGTAGTTGTTGCGATAGGCGTGATAGACCACGTACCAGTTGCCGGCGGCATCGTCGATGAGGGTTCCGTGGCCCTTGGACCACCAGAACTCATCGGCGGAATAGGTGTGCACCAGCGGGTTGTGCGGGCTGTTCTCCCAGGGGCCGAGGGCGGACTTGCTGCGGGCGACGACGACCATGTGGCTCGTGGGCGGGCCGGCAGTGCCGCCTTCCGCGGTCACGAGATAGTACCAGTCGCCCCGCTTGAAAAGCTTGGGGGATTCCAGCCAGAAACCTTCCGTTTCCCACTCCTCGGGGAATTGCCATCCGTCATAGACCTTCTTCGGGCGTCCAGCCGCGGCCAGGCCGTCGGGCGTCAAGGGTGTCACAAAACCATTGTTCGTGTACAGATAACGGTTGCCATCCTCAGCCACGACATGGCCCGGGTCGATGCCGCCCACGTCCAGCTTCACCGGGGCGGACCAGGGTCCTTCAGGCCTGTCTGCCGTGACGACGTAGTTCTCGCCCTTGCTCGTGGGATAGTAGATGTAGAACTTCCCGTTCACCTTGCAGATGTCCGGGGCGAAGATGGAATAGTCTCCATCCTCCACGGCCCGCGCGATGGGCTCCCAGTGGACGAGGTCCGTAGAATGCCAGACCAGCAGGGCGGGGAAATAGGTGAACGACGAATGCGTCATGTAAAAATCGTTTCCGTCCCGCAGGATCGTCGGATCGGGGTAGTCGCCCGGGAAGATGCAGGTCTTCAGGGGCGTCGCCTTGGGCGCGCATGCCGCGGTCACAGCTGCGACAGCCAGGGAGAAGAGAATCGTACGTAGTTTCATATCCTATGTTTTAAGTGTTTACAAAGTCAGGCGTCCTTTCCGGAGGACGTTGTCCAGCATGGTTCCGGGGATGATCTGCTTGATGGCGTCCACCACGGCGTTCAACTTCGCCTCGTGGATGTAGTCGCTGCGGATGACCAGGGAGATGGTCCGGCCGGGTTCCGGGTCCACAATGGGGCGGAGGCAGTGCTGCATGCTGTACAGGATGAAGCCGGTGTGTGTTTCCGGGATGATGGTGAGGCCGCCGTTGTCATTGACGACCTGGATCAGGATGCCCACGCGGCCGCCTTCGAAGAACTGTTCGTAGGTGAAGGAACCTTCCTTCAGGTCGCGCGGGTCCAGCAGGCGCAGGCCCTCGCGGATGATCCAGACCGGCTGCTCGAACAGCGAGGCCGCCCGAAGGCTCTCCTGCGCGTACGCGGGATTATCAGGGGACACGTAGGCGAGAAAGCGCTCGTGGTAGAGTGGAATCTCCAGCAGGCCGGGTTCCCGGACCGGTCCGGCGAGGATGCCCATATCCACCTCCGCTTTCCGGAGTTTGTCCAGCATGGTGTCTGTGAGCATTTCCTCCGTTTGCAAGCTGATGGACGGGTACCGCTCACCGAAGAATTTGAAAAGGCCGGGGGTCAGCACGGGGGAGGTGGTGGAGATGAGGGCAATCTTGAGCGGCCCGGACAGGAGGTCCTTTTCCGAACGCGTCATTTCGACGATTTGCTCCGTATTGTACAACACTACTTTCGCCCGGTCGATGACCTTTCGGCCGATGGCCGTCGGGGTTACCGGGTGGGCGTCCCGGTCGAAGATCCGCACGTCCAGTTCCTCCTCCAGTTTCTTGACCATCAGGCTCAGCGTAGACTGCGTGAGGCCACAGGCCTCGGCCGCCTTGCCGAAGTGCCGGTGGTCGTCGATGGCGACGATATAGCGCAGCTGCTGGAGGGTCATCTTCCCGCCTGATTGATTTTATCAATGCAAAGATAAAAATAATTGTATTGATAAATGCAATGCCGGGCCATAACTTTGTCCCCGGAATCCGAAATGGAATGAATTGGAAGATAATCACATGGTACATCGGCATTTCCCTGCTTCTCGTCGCGGCCCTGATGACCGTGTCGGGCATCATCGCGTGCCTGACTCCTGGTGACGAAAGCCGGATTCCCCTGCTGTTCTCCGCATTCCTGACACTCATTGTCGGAGGCTACCCTGTCCTCTTCGTCCGGAGAGGCCGTCACAACCTGACGTTCCAGGAAGGTAACAGCATCGTGGTCGGGGCCTGGCTGATGGCCTGCCTGTTCGGCATGCTTCCTTTCCTGTTCTATGGCCGCGAGTTCACACCCATCAACGCCCTCTTTGAGAGCATCTCCGGATTCACGACGACCGGCGCCTCCATCCTGAACGATATCGAAGCGCTCCCGCGCGGCCTGCAGTTCTGGCGTATCTCGACGGCCTGGGTGGGCGGCGTGGGCATCGTCACGCTGTTCTCCATGATCACCGCCGGCGCGGACAAGTCGACCCTGTCCGGGGCGGAAATCTCCACCGTGGCCCGCGAACCCTTCGCCGGAGACCGGAGCACCAGCTTCGCCAACCGGATGTTCCTGACGTACATCGCCTTGACGGTGGTGACGTTCTTCTCGCTGAAACTCACGGGGATGGGCTGGTTTGACGCCGCCACCAACGCGATGTCGGCCTGCAGCACCTGCGGATTCTGCACCCGGAACACGAGCATCGCCTTCTATGCCAATCCGGCCGCCGAGGTGGTCCTGACCTTCGCGATGCTGGCCGCCGGCATCCATTTCGGGATCCTGTTCCTGGCCTTCCTCCGGGGCCGTCCGAAGTATATCTGGAAGTCCGAGACCATCAAGGTGTTCCTGTCGCTGGTCGTCCTGGCCATCGCCTTGGTGACGGCCGACCTGATGGTCAACGCCGATTATGATTCCTTCTGGGAGGCGCTCCGGGACGCCTCTTTCCAGGTCGCCTCCATCTCCACGACCACCGGCTTCGCCACGCAGGACACTACGCTGTGGCCGCCGCTCAGCATGTCGATCCTCATCATCTGCTCGCTCATCTGCGGCTGCTCCGGCTCCACCTCGGGCGGCATCAAGATCGACCGCGCCATCCTGGCCGCCAAGGGCATCTACCGGAAAGTCGGCCTCACCGTGAGCCCGCACCGGGTCCAGGCGGTCCGGGTCGATGGGCGGATGCGCTCGGACGAACTGGTGAACGACGCTTACAGCTACATCTTCTGCTACCTGCTCATCGTGGTGGTGTTCGCCGCCGTCAACCTTTCCTTCGGCCTGGATTTCACCACGGGCGTCACCGCCTCGGTCGCCTGCATCGGCAATGTCGGCCCCGGTTTCGGCGAGGTGGGGTCGATGTCCAATTTCGCGGCTTTCCCGACCGTCCTCAAGGCCACCGGCATGATCGAGATGCTCATCGGCCGTCTGGAAATTTTCCCAATCCTGTACCTGCTCCGCTCGATCCGGTCGAAGTGAGGCGAGTTCCGTTGCCCATTTCCTTGGAAATCATTACATTTGTCTTCCGAGAAAAACAACGGACCCGTCATGAAGAAACTCTTTTCCCTTTTTGCCATCGCGATCGCGATGATGGCCTGCGCGCAGCCGGCCAAGGTCGCCGGAGACCAGGAACGTCTGTGGTATGACGCCCCGGCCGGCCGGTGGCTCGAAGCCCTGCCCCTCGGCAACGGCCAGATGGCCGCAATGGTGTTCGGCGGCGTCGCCGACGAAACCATCCAGCTGAACGAATCGACCTTCTGGAGCGGCTCCCCGCATGACAACAACAGCAAGACCTCCCTCGAGCACCTCGACGAGGTCCGCCAGCTCATCTATGCGGGACGCGAAGAGGAAGCGGAAGCGCTCATCAACAAAGAGTTCATCCCCGGCCCGCACGGCCAGCGGTTCCTCACGCTGGGCAGCCTCCGGATGCATTTCGAAAACATGCCGGAGGAGGTCGAGGACTACTGCCGCGACCTGGACCTGACCCGCGCCGTCGCGGGGGTCGGCTTCACGGCGAACGGCGTCCGCTACACGCGGAGCGCGTTCGCCTCGCTGCGCGACCGCGTCCTCGTCATCCGGCTCGACGCCAGCAAGAAAGGAGCTTTGACGTTCTCGCTCACGCAGGATTGCAAATTCCCCTTCGAGATTGCTACAGAGGGGAAAACGCTCGTGACGCGCATCAAAGGCGTGGAGCACGAGGGCATTCCCGGCGGGCTGACGGCCGAGTGCCGCACGCAGGTGATCAGCGATGGAAAAGTGGCGGCTGAAGACAAGCAGCTGACCATTTCCGGCGCGACCCACGTGACCCTGCTGGTGAACGCCGCGACGAATTACGTCAATTACCACGACATTTCCGGCGACGAATCCGCCGCAGCGAAGGCTGGCCTGGCGGCCGCCGCGAAGCTCTCCTACAAGAAGCTCCTCGCGCGGCACGAGGCCGCCTACGGCGAGCAGTATGGCCGCTGCTCCATCAAGCTGCACTCCGGCGCGAATGCGGCCCTGCCTACGGACCAGCGTAAGACGGCGTTCCAAGACAGCGACGACATGGGCATGGTGGCCCTGATCTTCAATTACGGCCGCTACCTGCTGATCAGTTCCTCCCAGCCCGGCGGCCAGCCGGCGAACCTGCAGGGCATCTGGAACGACGAGGTGATGGCCCCGTGGGACAGCAAGTACACGATCAACATCAACGCCCAGATGAACTACTGGCCCGCCGACGTGTGCGGTCTCGACGAGACCCTCGTGCCCTTCTTCGGGATGATCAAGGACCTCTCGGAGACCGGCGCGGTCACCGCGCGGCAGATGTACGGCTGCGGCGGCTGGATGGCGCACCACAACACGGACCTCTGGCGCATCGCGGGTCCCGTGGATGGCGCCTTCTGGGGGATGTACCCCAACGGCGGCGCCTGGTTGGCCACGCACCTGTGGACCCATTATCTCTTCTCCAAGGATGAAGCGTTCCTCCGCGAGTGGTACCCGGTCATCAAGGGTACGGCGGACTTCTACCTGGATTACCTGCAGACGGACCCGCGCAACGGCTACCTGGTGGTCGTTCCTTCCGTGAGCCCGGAGCATGGGCCGATGGGCAAGAAATCCCCGATCACGGCCGGTTGCACGATGGACACGCAGATTGTCCGCGACGCCCTCACCAGCACCTTACAGGCCTCCGAGATCTTAGGTTTGGATGAGGCCGATTACCGCGCGAAGCTGCAGGAAACGCTGGCGAAGCTCCCGCCGATGTCGGTGGGCCAGTACGGCCAGCTGCAGGAATGGATCGAGGACGGGGATGATCCGAACGACCAGCACCGCCACATCTCGCACCTGTATGGCCTGTATCCTTCCGACCAGATCACGCCGACGCGCACGCCCGAACTTTTCGAAGCGGCACGCAATACGCTGATCCAGCGCGGCGACCGCGCTACCGGCTGGAGCCTGGGTTGGAAGACGAACTTCTGGGCCCGGATGCAGGACGGCGACCACGCCTTCCTCATCATCAAGAACCTCTTCCAGCGGAATACCTATCCGAACCTCTTCGACGCGCACCCGCCGTTCCAGATCGACGGCAACTTCGGCGTGACGGCCGGCATCGCGGAAATGCTGCTGCAGAGCCACGAGGACGCGATCGTGCTGCTCCCGGCGCTGCCCGCCGCGTGGACGGAAGGCTCCGTCCGCGGCTTGCGCGCCCGCGGCGGCTACGTCGTGGACTTCGACTGGGCGGACGGCCGCATCACGTCGTACGAGGTCCGGACGCTGTCCGGCGCCAAGGCCGACGTGCCGGTGCGCTCACCTCACTTCTGAGGAGCCACCAGCCGGACGCCGTAGATCTCGCCGACCTGCTTGCCCGGCTTCGCCACGAACTTCACCCGGACCTGCTCCTTGCCTTCCAGCATGGACGCGGGGATGGGGAAGGTCTCGTATTTGAACTCTGAGATGCGGTACTTGCCGGTGTTGTTCACGCTGGTGAGCAGCGCATCATCGACAAAGATGTCGAACTCGTGCGTCTTCCACTCGCCCACGCCCCAGAACTGCAGGCGGAGGGAGAGGTCCGTGCGGCCGTCCGTCTTCATCAGGTAGCTGAAGAACCGGCCGTTGCGGGCGTCGCGGAAGAAGACGTCGTTGGTGTTGCCCGTGGAGGAGCCGTTCGTTTCCATCTTGTGGTCGGTCTCGGGCTGCTGCTCGCCGGGCTGGACCTTGTCGATGGTGCGGGCTTCCAGCTCCTGGCGCTCCTTTTCGGCGCGGGCCAGGCCTTCCAGGTAGTCCTTGTAGCCTTGCTCCGACAGCGTGAGCCAGTACATCATGTAACGGGCGTCGTGGATCTCAAAGAAGGGCTGGAGTTCGTTCCGGACGGGATTCTCCATCTTCACATCCAGGGTATAGTGCAGGGGCTTGCCGGCCACGGGCTGCAGGTGTTCGGCGATCCGGTCGATGTGGTCGTCGATGAGGATGGGGGCGCCGTCCAGCGGGAGCTTCGCGCCGCTGGCGTACTGCCCGAAGCGGCTGTCGTCGGCAATCAGGTGCGCGAGGTCCTCCGTTCCGGTCTTCATGCCCAGCAGGATGGGACCGTGCATCAGGGCCACGTACTTCGGCACGTTCGGCAGGTATTTCACGCTGTTGTGCATCGGGAAGGAGAGGTCGATGACATCGCCCTTCTTCCATTTCCGGTCGATGGTCACGTAGCTGCCGGGGCCGGTGATGATCTCGACAGGCTTGCCGTTGACCTGGACCTTGAACTCGCCGGGTTTCACCCAGCCCGGGTAACGGACGAGCACCGGGAAGGCCCCCTTGCCGGCCGTCACTGTGATGCTGCTCGTCTCACCGTACGGGAAACCGGTCTCCTGACGCAGCGTGACACCCTTTTCGCGCCAGTTCAGCTCGGAAGATACGAAGAGGTTCACGAACAGGGCGTTGCCCTTGTGCGTATAGATGAACTGGCCGTACTTGCCATGGTTCTCCATGCCGGTACCCACGCAGCACCACATCGCCTCGTTCGGGGCGGAATAGTTGCGGTAGTGGCGCGGACGGGCCGGGGTGAAGTACACGTACCCGCCATGCTCGGGATGCTGGGTGGAGAGGATGTGGTTGAAGGTGGCCAGCTCGTAGAAATCGGCGTAGCGGGCGTCCGGGTTGCGGCGGTGGAGCGCTTCCGTGAGCCGCAGCATGTTGAAGGTGTTGCAGGACTCGGGACCGTCGATGTCGTTGATGAAGTCCGTGCAGGCCTCCTTGCTGGGGAAATGCTCGCGCCGGCTGTTGCCGCCGAACGCCAGCGAGCGCTCGCCCGTCACGACGTCCCAGAAGAACTCCGCGGCGTCGTTGTAGGTCTCGTCCCCGCCGAGTTCCGCGATCCGCGCGAAGCCGACGGCCTTCGGGACCTGGGTGTTGGCGTGCAGGTTGTCCAGGTTGTCCACCCGCTGCGACATCGGGTTCAGCAGCATCCGGTGGGAGAACCGGCGGGCGACGACGAGGTACTTGGGGTCGCCGGAGATCGCGTAGCCATCGGCCAGGACCTCGTTCATGCCGCCGTGCTCGTTGCCCATCATCTGCTCCATCTGGGCATCGGTGAGGCCAGCCGTCAGGTCGATGGCCCAGTCGCAGAAGCCCAGGAACAGCTTCTTGGCCTGCTCGTTGCCGCAGTACAGCCACGCGTCGCGCAGGCCCGCGTACATCTTGTGCAGGTTGTAGAACGGGGCCCAGGCGCGGGAATACACGCTGAAATCGCCCTTCTTGAACTTGCTCCAGATGTTTTCGCTGTCGGGCATACCGCCCACGTAGCCCTTGCCCCACTCGGGGTGGTTCTTGACGTTGGCATCGGCGCATTCCTGCAGTTCGGCGAGCATATACTCCATCCGGCGGCGGCACTCCTCGTTGCCCGTCGCGGCGTTCATCGCCATCGCGGCCAGGTAGTGGCCACCCACGTGGCCGTCCAGGCCGTCCCAGTTGGGATAGGCTTTCTTCCGGGGCTCCAGCCCGGCCTGGATCCGGTAGGGAGCCAGAAGCCGGTCGCAGTCATACTGCAGCAGGGTCTGGATGTTGAGGTCCCGGGCCTTCTGGAGGGGGCCGTCCAGCAGTTTTACATCACCCAGCGGGAACTCGTCGGAATAGAGACGGTCCTGAGCAAAGCCGGCCACGGTCCACGCCGCCGCCAGCAGAAAGAGCGCTAATTTCTTCATCATACGGCGAATATACGAAAAATGCGGATTATTTGTAAATTTGCGTTCAATCAATCCCTTTCGATGGCATGAAACGAACTTGCAAGTATTTGTCCTTTGGCGCGGCGGCAGTCCTCATCGCGATGATGATGGCCGCCACCTTCGTCGAGAGATTCCAAGGGACGCCCGTGGCTTTCCAGTGGTTCTACCACAGTCCGCTGTTCATTGTCCTTTGGGCCGTCGCGGCCATAGCCGGGCTGATTTACCTGGTGAAGGCGGGAGCGCCCAAACGGCTGTGGACCATGGGCCTTCACATCGGCCTCGTCGTCATCCTGGCGGGGGCGCTGGTTACGTTCCTTTTCGGCACGAGCGGCAGCATCCACCTGCGCGAAGGAGAGGCGACGGCGGCCTATGAACTGGACGACGAAACGCCGGCGACGCTGCCCTTCAGCATCCGGCTGGAGGCCTTTGCCATCGACTATTACGAGGGGACCCGGCGCCCGCTCGACTACCGGTCCGACATCACCTTTCTCCCCGAAGGAAATGCCGTCCGGATCTCGATGAACAACATCGCCAAGTACCGCGGCTACCGCTTCTATCAGGCTGATTATGACGAAGATGGCCTGGGCAGCATCCTCGCGGTGAGCCACGACCCCTGGGGCGTGGGCATCACCTATGCGGGCTACCTCCTGCTGCTCCTGTCGATGATCGGGTTCTTCTTCGAGAAGGACACGGCGTTCCGGAAGGCGCTGCGGCGGGTGGCGACGATGACCGCGGCGGTGGCGCTCTTCGCGCTCGTGCCCGCCCCGGCATCGGCCCAGTCCATGCCGGAGGGGATGGGCATGCCCCGGAAAGAAGCGGGCACGCCCGATTTCATGCTGACCTCAAAAGCGAAGGTGCAGGCCAACGAGCTGTATATGGCCATCGCGCGGCCGAAGGTGCAGTTCATGCTGTGCCTGACGCTGGGCATCGTGCTGTTTGTGCTGGGGGCGGTGCTCATCAGCAAGAAGCGGAAGTTCCCGGCCTGGGTGCTGCATGGCAGCGCCGCCGTCGCGCTCCTGATGTGGCTGTACCTGACGCTGGTCATCGGCCTTCGGTGGTATATCTCGGGCACGGGGCCTTATGTGGGCCGGTACAATGTGATGATGCTGATGGCGTGGTTCTCCACGCTGGCCATTCTATTGCTGTACAGGCGGTTCCCGCTGATCGAGCCGCTCGGCTTCCTGCTGGCCGGCTTCACGATGCTGCTGGCGAGCCGCGAGAGCGTGAGCCCGCAGATCATGCCGCTGATGCCGGTCCTGCGGTCGCCCCTGCTGTCCATCCACGTCGTGTCGATGATGATGTCCTACACGCTGTTCGGCCTGGTCGCCTTCAACGGCATCATGGGCCTGGCCGTCCCTTCCCGCGAAGCGAAGGAAAGCCTGCGGGACGTGAGCCTGGTGGTGTTGTATCCGGCGGTGTTCCTGCTGACCTTCGGCACCTTCCTGGGCGCCGTCTGGGCCAATATTTCCTGGGGCAGCTACTGGGCCTGGGACCCGAAGGAGACCTGGGCGCTGATCACGATGCTGGTGTACGCTTTCACCCTGCACGGTGGTGCGCTGAAGCCCTTCCGGAACGCCAACTTCTTCCACGGGTACACGTTTTTCGCCTTCGTCTGCGTCCTCGTCACCTACTTCGGTGTGAACCTCCTGCTGGGAGGCATGCACTCCTACATGTAGCCGCAATTATCGTCCTTTCGGCGGACACTTTCCCGCGGGTTTTCCGTATCTTTGCGTCATGAAACGCGAAGACGAGATAGCGCGGGTAACCCTGACGGGAAGCGTCGTGAACCTCCTGCTGGTCGGGCTGAAGGCCGTGGCCGGCCTCGTGGGGCATTCGGCGGCCATGATCTCGGACGCCGTGCATTCGCTGTCGGATTTCGTGACGGACATCGTCGTGCTGGTGTTCGTGCGCGTGAGCGCCCGCCCGCAGGACGAGGACCACGATTACGGGCACGGCAAGTACGAGACGCTGGCGACGCTGTTCATCGGCCTGGCGCTGGCCGCGGCGGCCGTGGGCATCGTGGTGTCCGGGGCCGGCAAGCTGGCCCGCTGGCTGCAGGGCGAAGACCTGCCGGCCCCGGGCAAGATCGCCCTCTGGGCCGCCCTCGCGTCCATCGTCGCGAAAGAACTGCTGTTCCAATACACCCGTATCAAGGGCAAGCACTTGAATTCCAAGGCATTGGAGGCCAATGCGTGGCACCACCGGTCGGATGCGCTGAGCTCCATCGGCACGGCCATCGGCATCGGCGGGGCCATCCTGCTGGGCAGCCGCTGGACCGTCCTGGACCCGCTGGCGTCCATCGTCGTGGGCGCGATGCTGGTCAAGGTCGCCTGGGACCTGCTCGGCCCCAGTTTCGGCGAACTCACCGACAGCTCCCTGCCGGCGGACATGGAACAGGAAATGATGGACATCATCCGCGGTGTGCCCGGTGTGGAGGACCCCCACAACCTGCGCACTCGACGCATTGGCAACCGCATCGCCGCCGAGGTCCATATCCGCCTGGACGGCGCCCTGCCGCTCTCAGAGGCCCACGAGAAAGCCACGGAAGTGGAACGCCGCTTCAAGGAGCGCTTCGGCGCGCAGTCGCATGTCATCGTCCACATGGAACCCAACCATAAAAACAATCCTGCATAGCCGCATGAAATCATTGATCCCTACCCTTATCGCCCTGTTTTTCGGCGCCCTTGTCCTCCGGGCCCAGCCGGCGGTCGAACTCTATCTGACCGAGGAGGAGCTCCCGGACCTGGTGCAATGCCTCCCGGCCCCGCCCGATACCATCGGCGAGGCCTTCACGCACGACATCATGCGGTACATGTGGGGAAAGACGCAGCGGCTGGACCCGGAGCGGCTCGCCGTAGCCAAACGGGACGCCGTCTGGGACCTGGACACCCTGCGGGCCATCTACAGCGTGCCCTTCGGGATGGAGATTTCTCCGGAGAAGACGCCGGAAATCTACCGCGCCTTCGTCAACGGGATTTCCACCGTCGAGCAAATCCGTTTCCGGCCCAAGGCCCATTACTTCCGGATGCGCCCGTACGCCCGCTTCAAGGAAGCATCCATCTTCCCGCAGGATGACGCCTGGCTGGCGACGGAAGGCTCCTATCCTTCCGGCCACACAATCCGGGCCTGGAGCGCCGCGCTGGTGCTTTCCGAGATCAATCCGGATGCCGCCGAAGCGCTCTTCGCCCGCGCCTTCGTCTCCGGCGAGAGCCGCGTCATCGCGGGCTGCCACTGGCAGAGCGACGTGGACGCCAGCGCCACCGCCGCCTGCATCGGCTACGCCCGGATGCAGACGAGCCTCGGCTACCGGGTCCAGATTGCCCTGGCCCGCGAAGAATTCCGCCGCCTGACCGCATCCAAGCCATAGCTTATGAGAACACACTTCGTTTACGGGCTGTTATTCGCCCTGCTGACAGCCTGCACTTCCAGTCAATACCGGATTGACGGCATCTTTACGGCCGAAGACGGAACGCCCGTCTGGCTGATCGACCAGAACGCAAAGGACACGCTGGCGCAAACGGCGGTCCGGGACGGCGCATTCACCTTCAGCGGGCGCATCCAGGAGCCATTCTTTGCCTATGTGGGCAACGGCAAGCAGCGGGTCCACCTGATCCTGGAGCCGGGAACCGCCACGGTGGACATCGACGAACGGACGGTCTCCGGGACTCCGATGGAAGACGCGTACGGCGCTTTCCACCGCCGTTTCTATGGGTATAAGCGGGAACAGCGGGCGGAAAAGACCGCGTTGGCCGATTCGGTCGTCCGGGCGAACCGCGACAACCTCGTCGGGGCGGTGGCGCTGGAAGATCTCGCGCACGTGGACGCGGACCGTTTCCTTTCGCTTTATGAGCTGCTGCCCGCTCATTTGCAGGAATTCTATCTGGTGAAATCGGCCTATGATGCCATCATGATCCAGCGGACCACCGCGCCGGGGCAGCCCTTCACGGACTACTTGATCGCGGGCGGCAATCCCGACGGTACGGATGTGAAACTCTCGGATTATGTGGGCCGCGGCCGATATATCCTGCTGGACCACTGGGCCTCCTGGTGCGGCCCCTGCAAGGCGGAAATGCCTTTCATCAAGAAGACCTGGGAGGCGTTCCACGGCGACCGGTTCGACGTGGTGAGCATTGCCGTGAGCGACAAGCGGGCGGACACGGAGCAGGCGCTTTCGACCCTGGACATGCCCTGGAACCAGATCCTGGACGCGCAGCGGATTCCGCTGGAGCTGTATGGCGTGAACGCCATCCCGCACCTGATTCTCTTCGGGCCGGACGGGACCATCCTCCAGCGCGGTCTCCGCGGCGAGGATATCTACACGACGGTCGCAGACTTGCTTTCGCGCTAAAGGCGCGTAAAGACCGATCCGTCGGGAAACAGGAGGAGCTGCTTCTCGCGGTCCGAATGCTCCCGGTCGTATTCGATCTGGTAGTAGGCCGGGACCCCGTCCGCCTGTTCGAACAGGAGGATGTCGTCGATTTCCCAGTCACAGTATTCCTGGGCGGCCTTCATGACCGGGGCGGGAATGTCGATGAAGGAGAGTTCCGTCTTCGTGCGCCGCCAGATGCCGTCCTTGTCGAACTGGGCCTCTTTTTCGTGACCGTCGTGATAGAACTCCGCCTTGTAGGTGGACATCACTCTTTCCCATTCCACGTGGCTGGCGCCGGGGAACTGGGAATTGAAGGCCTGGCGGACCGTTTTCGGCGGCTGTTTCAGGCCGAAGGCGCATCCGGTCAGCAGCAAAAGAAGGGAAGCAAGGGCGAGGAGAAGCATCTTTTTCATACTTTCAGGGGTTTCCGCAAGATAGGAAAAAGAGATTTCTGGGCGGTTACAAACCCGGAAAAGGGCATTAAAATTCTGTTACAATTGATTTTTTCCCTTGAGGGAAACGGCCTCCGGGTGTATCTTTGTATCATAATTCGACGGACATGCTGATTGCCTTGAAGCTCCTGGGCTCGATCGCCCTCCTGATATTCGGAATGAAGATGATGAGCGAGGCCCTCCAGAAGATGGCGGGCCCGCAGCTGCGTCACTTGCTGGGCGCGATGACCACGAACCGGTTCACCGGCGTGGCGACCGGCGCCCTGGTGACCGTAGCGGTCCAATCTTCCGCCGCGACCACCGTCATGACGGTCTCTTTCGTGAATGCGGCCCTGCTTACCCTCGCTCAAGCCATCTCGATTATCATGGGGGCCAACATCGGCACGACGATGAGCGCGTGGATCATGTCCGCCGGCTTCTCCTTCAACGTCGTCAATGTCGTGTGGCCGGCCTTCCTTATCGGCATCATCCTGATCCAGATCGGCAAGCACCGCTATTTCGGCGATTTCCTCTTCGGTCTTTCCTTCCTGCTGTTCGCCCTCGGGATGCTCAAGCAGACGGGTGTGGAAATGGATCTCGCGAGCAAGCCGGAGGTCGTCGCCTTCTTCTCGAGTTTCAAGACCAATTACGGCACGATCCTGCTGTTCCTTTTGATCGGCACGATCCTGACGGCTTTGGTGCAGAGCTCGGCGGCGCTGATGGCCATCACGATGGTCCTCTGCGCAACCGGGGCGATTTCCATCTTCCAGGGCATCGCCCTGGTGATGGGCGAGAACATCGGCACGACGGTCACGGCGAACCTGGCTGCGCTGAGCGCGAATACGCAAGCCCGGCGAACCGCCATGGCGCACCTGGTATTCAACGTGTTCGGCGTCATCTGGGTACTCATTCTCTTCTTCCCGTTCGTGCGGATGGTGTGCGGCATCGTGGGCCTGGATCCCAACGCCGCAGAGCAGAGTCCCACCCAGCTTTCCTTTGCCCTGGCCACGTTCCACACGTGTTTCAACGTGATCAACACGGCCATCCTGATCTGGTTCATCCCGCAGATTGAGAAACTGGTGTGCTTCCTGATCAAGCCCAAGAAGACGGAAGACGAGGACGAATTCCGCCTGCAGTACATCCGGGTCGGTATCATGAACACCCCGGAAATCTCGGTCCTGCAGGCACAGAAAGAGATCGCGGTATTCGGAGAAAATACGCAGCGGATGTTCGAGCAGGTGAAAGAAATGTATGCGATGGAGGACGAGCAGGCGTTTGCCAGGCTCTTCGAGCGCATCCGCAAGGGAGAGGAGGGCAGTGACCGGATGGAGAATGAGATCGGCCGGTACCTGAGCGCCGTCGGGGAGGCCCATCTGTCCGACGACACCAAGGAAAAGATCCGCGCGATGCTCCGCCAGATCGGCGAGTTGGAGTCCGTGGGCGACAGCTGCTTCAACCTGGCCCGGATCCTGCGCCGCAAGCGGGCGACCAAGATCGTTTTCACACCGGAAATGGACGAAGGCATCCAGCGCATGTTCGCGCTCGTGGAAGAGGCGCTCGTCCGGATGAACACCGTCCTTTCCGGGCACAAGGAAGACTTCGGAATCGGCGTTTCCGAGGATCTGGAACGCCAGATCAACGCCTGCCGCAATGCGCTCAAACGGCAGAACATCGAGAACCTGGACGCCCGCAAGTACGATTACGACAAGGGTACCGTGTTCGTGGACCTGTTCAGCGAATGCGAGAAGACCGGCGACTACATCATCAATGTCGTGGAGGCCCGCCTGGGCGCCATCCGCAACGGCATCCGCTTCCGCGGCATCCAGATGGACACCGACGCGAAGGAGATCAGCGTGGACGGAACGGTCGTTTCCTTTACCAAGACCGAGTACGAGCTCTTAAAGCTGTTCCTGGAAAACCGGGGGAAAGTGTTCTCCCGCGAGGAGCTGCTCTCCGCGGTCTGGCCCGACGACGTGATCGTGACGGCCCGCACCGTGGACGTGAACATCACCCGCATCCGCAAGAAGATCGGCCCCTACGCGGACTGCATCGTGACCCGTCCCGGTTTCGGGTATTCGTTCCAGGAATAGGAAATCAGTCGAAACTCTCCAGCTGCACGCCGGGGATGGAAGAAAGGGTGTTGATGAGATTCACCCCATATTCTTTCTTGGGCACGTGCAGGACGGCTTCGAGCTTGTAGCCATTTTCCTGCTTGGAGAGCGAGTAGTCCTTGACGCGGCGTCCCAGGCTGGTGAGGGCTTCCTTGATGGCTTCCTGGTCCGGCGAAGAGAACACGGCGTTGATTTCCTTGTCTCCAAACTTGATGCTGCTGGAGTTCAGAACCTCCAGGCACACAAGCACCAGGACGGTGCAGATGCCGCTCAGCGCGTACATCCCGCACCCCAGCGCCAGTCCCAGCGAACCGGTCACCCACAGGCCGGCGGCCGTGGTGAGGCCGGACACGTGGTTCTTGGTCTTCATGATGATACCGCCGCCGAGGAAACCGAGGCCGCCCACCACGCCGGCCGCGACACGGGCCGCATCGAACCGGGGGGCTCCTTCGAAGCCGAACTGCGAAACGATCATGAACAGCGCGGAGCCGAGCGCGACGAGCACGTGCGTGCGCATGCCGGCGCCCTTGGCGCGGATTTCCCGCTCGTAGCCGATGACCGCGCCCACGAAGGCGGCCGCCAGCACGCGGATGGACAAATCAAGCAAAGGAGACATATCGGGTCGTAGTTAATTCTGTTTCAGATGCAAATATAGTTTATTTCGGACAGATTCTCAATTGTGCTCCTTGAATAAGTCGGAAGGCGTGGCGTCGAACTCCTTGGTGAAGCAGCGGGTGAAATACTTGGGGTCGTTGAATCCGACCTCGTAGGCGATTTCGGAGATGTTCATGTCCTTGTTCGTCCCGTTGCAGATCATCTCCTTCGCGACATTCAGCCGATAGGTCCGGATGAACTGCGCCGTGGTCATTCCCAGGGCGTTCTGGATCTTCTCGTTCAGCAGGGCGCGGTTCATGTCCATCGCGTCGGCGAGGGTATGGACATCGAGCTCCGGGTCCTTGTACAGTTTCTGGATGGCGTCCAGGAGTTTCGCGGAGAAATCGGTTTCCTTGTTCGACAAGGTGCTGGAAAGCAGCGTGTTGTGGCTGGCGATCATCTCGTTCTGCTTTTGCAGGAGGGCATTCTGCTCCGAGAGTTCATCTGCCTTCCGCTCCAGCTCTTCTTTCTTTTCCTTCAGTTCTTTCGTCTGCCGGTCCACCTCCTGCTGCAACAGGTCTCTTTTCCGCTTGAGGGAGCGCGTGTACCAGCGCACGAACAGGTATGCGAGGTATGCGACAAGCAGCAGAACAAGCAGCCGGAACCACCACCGGTTGTACAGGACGGGGATGACTTCCAGCGTCTTTTCATCCTGGGACAGGACATTCCCGTTCTTGTCCACGGCCCGGATCTGGACCTTGTATTTTCCGCCCGGGATGTGCCCGTATTTGATGTGGGTGTCGTTTTCGAAAACGACCGTCCATTCTTTGCTCAGCGGCAGGATCCGGGTCTCGTAGTGGTTGTCCGCTCCCGGGGAGTAGGACAAGTCGGAGAATTTCAAGGTGAAATCGAGATTCATTTCATCCTTGCTCATGGTGTCCGTGAACGAGAGGTTGTGGAACTCCCCTTTCGACCAGTACCCGGAAATGACCACCGTGGGTTTGTTCCCGGATTCCTGCAGGACATGGCTGGAACGGAGGATGCTCAGACCTTCTTTCTGTCCGAAGTAGATGGTCCCGTCGGCTCCTTTCAAGGCGCTGTTTTCGCAGAAAGCCATGGATTTCAGGCCGTCCTGCAGGCCATAGCCGGTCATCTCTCCGGCCTCCGTGTCCAGGAGAGAGAGGCCGTTTTCAGTCGTGATCCACAGATGGTGTCCGTCCAGCAGCAGGCCTTGGATCTGGCTGTCCACCAGTCCGTCCTGCTCCGAATAGAACGTCATGTCCGGCTTGTCGGACTGCAAGTTGTCCAACCGACAGAGGCCATTCCCGTAGGTCCCCGCCCAAAGGGCGTTTCCGTCAGGGGCCAGCGCCATGCAGGGGGGCATCCGGACGACCAGCCGGGATTCCAGGGTCTTCAGGTCGATGACGTTCAGTCCGTCGATGCTGCTCACCCACAGCTGGTCCGAAGTCAGGCACATTCCGAAGCACGAAGCCGTCTTTCCCGGATACCGGGAATAGGTAGACTTCCCTAAATCATAGATATACAGCCCGTTATGGGCGGAAACCCAGATATAGTCATTGACGGGGTCATAGGTCATCCCAAAGACGACGTCGATGCTTCTGGCCGCTTCCGACGCATGCCCTTCGGGGAGGTGGATGACATCGGACCCGGACAGGCTGATGTAGTTCAGGTGTCCGTCGACGGTGCCCATCCAGATCCGGCCCTGTCCGTCCTCGCAGAAAGCCGTGATCAAGTTGTCGGAGAGCGCGGAGTTGCTCGTGTTGTAGTTCCGGAACACGAGGTCTCCGACCTGCCGGCACAGGCCGTATCCGGTGGCTGCCAGCCACAGGACGCCCTGGCTGTCGAGGAGCATGGCCCGGACAGGGGTCGATGGAATCGGCGCGGACTGGTTCTCGATATGGGAAAGGTTGATGATCTGGAGCGGTTTCCGCTGGATGATGGCCAGCCCTTCCGCTTCCAGGCCAACCCAGATCTGCCGGTCCCGGACAGCGAGGCTCCGCACCCTTTCTCCCGGGAGCAGGGAGTTCCCATACTCGTTGGGGTGTGAACTGTAGGTGTCGAACGCCTGCTCGCCTGCATGGTAGATGCTGACGCCTCCCAGCGTTCCGACCACGACCTCGCCCTCCGGCGAGAGGCACAACCCGGTAATCTCGTCATTCGGAAGAGAGTGACGGTCCGATTCGGAATGAAGGAAGCAGACCGCTTTTCCCGAGGTGACATTCATCCGGTACAGCCCCTTCAGCGTGCCGACCCACACTTCGTTGCCGGTGCGCAGATACGCGGTCGCCTTGTTGTCTTCTCCGATGTCGACCCCCGGCAGGATTCCCGACAGGGACAGCCCCTTGCCCTCGATGTGCCTGACTTTGAAGAAATGTCCGCCGAGGGTGATCCAGGCGGATCCGTCTCCTTCGACATCGTCGATCCGGGACATGAGACCTGCGTTCGTGACCTCGCAGTGCAGTGAATCGATCTGGCAGCGGTCTCCCGTCCCGGAGAAGGATACTCTGTACAGGATGTCGTCCGAAACGAACCACAGACATCCGTTGGCGTCCCGGTTCACGTCTCCTGGCGAGTGCGTCCGCCGCCACGCCCGGGTCATCCCGGGGATCGATTCGACCAAAGAGAGAGACTTCAAGTCCAGGATGTCCATGCCTCCCGCCGTGGGGATCCACAGCCTTCCAAAGTCATCTTCACTGCACTGGTTGACAAAGTCGTTGATGAATTCCGGATCCGTCTTCGCCGTGAACTTGACGAAGGAATCGCCATCGTAGCGGACCAGCCCTCCGCCGAAGGTGCTGATCCAGGCGTACCCCTTGCTGTCGAAGTAGATTCGGTTGACATCCTGGTCCGGAAGCCCGCTCTGCCGGGTCAGCCGGTTGATGACGAGGTAGTCTTCCGGTCCCGCCTCCGCGGAAAGTCTTCCGGGAAGCAGGAACAGGCATGAAAAAAATGCCAACAAAAAATCCACCCGCTTGAATAATTTATCTACCATATAATCTTTTTTATCCACAAGACCCTCGGCAAAGATGGCTAATTTTGCAAAAACGAGCAAGACCTGCCGTAAAAATAACAACACCAACTTCTAATAACTTCTCTTTATGAAAGTCTTCAACACCCTTCGCTGCCTTTTCCTCGCAGGGCTGTTGACCGTTTCCGGGGCGGCCGTTTCCGCCCAGAACGTCACGGTCAAGGGAAAAGTGACAGACTCGCGTGGCGAACCCGTCATCGGAGCCACGGTCATGCTCAGCAGTAACCAGACTGTTGGAACGCAGACGGACTTGAGTGGTAACTATTCCATCAGCGTTCCGTCCAGCGCATCCCTCATCTACTCCTGCGTCGGCTATGCAACCCAGACGGTTGCGGTGGCCGGACGTTCCGTCATCGACATTGTCCTGGCGGAAGACACGGAATTCCTCGAGGAGACCGTCGTCATCGGCTATGGCGTCCAGCGCAAGAGCGACGTTACGGGCGCGATCGCGTCCGTGAAGGAGTCTGACCTCGAGAACCGCACGGCCATCGATGTTGCCCAGGCGCTCCAGGGCAAGGCCGCCGGCGTCCAGATCGTGAACGCATCCGGTGCTCCGGGTGCTGCGTCCTCCATCCAGATCCGCGGTTATTCCTCGAACTCCAAGACCTCTCCGCTCATGATCGTGGACGGCCTCAAGGTCAATGACATCAGCTATCTGGATCCGGAGAGCATCGCCTCCATCGAGATCTTGAAGGACGCCGCCTCCGCCGCCATCTACGGTGTCGAGGCCGGTAACGGTGTCGTGCTCGTGACGACGAAGTCGGGCCAGAAGGGCTCCGGCCGCGTCTTCTACAATTTCCAGCATTCCATCCAGAATGTCGCCCACCTGCCTGAAATGATGAACGCCAAGGAGTACATGGACTACATGGTGCTGGCCGGCGCAGCGACCCCGGATGGCTTCGGTTACGACGGCAAGACCGACACCAAGTGGACAGACTACATGCTGGAGACCGGCCACCAGGACCGTCACACCGTCGGCGTGGAAGGCGGCAACGACCGGGCCAAGTTCTACACCTCCCTGTCCTATACCGATAATAATGGTATCGTCAAGGGCGACAAGGATATCTTCCGCCGCCTGGTCGGCCAGATCAATGCCGAATACAAGGTCAAGGACTGGCTGACCGTCGGTGTGAACACCACGATCGACCGGAGCGTACGCCGGGCTGTTTCCGAGAGCTCTTCCATTTCCGAGTCCGTCATGGGCGCCATGTTCGTCCACGATCCTACCACCCCGTACATCTATGACGACAATGCCGTCCCCGCCCGCGTCCAGGGCATGATCAACGACAAGCTCCCCCGCGATCCCAACGGCCATATCTATGGTATTTCCGCTTTCAACGAGACGAGCTATATGTGGCACCCGCAGGCCATCCTGGACCGCTCGGACACCGAGACGCAGAGCTTCCGCACGCGGGGTACCGCCTATGCGAACCTGATGCCGCTTCCGGGACTGGTCATCACCTCCCGTTTCGGCTTCCAGGGTGGCTACAGCCATACCAATACCTATAACCACGAGGTCTACATCAGTTCGAAGACCAACCAGGCCATGTCCATCTCGGGCTCGACCAACGACCGCCTGTATTATCAGTGGGAGAATTTCGCCAACTACAACAAGTCGTTCGGCAAGCACGATTTCACCGTGATGGCGGGTATGTCCTACCAGCAGACCAACACGGACAATCTCCGCGGCACCGCCTACGTCCTCTCCAGCGACGACCCGAATTTCCGCTACCTCGACAACGCCGTGAACAACGCGAACATGTCGATCGGCGGACAGCCGGAGGTCCGGGCCAACATGTCCTACTTCGGCCGTCTCGGCTGGTCCTATGCGAACAAGTACTTCGTCCAGGCCAACTTCCGCGCCGACGCCTACGACAGTTCCAAGCTGGACAAGAACCACCGTTGGGGCTACTTCCCGTCCGTCTCCGCCGGTTGGACCGTCAGCAACGAGCCCTTCATGCAGGGCGTCAAGCAGGCGCTGAACCTCTCCTTCCTCAAGCTGCGCGCCTCCTGGGGTGTGAACGGTAATGTCAATGCCCTGGGTGCGTATCAGTACGCTTCCTCCCTGGAGACCAACAAGAACTACGGTTATAACCTGAACGGAACGTTCCTGGTGGGCGTGCGTCCTTCCAAGGTCCTCCCGAATCCGAATATCAAATGGGAAACCTCCCGTCAGGTGGATGTAGGTCTGGACCTGCGCATGTTCAGCGAGCGGCTGACCTTCTCCGTGGACTGGTACAACAAGAATACGCACGACCTGCTCACCAGCACGACGGCCCCGGCCAACACGGGTGCTGAGACGGTCTATGTCAACGCCGGTCTCGTGAACAACCACGGTACCGAGTTCGAACTGGGCTGGAAAGACACCATCGGCGACTTCAACTACGGCATCAGCGGAAACCTCTCGACGGTCCACAACAAGGTCGTCAAGGGTACTTCCAAAGACCGTGTCCCGGGCCAGAAGATCTGGAGCTCGTATGATGTGACCTACTTCGAGGAGGGCTATCCGCTGTGGTACCTCCGCACCTTCATGGTGGACCATGTCGACCCGCAGACGGGCGCCGCCGTGTACAAGGACTTCAACAATGACGGAGCCATCACCCCGGACGACCGTGACTTTGCCGGCAGCGGCATTCCTGATTTCACGTACGGTGTTACGCTCAACCTGGGCTGGAAGGGCTTCGACCTGCTGGTGCTGGGCGCCGGTTCCCAGGGTGCCGAACTGCTCTATGCGGTGACCCGTGCCGACGCGCTGCAGCAGAATACGCTCAAGATTTTCTATTCGGATGCCTGGAAGAATGCCTCCTCCACCGGTTACAAGTATCCGAAGCCTGACAGCAGCGACAAATTCTACCGTTGTTCCAACATGCGTGTCTACGACGCATCCTTCTTCAAGATCAAGCAGATCCAGCTGGGGTACACCCTGCCGCGCAAACTCGTCAAGAAGCTTGCGATGAGCTCCCTCCGCGCCTATGTCTCCCTGGATGACTGGTTCACGTTCACGAAGTATCCGGGCCTCGATCCGGAAACCAGCCATGTCGGCTCCTCCGCCTCCGGTCTGGGCGTCGACTACGGTTCTTACCCGATTTCCAAGAAACTGGTCTTTGGTGTCAATGTTTCCTTCTAAAACTGCTTTCTCATGAAAAGAATATATACAGCCCTTTCGATTGCTGCGCTTGTCCTGGCGGCCGGCTCCTGTGAGAAGAACCTCGACATTCCTCAGAAGAGCGTCCTGTCCACCGAGGATTTCTACACGAACGCAACCGCGGACGATGCGGAGGCCCTGATCGGCAGCATCTACCATCTGTACTGGGGCGGCCGTGACGTGACCTGCGTCAACGGCATCGAAAAGATCCTCTTCCTGAATTGTCTCGACGACGACCATTATCCGGGCGGCGGCTCCTTCTCGGATGCCACGAACCAGTACCAGGAGGCCGGCAGCTACAACGTCACCTCCGCCGACTTCGCCCCGAAGATTGTCTACAAGGGCGTCTACAGCGTCATGTACCATTGCAACCTGATCCTGGAGAAGATTCCCGAGACGAATGATGTCCGCATCAACCGGGTCAAGGCGGAGGCCAACTTCCTCCGCGCGCTGGCGATGTTCGACGCCGTCCGCTGGTGGGGCACCCCGCCGCTCCCCGACCACCTGCTCTCGCAGGATGAGTACAACCAGTCGAACAACCCGACCGAGGACTCCATCAAGTGGATCCTCGAGCAGATGAAGGAAGCCGCGGAGCAGCTCCCCGCCATCTCCGGAAGGGGACAGCAGGAAGCCTTCGGAGGCCGTATCTCCAAGCACGCGGCGCTGGCCTATCGCGGCAAGGTGGGCCTCTGGTACGGTCAGAAGTTCAACGACAAGGCCGTGCTGGCCGAGGCGGTCAAGGATCTCAAGACCGTCATCGACTCCAACCTCTACGGCCTGGTCCCCGACATGTTCATCATCGAGCGTCAGGCGGGCGACTTCTGCGAGGAGTACCTCTTCGAGCACAATTCCGGCGATAATGACGGTTTCCCCGGCGACCCGTCTAATGACCTCCGTCACACCTGGACCGGCTGGCCGAGCGGTATCAATCTCCCGAAAGATTTCTTCGGCGGATGGGGCTGGAACGCCGTGTCCAAGGAGTTCGGCGAATTCCTGGCGGCCCATGAAGGCAGTGTCGAGAAGCCGCGTTTCAAGTCCACGATCCACACCTACGAGCAGGTGCTGGCCATGGATTATGCCCCTGGCGTAACGCCTGGCATGAAGGAGAATGCGGTCATTTACCACAATGCCGGCTATTTCACCTTCCGGGGCCTTGGATGGCTCAGCGAGGCATACGAGGGGACCAGCCCGCCCTTCTGGAAGTGGTATAAGGCCAACACCCCCATGCTCCGCTACGCGGAAGTGCTGCTCATGTACGCCGAGGCCAAGTTCCTCGTGGACAATGACGCGGACAAGAGCGGCCTGAAGGCCCTGAACGAGGTCCGCCGCCGTGCCCAGATCCCTGAACTCGCTTCCATGACCTATCAGGACATCAAGGACGAGCGCCGCGCCGAACTCTTCTGCGAGCAGGAGCGTTTCTTCGACCTGGTCCGCTGGGGCGACGCGCCGACGGTGCTTGCGAACAAGGGCAAGAAGCTGTACAAGTTCCTCGGCTACAAGCCGGGCACCACGGAGTGGAATGTCGTTGAAGAAGACGGTCCCGGCAAGGGCTGGCAGGACAAGTACAATCTCCTCCCGTTCCCGTTCGAGCAGATTTCCGCCAACCCCAACCTCAAGCAGAACCCCGGCTGGTAATAAGCGAACTTAACAAATAGAAACATGAAAATCAAGAACTTATCCCTTGTCGCCCTCGCCGCGCTCGCGCTGGCTTCCTGTGGCAACAACACCCCGGCTCCGGTGGAGGCCGAGCCGGTCAAGATCGAACCCGGCGAGCAGGCTCCGCTGGCCGATCCCGGCCAGAAGAACTTCGGCGGCATGGCCACCGGCGCGCCCCGCGACACCACCGGCATGGCCGCCCGCATGAAGGCCCGGATGGCCGAGATGAACAAGATCCGCACGGTCCATTTCAACGACCTCTCGATGAGCGACCCGTTCATCTATCCGGATCCGGTCACCAAGACCTACTACCTCACGAGCTCCGGCGGACGCCAGTACCGCAGCAAGGACCTGGTGATGTGGGAGGGACCGTACAACGTCATCGACCTGAGCGGCACCTGGTGCGAGAAGGCGGGCTTCGCCGCCGCGGCGGAGATCCACAAGATCGGCGACTATTACTACTACGCCGGCACCTGGAGCGACCACAGCGACCTCATCCAGCAGGTCCCGCGCCGCTACAACGTGCCCCACAACCAGACCTACCTGCTCCGTGCGGACAATCCCGAGGGTCCCTTCGTGCCCTTCTCCGTCACGCCCGGCTATGATTATCAGCCCCATGAATGGGACTGCATCGACGGCACCCTGTATGAGGAAGACGGTCACATCTACATGATCTTCGTCCACGAGTGGACCCAGATTATCGACGGAACAATGGACTACATCGAGCTGTCCAAGGACCTCACCGAGACCATCTCCGAGTGGCCTGTGACCATGTTCCGCGCCAGCGAGCTGCCGTGCTGCGGCGAGATGAACGGCCTGGGCGAGGCCACCTTCGGCCTGAAGATGCCCGGCTGGGTGACCGACGGTCCGCAGATGTTCCGCACGCAGACGGGCAAGCTGGGCATGCTCTGGTCCACCTGGGGCAAGGAGCGCTACCTCCAGGCCGTGTGCTACTCCGAGTCCGGCAAGATTTCCGGCCCGTGGGTCCAGGAACCGGAACCGTTCCTCGCGAACAACTCCGGCCACGGCATGCTGTTCCGCACCTTCGAAGGCGAACTCCGGTATGTGGTGCACCACGTGGAGGGCGACGGCCCCCGCAAGCCGCAGTACTGGACCGTCGACGATTCCGGCGACAAGCTGGTGCTGGGCAAGCAGATCATCGTACCTTAAACCGCGTTGGTTTGGTAATATTTTTGGTTAGTTAAAAGAGGTGGGAGGCATCCGGAAGGGTGCCTCCTGTTGTTTTTATCGGCCATTGTCCATATCTTTACAAGAGCTAACCCGTTAATTACCTGATACGATGCGCATTGAATCACTGCTTTCGGCCGTCCTGCTGACCCTCGCGCTGGCGGGGTGCCAACCCGCCAATCCCGTCCTCGAGATTGAGGGCGGAAAGATCCAGGGAGTCGAAACCTCCGTCCAGGGGGTCTATGTCTACAAGGGCATTCCTTTCGCCGCCCCGCCCGTCGGGGACCTGCGCTGGAAAGCGCCCCAGCCCGTCATCCCCTGGGAAGGCGTCAAGGTGGCCGATACCTTCGGCCCGGGCGCGATGCAGGCCAAGCATGATTCCAGCAACCCCTGGACCAGCGAATTCTACTGGGAGGATCCGGAATTCAGCGAGGACTGCCTCTACCTGAATGTCTGGACCCCGGCGCCGGGAAAGGCCGGCAAGAAACTGCCGGTGGCCATGTGGATCCACGGCGGCGCCTACACCGGCGGCTGGGGCTATGAGCCCGAATTCGACGGCAAGGTCTGGGCCGAGAAGGGCGTCGTCCTGGTCACCATCAATTACCGGCTGGGCGTCTTCGGTTTCCTGGTCCATCCGTTCCTGACGGAGGAGAATCCGCAGCATGTGTCCGGTAACTACGGCCTCCTGGACCAGGTGGCCGCGCTCAATTGGATCCATGCCAACATCGCCGCGTTCGGCGGCGATCCGGACAACATCACGATCCTGGGCCAGAGCGCCGGCGCCGGCAGTGTCAAGTCGCTCGTCTCCTCGCCGCTGACCGGCGACCTGATCAAGAAGGCGATCATCCAGAGCGGTGGCGGCGTGAACGCGTTGCCGGCCGGTGCGCCGGCTCCCGCGCAGCCCGCCGCTTCCCTGGCCTTCATCGGCAATGCCACGAAGGAACTTTTCGACTGGGCGGGCTATGATACCCTGGAGAAGATGCGCGGCGCTTCCACCGAAGCCGTCTTCACGCTGGCGGACCGCTATGCGGCCGAGACCGGCACCCCGTTCCGGCTGTCTGCCCGGCCCGTCGTGGACGGTTATCTGTCCCTGGAAAGCTTTGATGCGGCGGCCCAGGGAGGCCGGATCAAGGACATCCCCTACATGATCGGCTACACGCGGGACGACATGGGCAATCCCGAAGAAGGGATCCGCCGTTTCTGCGACCTCCGGAACGCGGCCGGTAAGCCGGTCTATGCTTACCAGTTCGCCCATGCCCTGCCTGACGACGAGGCGGGCTCCCACGACATGAAGGGCGCGTTCCATTCCTCCGAACTCTGGTTCATGTTCAAGTCGCTGGAGCACAGCGACCGGCCGTTCACCCAGGCGGACTGGGACCTCGCCGAGCACGTGGTCTCCTGCTGGACGAATTTCGCCAAGACGGGCGATCCCGGCCTGGGCTGGAAGGCCTATACGCCCGAGGCGCCGGAGTTCATGGTCTTCGACCTGAGCGAGGACGGCGCCAAGGATGCCTCTGCGATGGGCACCCCGCTGAAACGTCGTTAATCCTTGCTTAGATGATGAAAAAGCTTTTCCTTCTGCCCCTGGCCCTCCTGCTGGCCGCGGCTTGTTCCACCAGGACGTCTCCGAATCCGGATAAACAGTATGAGGCGCTGGTCAATTCCGTCTATGACCGGCTCTCCGTGGAGGACCGGGCCGCCCAGCTCTTCGGAATCTACCCCGGAGAGTTGATGGTCGACGGCGTCTTTTCCCTGGAGAAATGTCAGGAATTGATTCCTTACGGCGCTGGCCACATCTGCCAGCTGTCCAGCTCCCAGAGCCTGAACGCCGACGAGCTGCGCCAGCTGATCGCCGACATCCAGGATTATATGGTCAACCATACCCCGGCAGGCATCCCGGCCGTCATCCATGACGAATGTATCACCGGCGTGACCGCCAAGGGCGCCACGGCCTATCCCCAGCAGATGGCCGTCGCCTGCACCTGGGACCCGGCGCTGCTTTCGGTGAAAATGCGGCAGACCGCCCGCTCGATGCGCGACCTGGGCGAGGAATTCGCCCTGTCGCCGATGGTGGACATCATCCGCAGCCCCCACTGGTCCCGCGTGGAGGAATCCTACGGCGAGGACGGATACCTTACGGCCACCATGGGCACCGCCTTCGTCAAAGGCCTCCAGGCCGAGGGTTTCCGCGAGGGCGTGACCGCCACCACCAAGCACTTCCTGGGCTATGGCGGCGGCTCTTCCCTGACGGAGAAGGAGATCTATGAGGAAGTCCTCTTTCCGCACGAAGCCATCATCCGGGAGGCGGGCAGCCGCAGCATCATGACCTGCTACGACAAGTTCCGCACGCAGTACGCCGTTTGCAGCGACACCCTGCTCAACGTCATCCTCCGGGATTATCTGGGCTACGACGGCATCGTCGTCAGCGACTATGGCGCCGTGCAGCAGGGCAGCCGCGACCGCAGTCCGGAATTCCTGAAGCAGTGCGCCGTCGACGCGATCAATACCGGCAACGACCTGGAATTCAATTCCAATACGTCCTACCGCTACCTGCCCGAGCTGCTGGCCGAAGGCCGCGTGAGCGAGGCGGCATTCGAGCGCGCGGTCAAGCGCGCCCTCTTGGTCAAGGCCCGCTGCGGCCTGCTGGATCCCGACCCCGTCTACTTCAAGGAAGGCCCGATGGACCTGGATCCCGCGGAAAGCCGGCAGACCGCCTACGACCTTGCGGCGGAGTCCGTGGTCCTGCTCAAGAACGACGGCGTGCTTCCGCTGGCCTCCGGCAAGAGCATCGCCGTGGTCGGCCCGAACGCCAATTCCGTCTGGAGCATGCTGGGCGACTACACCTTCCCGTCCATGCAGCTCTTCTTCTTCCGCAAGGACGTAGACCCCGCCGATCTGTATATCCCCACCTTCCTGGCGTGTTTCCAGCAGAAATACGACGGCCAGGTCGAGTACTCCCGCGGCGTCGATTGGAGCACCCTGGCCGACATGGGCCTTTCCCAGGGGGGTGATCAGCGCGTGCGGGCGCTCCATGTAAGGAGGCTGGAATCAGACGATTACACGAATTGGGATGACGCCGTCAAAGTGGCCGCTCGTAACGACGTGATCATTGCCGCCATGGGCGAGAACGTCTACCTGTGCGGGGAGAACCGCCGCCGCGCCGGCATCCGGCTGCCCGGCGACCAGGAGGCCTTCGTCAAGGCCCTCATCGCCACCGGCAAGCCGGTCGTGCTCGTGATGTTCAGCGGGCGTCCGGAAATGATCGCCGACATCGCCGACGGCTGCGCCGCCATCCTGCAGGCGTTCTACCCCGGCGAGGAAGGCGGCAATGCCGTGACCGACATCCTCACCGGAAAGGTCAATCCGTCCGGCAGGCTTTGCATGACGATGCCCGCCAGCGAGGCCACGGAGCAGTACTGCTACAACACCGGCGCGGACGCCGGCCGCGAGCTGTATCCGTTCGGTTTCGGACTCTCCTATACGACTTTCGCGTATAGCGACATGAACGTCCAGCCCGAGGCCAAGACCAAGAACGGCCTCATCCAGGTAAGCTGCAAAGTGACCAATACCGGCCGAGTGAAGGGCGACGAGGTCGTCCAGCTCTATGCCTCCCCGAAGTCCGGCCAGCCGCTCAAGCCCATCCAGCTCAAGGGCTTCCAGCGGGTGTCGCTAGAACCGGGGGAGAGCCGCGTCATTACTTTCTCCGTAGGCGCGGACCAGCTGGCTTGGCATTCCGGCGCCGGTTGGACCGTCTCCCCGGGGGAGTACGCCTTCCTCGTCGGCTCGTCCTGCCGCGACCTTCCGCTTGAGGGCGTCTGCACCCTCAAGGGGAAACCTGCCGTGAAGGCCCTTCGCGATGTCTATTTCGCCCAGGTGGAGGTCCGGTAATTACCGGCCGGCGCGGCGGTTGAACTCGTCAAGCTGCCGGAAACAGCAGTCGTTCAGGATGTTTTGCAAAGGCCGGTCGAAGTTGTTCCGGACGCGGCAGTCGTAGTCGAAGATGAAGCACGCGCCGTTCTCGGGGGTATAGGGCTGCCAGGCCGGCAGGCCCTCGACGTTGGGATTCCCGGTCGCGGCGAAGTTCGCCCAGCTGCGGCTCATGTTTTCCGCCAGCTTCCAGTCGGCCTCGGACGGCTCGGGAAGGACGCGGCCGTGGAGGTTGGGCGTGTTGAAGCAGAAGTTCAGCTCGTAGCCGTGCACCGAACCCTGGTCCGCTGGGGATTTCCAGGTGAACATGTATAGGTAGGTGAGCGCCTTGCGCGTCGTGGCGACGGCATCGACGGTGATCAAGGTCTTGGGCCGGAACATCATGTCGATGGACAGCAGGTCCTGCGGAGTGTAGTCCGGCCATGCCTCGGCGAAGGCCGCCACATATTCCTCCACCCGGTCACCGAAGGTGGAAATCAGCCGCTCCTTGGCCTCTTCCAGCGTCATCTCCGTGCCATACACCCGGCGCTGGAGTTCATTGAAGGTCGTGCCGATCATCAGCGGGATGTCCGAAGAGATGTCCGCGAAATCGGGCTGGAAAGGCTGCTGGAGAAGGACTTCGCCGTCGGGCGCGGGGCCGAAGCCCCACATCATCGGCGTACCCGGCGTCCGGGTGCCGATGCTGGCGGCCATCGCCCGCTGGCCCGCCGCGACCAGCTCGCCATAAGGCACGTCGGCCAGCTTGTCCAGCTCATCCGGACCGAGGCCCAGCTGCTCGACAACCGCGCGGCCGAGCTCCTCGGTCATGGCCTTCGTGTTGACATTGAGGATGGTGCCGCTCATGATGATGGCCTTGTGGAAGAGTCCCCGGGCGGCCGGCATGCACATCAGGGTGCCGACCTTGCCGCCGCCTCCGGACTCGCCGAAGATGGTGACGTTCGACGGGTCACCGCCGAAGGCCTTGATATTGTCCCGGATCCATTCCAACGCCTGGACGATGTCCAGCATCCCCACCATCCCGGAGTGCCTGTACTGCTCGCCGAAGGTGGACAGGTCCAGGAACCCGAGGATGTTCAGCCGGTGGTTGAGGCTGACGACCACCACATCCTGCTTGGCCAGGCCCATGCCGGGATTGCCGGCGGCCGAGCCCGAATCGAACCCGCCTCCGTGGATCCACAGCATCACGGGCTTCGACGCCTTGGTGTCCGTGGTCCATACGTTCAGCACGCAGGAGTTCTTCTCGGACATCACGCTCTCCGGCATCTCGCGCCGGCCGTTGCCCTGCATCACCTGCGGGCCGAAATGGTCGCAGACCATCACGGTATCCCATTTGGCGACGGGTTTCGGCGGCATGAACCGCTCCACCGTGGCATAGGGAATCCCTTTGAAGGCCAGCGTGCCTTCCTCTTCAATGCCTTTGACCAGTCCGGCCTTCGTCCGGACAACCAGGGGATCAGACGGCGCACTGGCGCAGCCGGCCGCCAGCGCGGCCCCGACGGCCACGGCCGCCCCGGCGGCCCCGGCGCAAAGAATCGAGAACAATTGTTTCATAGTCAAAGATAACAATCTTTTGGCTCACCAGCAAGAATCCGCGTCTGGCGCTTGAAGTCCCGGTGGACCCGGTTCAGTCGCCCACCCGGTAAACCTTCAGCCGCTGTACGCCCGTTTCGCCGTAGGGGATGCGCAGGTGGCGGCCTTGGTGGTCTTCGTCGCCGTTGAGCCGGCGCAGGGGCTGGAGCCCGTCATATTCGTCGATGGACAGGATGCCCACGCGGCCTTTTCCGTCCGCGGGGCGCAGGGTCGCGACGCAGCCGGTGCCGAGGAACAGGAATTCGTCCTCACCCAGGTCCAGGATGAGGAAAGCCCCTTCGCCCCAGGCGGAAGGATTCCCGTGTACGGGGCACCAGGAGATGGTCCCGTCGTGCCGGCAGGTGAAGACCGTGTTGCCGATGGTGACCTCTTCTTCCGGATGGGCGGCATCCAGCAGGACGCCGTAGGCCTTCCCTTCGGCCTGCTTCTGTGCGATGAGAGGCAGCCAGGGGGCCAGCGTGCGGTACGCATCGACCGTGCTTTCCCAGCTGTTGTCGATGGAGAACGGAGAGAAGCCCAGGGCGGCGTGCCGGCCCAGGACATAGAAGACGCGGGCGGCGTTGGCGGGTTCCTGGCGGATTTCCGGGATGAAAAGCGGGTTTTCAGGCCGATGGTACCGCGCCACCCAGTCCGGGAACCCCGGGTCGTAGATGTCGGGGCACACGAGGTCGATGGACGGGGCCTCCGCCTTCCAGATGTCCATCAGGTGGTTCAACGGACCGGCGGAGGGATACTCTCCCGGCTTGCGCCCCCGGGAATTCAAGGCCGCATTGACAAACATCGGCAGGGCGTATTCCTGCTTGCCCGCCCGGGCGACCGCCTCGGCATAGCGGGCGTATGCGGCGGCCTGGAAGCGCTCTTCGTCCCGCTCCTTCCCCATTTCCCAGGCCTTTTCCGCCTCCGTTCCGTGCTCCCGGGCATCGCCCAGGAAGCCGATCTCGTTCTCCACTTGGACCATCAGGACCGTCCCCGTGTCGCCGTCCTTTTCCCGGAGGTGGCGCATCAGGGCGGCGAAAGCGCGGCAATCGGCCTTCAGCGCCTCCCGGTCGAAGGCGGACAGGATTTCGGGGTGGGTTCCGTCGCTGTTTTCCGCCAGCGTGAACCTGTTTCCGAAGTCCTGCTTCACCCAGGCGGGCACGTAGCAGGACATACTGTTCTTCCAGGTTCCGAACCAGAGCAGGACCAGATGCAGGTCGTGGGCCCGGGCAGATGCGAGCAGGTAATCCACCGTCGAGAAGTCGAACTGTCCCTCCGTCGGTTCCAGCAATTCCCAGTACACCGGCGCGAGGACCGTATTCAAGCCCGCCTCCCGGAGGGTCTTCCAAGAGTCGCGGCCGTCCATATAGGCCGCGCTGGAGGCGCAGGAATTCGCCAGCTCGCCGCCCAGGATGAGGAAAGGCTCCCCGTGGAGGAAGAGCCGGCCGCCCGCCAGCCGGACCGGCGGGGCGGACGCCGCCAGGACCAGCGGAACGTCTTCAAGAAGCGGTGACCGGGACATATCCTGGGGATTCGTGCCCGGAACGCCCTGCGGGACGGGCATTTCAAGGCGCTCGAAGAGCTCTTTCCAATACGGTGGCAGGGAACCGTCGGGGGAGAGGAAGTTCATCGGCGTGGCGTCGAAAAGATAGCTTCCGTCCGGTCGGCGGTACGCGTCGCGGACCAGTTCCGAGCAGTAGAAGGCATCATTGTCGGGGAGGAAGGTCAGGTCGTAGGGATTCCCGACGAAACGGAGGGCGTTCTCGACGTATCGGGAGACGCCGGTCGTGTCCTTGAGCCGTTTTACGAGAAAGGCCGCCCCGGGGTTCGCTTGGACCAGGGAGTCCAGCGGGTATCGGCTCACGCCCTTTTTGGGCGTCGCGTCGATGACCCAGGGCATTCCGTCCTGGTCGACCTGGATGATGGCGACGTGCGTCAGGTTTCCCGTGGCCGCGACGATGGCCTCGTCCATCGACCCGGCCTCTTCCGACGAGCCGACGAACAGCAAGTCGCCCGTCCGGAGGCGCTCCGCCTGAGGGTGACAGGCGCTGATGGAGAGGGCTAATGTAAAGACTGTCAGGAGCTTGCGCGCAGCGGTGATGTGTACTCTATTCATCGTTGGTTCATTACAACACGAAGATACGCATTTTTTGTATCTTCGCACTGTAGTTTTTCGGCGGAATCTGCGTCTAATGAGCAGAAACAAGCAAGACGACCATGACCGAACGTGAATTTGAAACCCTGGTGAGAGAACACCGAAGCACGATTTACACTGTGTGTTACATGTTCTCGACCGACAAGGACGAGGTGGCCGACCTCTTCCAGGAAATCTTGATCAACCTCTGGCGGGGCTCCGGAACCTTCCGAGGGGAAAGCGCGCTGAATTCCTGGATTTGGAAAGTCGCCCTCAACACTTGTATCTCCCAGGACCGGAAAAAGAGGCGCAGCCTCAGGACAGAACCCTTGTCGATGGATATCGACCTGTTCGACGAGCAGGCCGAGGACACCCGCCAGATCGGCCTGCTGCGGGAGCGCATCGGCCGGCTGGGTCCCTTCGACCGCGCCATCGTCCTTCTATGGCTGGAGAACCTCAGTTATGAGGAAATCGGCCAGATCGTGGGAATCACGCCCGGGAATGTCTCCGTCCGTCTTGTCAGAATCAAGGAACAACTCAAAAAGATGCAGTAACATGGAAACGACCGATAAAACCTTCCTCGAGATGCAGCAGCAGATGCAGCAGCTGCGCGAAAAACTGGACAGCCAGAAGATTGTCAACGAACGGCTCCTCCGCCGGTCCTACGGCCGGACAATCGACCGCCTGCGGATCAAATCCAACGCCCCCATCGTCGCCGGGCTCGCCGGCCTGGCGCTGATACCCTTCCTCCATCGTCTGGGATTCTCTCCTCTCCTGCTGATTGTCACGGGAGTCTTTATGATCGCGGGCATTGTCGCCACCCTCATCACCAAGCAGTACATCCCCAACCTGAACAAGGACCTGGTCACCGCCACGACCGAACTCACCAAGTTCCGGAAGATCAACGCCGACTGGTACAAATACGGCGTCCCCTTCCTGCTGGTGTGGCTAGGCATCCTCATCTGGGACGTGGTCAAGAATCTCCAGCTCGGCGGACCGGAACTGTACGGTTTCATCTGCGGCTCGGCCATCGGCCTGGTCCTCGGCCTGGTTCTGGGTCTCAAGAACCGCCGCGACATCCTGGATGCCTCGGACGACCTGCTCGGCCAGATCGAAGAGCTGAAAGGCTGAGGGCGCCTATTTGAAAAGCGCCACCAGTCCGAAGGCGAACAGGAAGAAGATGACGATGATGCCGATGACGATGCCGGAGCCTTTCAGCCCGTCCTTGAAGTTTCGGGTGGCCTCTTCATCCAACTGGGGATCTTCGATCCGATGACGTTTCAACTGGATCACAAGGGAGATAACCAGCCCTGACGCCAGGAGCAGGAAGATGATTCCGAAGATCCACATATAAGACTCCTTCGACGCAATCCCCCAAATGATCCAATAGATTCCCAGCAGGAGATTGAACCCTGCCGATGACATCTGGATCCAGAACTGCCTCTTGGTGATACCTTTGTTGTCCATTGTGCCGAAACCGTTGATCTAATTCCCGTAATCCAGGATGGGGTCGAGGGCGGAAAAAGTGCCGTGGACCTGCTCGGAGGCGGCCCGGCATCCGCCGCCGCATCGTTGGAGCAGGACGCATTTCCCGCATTCCTTCGGGACCCCGGCATACC
>Ga0310696_10000208_pt1 | contig 99616 bp, 80 predicted proteins | sample AusTroGonzalo_MG_4_FD_203885 | JGI IMG/M metagenome (GOLD analysis project Ga0310696, IMG submission 203885) | Bovine rumen microbial communities from tropical cattle in Woodstock, Queensland, Australia - Gonzalo_02 (v2) (version 2) | ecosystem: Host-associated > Mammals > Digestive system >...
GTTTCAAGATGCCGTCCACCGCCTCGATGTTAATCCCTGCTACAGGCCGCTTGGCGAGTCCGTTGTCATGTTGCTCCACGCCCACAAGGATGTAGCCGCCTCCGAGGTTATCGAAGTCGTTGGCAAAAGCACAGATACTGTGATAGATGTCCGCAGGGTTCCAGCCCTTCTTGAACTCTATTCTGTTTCCTTCGATCTTCCGCTTATTCAGCAGATCTTCTATGTTAATCGGTAGTGCCATATATTCTTATAACGTTTTCGATTTCGGTTTTATTGCCTTATCCGTGCGCTCGACCGTGTTCGCTTGACCCTTCAAGAACCTTAACTTTAATTATTTAGTTCCTGTAGATATAAGTTCTGTTCTTATTGCCACCATGTGCCTCGAGATATCCAAACTCCGTGAGCTGGCGCAGGTAGCGCTTGGCGGTGGTAGCGTTAAAACCAAAGTGGGCGACAATCTGTTCAGTGGTATATTCGCCTTTATCGGCCAAAAACTCTAAAATATCGCCCAGTTTCTCTGCCAAAGAGGGCTTTATCGACCATTTATCAACCATTTTCTGTATTTGCTGTTTATCAGAAAGTCAGGATAAATATGTCTATTTTTATTCTTGTTTCTCTGCTTGTTTATCAGCCTTTTCATATTCGCTTTTATTTGGATTGTTAGAACCAATATTTGCTTCGTATGTGCTTCTTTGAATATTTGTTTCAGGGTCAATGATGAGAATATCTTCATATGTTAGGCCATATAGATGGTATACCTCAATATTAATGTCACATTTTACCTGTTCCAGTTTATTATTATCATTTTCTGCTGTAGCTTTCTCAGCTTCTGTCGCTAATTTGCTAAGGCTGTCTGGCAAAGAGCGAGGGATGGGAATTTGGCTAAAATTATCCCAAATAAGCTGATAACCGTTTTGTATCCGTGGGCAATGTTCTGATATGAGCCACCAGCCCATTTTTGAACATAGGAGAGCAAGCAGTGCTTTATTGCTAACTGATAAGAACCACATTGAATTATTGCAGAACGTGTACGATTTGTCATAAACGAAACACGGCTTGGTCTGAAATGTTTGATAGAAGATTTTTGAGTATTCGAATCTATCATAGTAGTCACAAGCTCTCAACTCCCACCAATAATCGCCTTTGTCTGTACGTGATTTGGCAACTTCTTTAAAACCATTCAGCCATTCAGCGATTGCAGGGTAATGTGAACTGAACCATTCCCAAGCAACCTCTTCAGTCGGCATAACATCACTTTTTCTGCGTTTCTTTTTCCTGATTTCCTCTTCATCTATCTGCACCCCCATACCTTCTAAGGTAAATCCTTTAGGTATATACAAAAGATAAGAACTCGCTTTTGCGTTGTCGTATGCTTTTAGCCCTCGGCCTTGTAAAAACGGATGAAGTATTTCTTCGGAAGCGCCGTTCTTTTGTGTCAGTTCATCAAATTTCTCTTTTGATACAAGAAACATCTGGGTAAGTCCGGTTTTAATACCATAATGCGCCTCTCCTTTAATCAACGATCCAAGTTCATCTGTCTCAGCTTGGTCTTTTATCCTTTTCATCAAATTAAACTTTTCAAGGCTTGATGTAATCCAAATTTTGTCATCCATTTCTTCCTTGAAAAATTCCTCACGCATTGTTTCGACATCTTCGTCAAGAGCATCTTTATTCACCTGCCTCATGGTTGAAACGTTCAAACAGTTGTCTGCACTCTCTTTTCTCATTCGTATAATGCAGGTGTAGGTTGTTGCACCATCAAATATCTGAATATCTCGGAAATCGATGAGATGTGTTAGATTGTATTGTAAAAATAAGTTGCGAAGAGGTTTGCCATACATCACCTTCTCCCACTTATTGGGTAAGATATATGAAAGGTGGCCTCCTTGTCTAAGCAACTGCATTCCTCGCTCTACAAATAGTGCATAAATGTCACCACGAGGTGCATAGGTCTGATATGTTTCACACTGAATGCTTTTTTCAAGTCGTTTGGGCACTGGCCCGTAGGTTATAGAGTCATCTTTGAGTATCTCAAGACTGATGTATGGAGGATTGCCCACAATGATGTCAAATCCTTGAAAAATTCCATCCTCGTCCAGAACCTCAGGAAATTCAATCATCCATTCTAATGCATGGCGCATAGTCTTACTGCGACTTACGATGTACTTATTTGACGAAAATGCGTCTAATTGTACCGTAGGCAATAACTTTAGTTTAAGTTCTTTAATTTTCTTATTCAATTTGCCTTTCAATTCTTTAGAGCGGCATTTCTTGTATTCTCTGACTTTTTCCTTGTATTCCGCGACAAGCTTTTTTCGTCCCTTTCCTATGGTAATCTTTTTACCAATACAAACTGGATGGTTAGCTGCCAACGAGTTTCCATTTTTGATGTTGATATCAATGTTGGGCAAAGTTTGCAGGACAAGTTCGCTGCCTTCTTTGTGATAGTAAGCATTCTTAAGTAGTTCTATCCATAATCTTAATTGACAGATATCAACACTCTTTGGATTCAAGTCAACGCCAAAGAGACAATTTTCAATGATAGTACGCTTCTCTTCAAAAAGAGCCTCTTGTATCTGCTGGCTACGTTTATCTTTAGGCTTATAGACATAGCGCATATCATAGGCATTGACTATGCATAGTTCATCATTTTCTACTCGCACTTCATAATCGTCAATAGGCAATGGGCGTTCTTGTCTGTCCATCAGTACACCTAACTCGCTCTTAATGGCTATTAGCTCATTGAGTGCCGACACGAGGAAATGACCGCTTCCCACTGCAGGATCGCATATCCTCAAGGAATTGACGACATCGTTTGCTTTTATGCGTGCGTCGATCTTTCCGCCAATATGCAGTTTTAGGTCATGGAAATCTTTACAATCCCAGTCTTTGTGTTTTTCGTTGAACTTATCCAAAACAGCCCTCCGCAAGGTCTTATGGCAGATGTACTCTGTTATATAGCCAGGCGTAAAGAAAGAGCCATCTTTATATCCATTTATCTTCTCAAAAATAAGTCCGAGTACAGAAGCATTGATGAGAGTCTTTTTTTCTGTCTTCACTCCATCTATCACTTCCGACGAGCCGAAATCATAAGCATCGAGGAAAAAGAGGAGATACTTTAATGCAGGCATTTTACCTATTAATCTTTTTCCATTTGGACCTTTAAGAACTGTCTTGTTATATACTTCCATCTCACCAAGACGAAGCATTCCAATAGAGAAGTACTCTTGTTCTATAGGCGAGAACTCGAAAAGAGAACTATTGAGATATGGAACCATTGAGAACCTTACCTTTAATTCATCGTCGCGTTCTCCAATAGGTTTCGCAAGCACTTGCATAAACAGGTCGTACAATACATCATAATCAGGGATGAGTTCTGGTTTGAGAAATTTTGCCTTCTCGCCATTGCCAAAACTAATGAGCTGTGATTCAAGCAACTTGAGAAACAATATGCGGTTGATCCATGTGATAAGCAACCCCATTGCTGTCTCAAAGCGCTCGTCGTCATTTAATGTAGTATAATCTTCAAGTCTCGACCATATCTGTTCCATCAGCGAGAACTTTTGCGCTCCACTCTTTATACGTCGGATTTTTTGAGTCTCTTTGTCTGTCCATTCCTCGATGCCCATGACATAAAGAAGTTCCCGATAGAAGTCATTGTTGAGCTCATTGCTGTCATTCCTTACAGGTATCTTCATCAAATAAGTAACGTTTAGAAGCTTAAAGAGTGGTTTTAGAGAAGCCTCATGATGATGAAGATACTGCTCATGGCAGTCTTTTATGTTGATATAGGTGAAATCAAGGTAATCTTTTACCTCGTCAATATATTGCTTGGCAATTATCTCGTAGAACTTATCTCTTGTATTGAAGTCTAATCTGTTGTTTTTGAAATCCTCATAATCTTTTATAAGAGGCTTATTCTTACCAAATGCCTTCTCAAAAACCTGTGCGTCCCAAACGAAACACTCGTATGTATTACAGGCAATCAAGTATTTTAAAGAGATATTTCCTTTACCTATACGTTCGTTTAAGTAATAATAAAGTAACTCTTGGAGGGCCTTGCGATTGATATTCTCTTTCGTTACCATTTCCTCCTTATTCGTTGTGCTCTTTAATTCGATAATAACACCTTTTGGAGATGCAGTCTTCTCTCCAGTATGGATAACGACATCTATTCCATCCTCCTCATGGGTTACAAGAAATCCTTTGGGAATAATCTCTTCCATGAAAGTCGTGAAGAATTTCCGTTGAGTCGGCTCTATCTGTCCATCTTCAATATTTCCAAATAGTTCTTCAAGTGCACTTTTAAAGTTGGAAAATGCGCTTGCGTCTATATTTTGTTTTCTATAGAGCTTGCTAAAAGATTCTATAGGTTTGAATATCTTCATATCAAAGGGTTATTATTTTGTCTTTCTCATTCCTTGTCTCGTCCAGCTCCTTCCCGTTATATGAGAAGTACTTGGCGCCATTGTTTAATCTTTCAATTCAGACCTGCCTGTTGTCTAAACGCATCGAATTCGATGCGTTTAAACTCGGGATTATGCAGTTGCTCCCACACACCAAGGTATTCGATGGTGCTACGTGAAGCAATACGGAAATATCCGTTCCATTCGCATTTATTTTCTTTGTCGTAGTCATTATGATTATTACGATTTTGATAAACGTTCTTAGGCTTACCCTCGCCTTTCGGCTGCAAATATAATGATTATTTCGCTATCATCAGCAAAATTAACGAGAAAAGTTATGATTAATGGATAATTTATAATGTATAATGTATAATTTAGGCGGTCAAATGCAGCAAAACACCGAGTAAATAATGTATAATTCTTCAAGCGTGCGCTCGACCTTGTCGCTTGATACTTCAAGAAACTCGCAAGCGCCGAGTGGATAATGGATAAAGGATAATTGTTCATTTTTCAAGTGAAGCAAGCGGAATGAAGAAAAAACGGAGAATTATTTCAAAAACACTACACACTACACAAAAATCGCTTATACGCGCGCGTGATTAAAACTTGAAAAAATGAACTGAATCTACTGCAATATGCTTCAATGCGTTGTGTCATAATCAGATACATCGCAGTACATTTCCTGGAATATGTACATTCTGCAGTAGATTTTATAGCCGAATCGTTTTAAAGGGATAACAAATCCACCATTTCAACACATATTGTCTCCGCCAGCAGATTGGGGCGTTTCAATGAGTTCCATTAATGGAATTCCACAATTCCACAGGTGGAACTCTCGAATTCCACTGGTGGAACTCAGGAATTCCACCCTTGGAATTTTCTAGAACTCATGGTTAAACGTTTATAGTTGACTGCTCCTACAGAGGAGGACGTAGACTTGATTGTAAGCACAAAACGCATGGAAAATGATCAGCAAACACTTCCTGTTATGGAAAAATGTACTGCAAAACATGCCATTTATAGAAAATGTACTGCAATATAAACTATTGCTAGCCAATAGGATATAACACATTGCAGTAGATTCAGTTTATTTTTCCATATTTTTATCACGCGCGCGCATGAGCGAAGTTGTTTCCGCGTAAAATTAAATTGGATATGAGATTGAGGACTCTGGATAGCTCTTCATGTTTTGAGAATTATCCGAACTTGCGTTTAGAGATCAAAGGAGACTTCCTTGAAGGCGAAGCGGTGTAGGGCGCCGGAGGGCTCACGGAGAATGAGGTGGCCAGAGGGTTGGACGTCGGCGATTTCAGCAAGAAAAGGGGTGGGGGATGAGGGAAGACGATAGGGATGTAGGCCCTGACGGCGGTAGAGTGCGGCGAGGTAGGCGGAATGAATCGCAGTGGCCGCCGCTGTTGTGTCGGAGGACTGAAGTGCGGAATAGTGGTGGTTGAAGTTGTCGATAATAGCTTCGAGGACGAAACGGCGCTCGATGTCGTGGTCTAAGAGTTGGCGGAGCGAAACGGGGTTGGGGGCGTCGCTGTGGAAGGTGGCTTGGTTGATGTTCACTCCGCAGCCGATAATGCTGCGATCAACGTTTTGTCCGCAAAGGGTGTTCTCGATGAGGATGCCGCCAATCTTACAATCACCGACATAGATGTCGTTGGGCCACTTCACTGTGACTTCTAGTGAAGACGGACGATTGTCGACGGACTTATCATTAAGAAATGAGACGACGGCTTCGCGGATTGAGAGAGCAATTGCCTCGCTGAGGACGAACATTTGTGCCGCAGGTAAGGAGTGGGGGTGGAGCAGCAGACTGAAAAGGAGGTTTTGGCTGCGTTCAGACTCCCAACTGTTGCCGGTCTGACCGCGTCCTGCTGTCTGATATTCAGCGGTGACGAGAGTTATGTCGGAGGGGCGAATGGGACGGTAACCGGCGAGGTAGGAATTGGTGGAATTCACCTCGTCGAGCTCTATCATTTGGAAAAAGGGAGAAGAATCTAGCATGAAGACTATTATCTATTGACAATTAAGCAGTGAACATTTCTGATTCATAGATTAAAAAATAACAGATTAACAATCAACGGCGCTCCTTGCAGCCTGTTAATTTGTTAATCTGTTAATTAATCATTGGATGTTGGGCTACCCGGACTCGAACCAGGAAAGGCAGGACCAGAATCTGCAGTGTTACCATTACACCATAGCCCAATCGTTAAGTTTTAGAGGCCGCTATTCCACAAGCCTGCCTCCACTTGTGTCAACGTGTTAACTTGAAAATATGTCAACATATCAACTTGTCATTGTTGGGCTACCCGGACTCGAACCAGGAAAGGCAGGACCAGAATCTGCAGTGTTACCATTACACCATAGCCCAAACAATGTTGCTTGACGCTCTTTGTTGCGTTTTGCGGGTGCAAAAGTAGGTACTTTTTGCGAAACCGACAAACTTTTCCCTAAAAAAATTGAAAATTCACCGATTTTTTCCGTTAGTTCGAGGAAAAGGTAGTATCTTTGCCGACTGAAAACGCATAAATTGCATGATTTTACAAACAGAACAACTTATCGGCCACATACAGGCCGGCATCGAAGAAAAGAAAGGTCATGATATTGTCGTGGCTGATTTCTCCAATATTCCTGAAGCAATCTGTCAGGCGTTCGTCATCTGTACCGGCAATTCGCCCACGCATCTGCAGGCACTGACAGACAGCGTGGAGGAGTTCGCCCGCAAGGGAGCAGGAGCTCATCCGGCTGCTATCGCAGGATTGCGCAACGCCCAGTGGGTGGCGATGGATTATGGTACGGTCATTGTCCATCTTTTCCTCCGTGAGGTGCGAGAGTTCTATGACTTGGAGCGCCTGTGGGCTGATGCCACCATCACAGAAATTCCCAATTTGGATTAATTGATAAAGAAATATGGAAGAACAAAATACGACTCCAAACAACAGCGGTCATCATAACAGCCGTAAGAATAACAAGATGCCGCGTTTCAACCTTTCGTGGTTGTATATCGCCATTGCTATCGCCTTGGGCTACCTCTTCTTTGCGGGTGGCGACTCGCAACAGTCGGGCTCGTCGAAGAGTGTGACATATACTGTCTTCAAACAGTACGTAGAGCAGGGCTACGCCAATCGTATTGTGGCCAGTAAGGATGAGGGCACAGTGCGACTTTACGTGAAGCCTGAACACATCCGCGACGTGTTCCAGCAGGGTGTGGAGCAGACGGGTAAGCAACCCTTTGTGCAGGCCGAGTTCCCCTCAGCCGACAAACTGGATGAATTCGTTTCGCAGCAACAAGAGTTGGGAAACTTCAAGGGCGAGCTCAGCTACAAGAAGTCTGACGACACGTTGATGCAGATCTTCTGGAATCTATTCCCGCTTTTGCTGATTATCGGCGTGTGGATTTTCATCATGCGTCGGATGGGCAGTGGCGGCGGTGGCATCGGGATGGGAAGCATCTTCAATGTGGGCCGTTCACGCGCGCAACTCGTAGAAAAAGGTTCTGAGAACGAGTCGAAGATTACCTTCAAGGATGTGGCCGGACAAGCCTCGGCCAAGCAGGAGGTGCAAGAAATTGTGGAATTCCTGAAGAATCCGAGTAAGTTTACTGACCTCGGCGGTAAGATTCCCAAGGGCGCCTTGCTTGTTGGCCCTCCTGGAACAGGTAAGACACTGTTGGCCAAGGCTGTTGCCGGCGAGGCTGACGTTCCATTCTTCTCCATGTCAGGTTCTGACTTTGTTGAGATGTTCGTGGGTGTGGGTGCAAGCCGAGTGCGTGACCTCTTCCGTCAGGCCAAGGAGAAAGCACCGTGTATTATTTTCATCGATGAAATTGATGCAGTGGGTCGCGCCCGCTCCAAGAACACGATGATGGGTGGTAATGACGAACGTGAATCCACACTGAATCAGCTGTTGACGGAGATGGATGGCTTTGGAACCAATTCTGGTGTCATTATCATGGCTGCCACAAACCGTGCAGACATCCTTGATAAGGCTTTGTTGCGAGCCGGTCGTTTCGACCGTCAGATTCATGTGGATCTTCCAGATTTGAGCGAACGTAAGGCTGTATTCAAGGTGCATCTGAAACCCATAAAGGTGGATTCTTCGTTGGATATAGACTTGTTGGCTCGTCAGACTCCCGGCTTCAGCGGAGCTGATATTGCTAACGTCTGCAACGAGGCCGCCCTCATTGCAGCGCGCCACGGAAAACAAGCAGTTACGAAGGAAGATTTCTTGGCTGCGGTGGATCGTATTGTAGGTGGACTGGAGAAGAAAACCAAAGTGATGACCGAGGAGGAAAAGCGCACGATAGCCCTCCACGAAGCTGGTCACGCCACGATTTCCTGGAACCTGCAGTATGCCAACCCGCTCATTAAGGTGACCATTGTGCCTCGAGGTCGCGCGCTGGGTGCAGCGTGGTATTTGCCGGAGGAACGACAAATTACCACGCGTGAACAGATGCTCGATGAGATGTGTGCTACTCTGGGCGGACGTGCTGCAGAGGAACTTTTCACAGGGCATATCAGCAGTGGAGCCATGAACGATCTCGAACGTGTGACTAAGCAGGCTTATGGGATGATAGCTTATATGGGTATGAGTGAAGCACTCCCCAACTTATGTTATTATAACAACGACGAATATTCTTGGCAGCGACCCTACAGTGAGGCTACTGCAGAGCTCATCGATAAGGAGGTGAAACGCCTGATTGGCGAGCAGTATGAGCGTGCGAAGCGGCTGCTCCTCGAGAAGAAAGAAGGACACAACGCCTTGGCTCAGCTCCTCGTGGAGCGTGAAGTTATCTTTGCCGAGGATGTGGAAAAAATCTTTGGCAAACGTCCCTGGACCAGCCGTACCGAGGAGTTGTTGACATCGCAGCCACAAGAAGAAGATACTGAAACCGAAGCCTAATAAGATTAAAAAAACATCATGAAGAATCTTATAACTCGTGCCCTTACGGGCATCATTTTCGTCGCTGTCATGGTCGGCGGCATTCTCTATCACCCGCTCAGTTGTGCTCTGCTGTTTATGTTCATCACCGTACTTACCACCTGGGAGTTCACGGGGCTCATAAACAAGCACGCCGACGTTCAGGTGTCCCGTCTTATCACCACCACTGCCAGCTGGGTGCTGTTTGCCGCGTTTTTTGCTTACGCTTTAGGTTCCAGCCGCGCTGGCTTGCTGTTTGCACTTTGGTGGTTGAACATCGCATATATCCTTATCGCCGAGCTTTACTTAAAGCGTGTGAAGCCGTTGAATAACTGGGCTTATGCGTTGATGTCTCAACTCTATATTGCTTTGCCCTTTGCACTGCTCTCGCAGCTTCTCTTCATTCAGGACAATGTGTCGTTGGAGGCTGAGACGTTCTCGCGCGCGGGCGCGTTCCTTATTTTATCTATCTTCATTTTCCTCTGGTGTTCTGATACAGGTGCCTACTGCTGTGGTTCGCTGTTTGGTCGCCACAAACTCTTCCCCAGTGTCTCGCCAGGCAAGACATGGGAAGGAAGTCTCGGTGGCGGTGTGCTGACCTTGGCTGTCTCTCAACTCCTTGCTCACTACGAGCCCCTGCTGACGCCCCTGCAGTGGGCAGGTTTCGCTCTTGTCGTGGTGGTCTTCGGTACTTGGGGGGATTTGGTCGAGAGCCTCTTCAAGCGTCGTTTGGGAATCAAGGATAGTGGTAAGATACTACCTGGTCACGGTGGCATGCTTGATCGTTTCGACAGCAGCCTGTTAGCTATTCCAGCCATAGTGGCATACCTATGTGCTTTGGGTGTCCTCTAAATTAAATAAACGTTAAATAGACACCGAATCGTTAAACGAACTCCATTAAAAGCCGTCATACTCCCGACGGCTTTTCTTCTGAATACCGTCAGAACTTTCAACATCGAAAATAGAAAAAGCAAAAATGAATAGAATCTTAACTACATTATTCGCCCTGTGTTGTGTGGTAGCTGCCAGCGCACAGAAAGCTACTGTTACAGGTACTGTTGTAGACAATGCGGGCGAACCTCTGCCGGGTGCCACCGTGGTCATCATGCGACTCGACAGCACTCAGGTTACAGGACAATCCACTAAAGATGACGGAACATTCAGTATCAGCGGTTTCCAGGTTGGTGACTACCTCCTGCGCGCTTCGTATATTGGTTACAAGACCGTCTTCCGCACGTTGAATCTCACCAAACAGAATCGCCGTCAGTTGCTCGGACAGATTGTTCTTCAGGACAACTCCCAGCTGATGCGTGATGCCGTTGTTACAGCTCAAGCCGCTCAAGTTGAAATGAGGGCTGACACCTTTGTCTATAATGCCGATGCCTTCCGTGTTCCTGCCGGTGCTAACTTTGAAGCCTTGTTGAAGAAGTTCCCAGGCGCAGAGATTACCGAGGAAGGAACCATCAAGATTAACGGCAAAGAGGTGAAGCGCATTCTGGTCAACAAGAAGGAATTCTTCGGCAATGACACGGAATCGACCCTCAAGAACCTGCAGGCCAGTATGATCAGCCAGGTGAGAGCTTATGAACGTCAAAGTGACTACACCCGTGTGACTGGTATCGATGACGGCGAGGAAGAAACAGTGCTTGACCTGACCATCAAGAAAGGTATGGGCGAGGGTTGGCGAGGTAACATCGAAGGTGGCTATGGAACAAAAGACCGTTACCTTGGAAATTTGAGAGTGACTCGCTTTATGGATACTTGGCGTGTAGCAGTCTTTGGCAACGCCAATAATACCGGCGGTTGGGGCGGTGGTCTCGTCTCTACACAGTCTATCGGTGGCGACTTCGCATGGATGAATAACAAGGCCGAGGGCGAGGCAGGTTTCCTGGAGATTGGTGGTAATGTTCGCTACAACCACTCATCCACCGACAACCTCACGAAAACAAGCTCGCAGACCTTTGTGACCTCCGCAGTCTCTCAGTTCGTGAACAGCCTAAGTCAAAGCTATACTCGTCGTGGCGGTGTCAATGGCGATTTCCGTTTGGAGTGGCAGCCCGACTCGATGACAAATATCCAGTTCCGTCCAAGTTTCTCGTACAACGACAACGATAACAACGGATACAGCTCCAGCGTGACGTTCAATAGCGATCCTTATGAGGCAGGTATGACAGACCCTCTTACGGATTACGAAAACTTCAATGACCAAGACAGCATTCGCGTCAACTCAAATAACCGTACCAACAAAGGTGATAATGATAATTACAACATCAATGGTTGGTTGCAGATCAATCGCCGTCTGGCCAAACCTGGTCGCAACATCACTTTAGACCTCGGAGGTAATATAAGCGATACGAAGAGCACCACCGAAAACCGAAGCCTTATTCATTATTATAAGAAAACACCCGACCTGTCTTTCAACAATCAGATTAACAGCAACCCGTCTGACAGCTGGAACTATCGCGTACGCCTCTCTTATTCCGAACCTATCTTCAAAGGAGCCAACTTGCAGTTCAGCTATCAGTTCCAGCGCCGTTATTCAGACAGCGACCGCTCCCTCGATGCTCGTCTCACAGACCTGTTAAGCACTGAATACGCAGGACTTACGCATGAGGTTATTTCTGAACGCCTCTATGAGCGTTATCTCAACGGCGATCCCCTGTTTGGTCTCCAACACGACTCCCTCAACAGTCAGTACGCAACATACAACGAGTACAACCACGATGCCAGTGTTATGCTGCGTTATCAGGTAGGTGATTTCCGTCTCAATGCTGGTGTGAGCTTTCAGCCCCAAACCACCCATATGGACTATATGAAGAACAAGCTTGATACCACTATCACCCGCAATGTCTTCAACTGGGCGCCGCGTGTTGACCTGCGATGGAAGATTTCGAATACCAGCCAGTGGCGTTTGCGCTATAACGGCCGTATGGGTCAGCCCTCGATGACCAACCTTCTTGATGTGGAAGATACCAGCGACCCGCTTAACCGCTCGTTGGGTAATCCTGGTCTGAAGCCTTCCTGGACCAATAATTTCAACACTTCGTATAACGACTATCTGCCCGACCTGCAGATGGGATGGAATGTCAGCGGTGGTTTCTCGCAGACCAACAACAGTATCAGTACTCTTACCACTTACGATATGACGACTGGTGTCCGCACCACTCGGCCTGAGAACATTAATGGTAACTGGAACACCTGGTTTTGGGGAAGCTTCAATACGGCCCTTGGTCCTAAGAAATATTGGAATGTTTCGACCAACGTGAACTTGAACTACAGCAATAATGTAGGTTACATGCAGGAAATCGGCAGTATGTCGTCTGTGAAGAGCACCACCAAGAACCTGACGGTTGGCGATAACGTACGCCTGAACTTCCGCTACGACTGGGGCGAGACTGGTTATGGCATTGACCTTGGTTTGACTGGTGGTTTCAACTACCAGCACGCACGGAACGCTATTCAGGAGAATGCGAACCTCGATACTTGGAACTATAACTACGGTGGTAACTTCCAGTTGAATCTGGCTTGGAACATGACGTTCACCACCGACATCACCCAACAAGCTCGTCGTGGTTATAGCGATGCAACTATGAACACCACCGAACTCATCTGGAATGCCCGCCTGCAGCAGAGTTTCCTGCGCGAGAAGAATCTCATCGTCTCTTTAGAGTGGAACGATATCCTCGGACAGCGTTCGAATATCAGCCGCATGATCAGTGCCACACAGCGTAGTGACTCCTGGTCGAACTCGATCTATAGTTATGGCATGTTGCGCGTCATGTATAACTTTAACCTCATGGGTAGTCGCCAAGCCCGCAGTGAATTTGGTCCTGGCTTCGGCGGTCCGTTTGAGGGTGGCTTCCCCGGCGGTAGCGGCGGACGCGGTGGTCGCGGCGGCTATGGCGGCGGTGGTGGCTTTGGAGGTCCCGCCGTACGAGTGGGACGCTAAGGACTCCTCTTTATCTCTTCTTCTGGAAGAATTCACGCATCAGGGCGGCACACTCCTCAGCGAGTATGCCGTCCTGAATGTTTGTACGCGGATGCAGTGCCGTGGGAGCGTAGCGGCGGAAACCACGTTTCTCGTCGTCGGCTCCATAGACAATGCGTGCCAGTTGTGCCCAGGCAATAGCGCCGGCACACATCACGCAGGGCTCCACGGTCACATATAATGTGCATTCCGTCAGATACTTTCCGCCGAGATAGGCCGAGGCGGCGGTGATGGCTTGCATTTCGGCATGTGCTGTGACGTCTGTCAACCGTTCAGTGAGGTTGTGGGCACGGGCAATAACCTGCCCCTTGCAGACCACGACGGCGCCGATGGGAATCTCGTCTTCATCCATCGCCTGTCGGGCTTCAATTAACGCCAATCGCATGAATTGTTCGTCCAGTTGTTGCTGTGATTTTTCTTCCATGATTGTGGCAAAGTTGTTCGATTTGGGGGCGAAGATACCAAGAATTTGCCGTAAAATAGCATAAAAAGGCTTAAAACTGCATTTTTCTCGTCAAAAATACCTATCTTTGCGCCTTACTTAGTATATGACTATGGGTAAAATTATCGCTTTAGCCAATCAAAAGGGTGGTGTGGGCAAGACTACAACGTCGATGAACCTGGCCGCCTCGCTCGCCACGCTGGAAAAGCGTGTCCTCTTAATAGATGCTGACCCTCAAGCCAATGCTTCCAGCGGGCTGGGCATTGATGTGAAGGAAGTAGAGACTTCCATTTATGACTGTCTTATTAATGAAGTGGATGCCCGAGAGGCTATCTATGAGTCCGATATCCCTAATCTCGACATCATTCCCAGCAACATAGACCTTGTAGGTGCAGAAATCGAGATGTTGAATATGAAGAACCGTGAGCAGGTGATGCGCCGACTGTTGCGTCCGTTGCTGCCGGACTACGATTATATTCTCATCGACTGTTCTCCCTCATTGGGCCTCATCACGGTGAACGCCCTGACGTCTGCCGACTCGGTCATTATCCCCGTGCAGTGCGAGTACTTCGCCCTCGAGGGAATCTCCAAGTTGCTCAACACCATTCGGATTATCAAGCAGAAGCTGAATCCCCCATTGGAAATCGAAGGCTTCCTTCTGACGATGTACGATTCCCGCTTGCGCCTGGCTAATCAAATCAAGGACGAGGTGCAGCGCCACTTCCAGGAACTGGTCTTCAAGACCGTCATCAACCGCAATGTTAAACTCTCCGAGGCTCCCAGCCACGGACTCCCCGTCATCCTCTATGATGCTGATAGTGCCGGAGCCCGCAACCACCTGGCACTGGCAAAGGAAATCATTGATAAGAATGAAAAGTGAGAGAGTAAAAAGTGAAAACTGAATAATAAGAGTAAATATGGCTCCACATAAGAAATACCCTGCTCTCGGTCGCGGTCTTGATGCACTGATACAGACCGACACCGTGCAGACCGAAGGTTCGTCGAGCATCAACGAGATTCCGCTCTCGCAGATTCATCCGAATCCCAACCAGCCGCGTCGTGAGTTTGACTCAGAGGCGTTGCAGGAGTTGGCCGATAGCATCCGTGAAATCGGTATCATTCAGCCTATCACCCTGCGAAAGATGGACGATGACACCTATGAGATCATAGCTGGCGAGCGCCGCTGGCGTGCTTCTCAAATGGCTGGTTTGGCGTCCATTCCCGCCTATATCCGTACGGCAGACGACGAGAATGTGATGGAGATGGCACTCATCGAGAACATCCAGCGCCAAGACCTAAATGCCGTAGAGATAGCGCTCGCCTACCAGCACCTGCTGGAGCAGTATGAACTGACGCAGGACCGCCTCTCGGAACGAGTGGGCAAGAAGCGTGCTACCATCACCAACTACTTACGTCTGTTGAAGCTGCCCGCCTTGATTCAGATGGCACTGCAAAATCGTGAAATCGATATGGGTCATGCCCGTGCCCTGCTCTCACTGGACAATCCTACGTTGCAGCTGAAGGTCTTTGCCGAAATCAAGCGTGACCATCTCAGCGTTCGCAAGGTTGAAGAACTGGTGAAGCGGCTTACCGAGGGCGAAACAGTCACCACTGGAGGTCAGAAGCTACGCCCACACAAGGCCCGCCTCAGTGAGGAGTATAGCGCTCTGCGCGAAAGCCTTTCGGCTTGCTTCCAAACCCGCGTGCAGTTCACTTGTTCCGACAAGGGCAAGGGAAAGATCACCATTCCCTTTGCCAATGAATCCGACCTCGAGCGCATCGTGGGATTACTGGACCGACTGAAACACTGACTACGATTCATGGCGCAGCGACGAGTGACATCCTGGGCGAAGTGTTGCATCGCAGCGGCGATGCTGCTCCTGCTGGTAACCACTGGCAAGGCCGCTTCACTCTGTTGTCCTGGAAACCTTCTTGCGCCGGATAGCCTGGAAGTCATCGACAGCATTGCTGCCTTAGAATTGCAACAGGACAGTCTGGAGGCCATGGAATCGTTAGACAGCCTCGAACATCTCACGCATACTGTGAGCCTCGACTCATTGACTGCCCGTGCCCAGCAATTGCTGCACCGCCAGCAGCCGTCGTTCATTCCCGACCCAAAGCGGGCTCTGTGGCTCTCCCTCGTGTTCCCTGGTGGCGGACAGATCTACAACCGCAAGTACTGGAAGCTGCCAGTCATCTATGGAGGATTCCTTGGATGCTACTATGCTCTCTCCTGGAACAACCAGATGCTCCGCGACTACTCTCAGGCCTATCTCGATATAATGGATGACGACCCCAATACGAAATCCTACGAGAAGATGCTCCCGATGAACTATAGCATTGCCGGCCGCGAGAGCCAGTTTAAGGAGATCTTTAAAAATAAGAAGAACTACTATCGCAAGTACCGCGATATGAGTATCTTGGCGTTTGCTGCAGTCTATGCAATCGCTGTCATTGATGCCTACGTAGATGCAGAGCTGTCGACCTTCGACATCAGCGAGGATCTCTCGCTGGAGTGGTCACCGGCGGTCATCAACAAGAACCCAGCAGGTCATAGCGCTCAGCCTGTGGCTTATCCTGACCCTGACCGAGGCTTTGGTGTTGCCCTTCGCCTCAATTTCTAAAGAATATTCCTCTGACGTTTAACGTCCTATCGCTAAAATAGTTATGAAGAACGAACGAACAATTACGACTCTGCTGCTTGTCACCCTCTTCCTGGCAGCACCGCTTGCCCTCTCCGCACAAGTGGAGTTGGACGATGAAGAGTCGGATGTGGAAGAGACCGCTGTCGATGTGGAAATCGCCTTGCCCGATGCAATGGATGCTGAACTCGACAGCCTCCTGCAGGAATGGAATAATAAGAGCTATCTCATTCCTGAAGGAGACTGCACGGACAATGGTGTCAACCCTGAATTTGATAAGGAGACTTATATCCACCGACTGCAGCGATTGCCGAACGTGATAGAGATGCCTTATAACGAGGTTGTGCGCAAGTTCATAGACCAGTATACAGGACGCCTGCGCCGTACCGTCAGTATCATTCTTGGCGCCAGCAATTTCTACACACCTATCTTTGAGGAAGCCCTCGAAGCCTATCAGCTGCCGCTGGAACTGAAGTACTTGCCGGTTATCGAGTCCGCTCTGAACCCCTCTGCCGTCAGTCGTGCCGGAGCCGTGGGTCTTTGGCAGTTCATGATTACTACTGGTAAGCAATATGGACTGGAAGTCACTAGCCTCATAGACGAACGTCGCGACCCGATCAAGTCCAGCTATGCCGCTGCTCATTATCTGAAGGACCTCTACGATATTTTCGGTGACTGGACTCTTGTCATTGCTTCATATAACTGCGGCCCGAATAACGTTCGAAAGGCTATCAGTCGTGCCGGAGGTGTCAAAGACTATTGGCAGATCTATCCCTATTTACCAGCGGAGACGCGCGGCTATGTGCCTGCTTTCATTGCCGCTAACTATGTGATGAATTATTATTGTGACCATAATATCTGTCCTGCCGGCACCAATCTGCCCGCATCCACGGATACCGTTACTGTTTCCCGCAACCTGCATTTCGACCAACTCGTCGGGTGCTGCAATGTGAAGGACGAAGAGGTGCGGGCGCTGAATCCTCAGTACCGTACTGCCCTCATCCCCGGCGACAGCCACAATTGTACTTTGCGTTTGCCTACTGTTGCGATGTCTGCCTTTATGGCTGCTGGCGACAGTGTTTACGCCTGGCGCGCTACAGAGTTGCTGACCAGCCGTCGCGAAGTGGAAATCTCCCAGTCCGCCGCCTCCAGTAGCCGACGCGGAAGAGGAGGCAGGGGAAGCAGTGGAGGCACACGAGTCACCGTTCGCCGCGGAGATACCCTTGGCGCCATAGCTCGTCGCAACCACACGACTGTGGCTAAGTTACGTAGCCTCAACGGCATTCGTGGAAACAATATCCGTGCGGGACAAAAACTAAGAGTAAGGTAGCTTATGGAAGACGACATTGCTCATACCCAGTCAGAAGCGCAACAGACAGACGATATCGTTTCTGCTGCCTATCAGCGACTTATTGAGACCTATCTGGCCTCGCCACATCGCAAGAAGACGGACATCATCTCCAAGGCCTTCAACTTTGCACGCAAGGCCCATGAGGGTGTGCGCCGTCTTTCAGGAGAACCTTATATCACTCACCCTTTGGCCGTAGCGCAGATTGTCTGCGGAGAGATTGGCCTTGGCAGCACTAGTATTTGTGCCGCCTTGCTCCACGACGTCGTGGAAGACACGGAGTACACTGTTGAAGACATCAAGAATATCTTTGGTCCGAAGATAGCACAAATCGTTGACGGACTGACGAAGATTTCTGGAGGCATCTTTGGCGATAAGGCTTCTGCCCAGGCAGAGTCCTTCAAAAAACTGCTTCTGACGATGAGCGATGACATCCGCGTTATCCTTATCAAGATCAGCGACCGCCTGCACAATATGCGTACCCTTGGCTCACAGCCGCCCCACAAGCAGTATAAGATTGCAGGCGAGACCTTATACATTTATGCTCCTTTGGCCCACCGCCTCGGCCTCAACCGTATCAAGGAAGAACTGGAGGACCTTAGCTTTGAGTACGAACAGCCTCAGGCACATGCTGAAATCAGCCAGCGGTTGAACGAGATACGTCCTTACTTGGACGAGACCTTCCAGAGTTTTATTCGTCCCATCCGCGAACGTCTGGACCGCATGGGTTACGTCTATACCATCAAGGCGCGTTTCAAGCGTCCCTTTAGCGTCTGGACCAAGATGCAGACCAAGCATGTTGCTTTCGAGGAGATCTACGACTTGCTGGCCGTACGCATCATTTTCGATTCCCACGATCCCAATGATCCTGAGGTCGAGAAGTCCGACTGTTTCCAGATTTATTCCGCCTGCACCAGTATCTACAAAGCGCATCCCGACCGCTTCCGCGACTGGCTGTCGAACCCTAAGTCCAACGGCTACCGCGCCCTCCATACCACGCTGATGAGCCCCAGTGGCCGATGGATAGAACTGCAGATTCGTTCGCGCCGCATGGACGATGTGGCAGAACACGGTTTCGCTGCCCACTGGAAATACAAGGAAGGCGAGGTGGATCACGATAGCGATGAAAAGGACCTCGACGGCAAAGAGACGGAACTCGACAAATGGTTACTCACCATCAAGGAAATCCTCGACGACCCACAGCCCTCGGCAATGGACTTCCTCTCCACTATCAAGCTGAATCTCTACAGTTCTGAGATCCTCGTTATCACCCCCAAAGGCGAGTTCAAGACCATGCCTACGGGTAGTACGGCGCTGGATTTTGCCTTCCTGATCCACACGGTAGTCGGCACACATTGTATCGGCGCCAAGGTCAACCACCAGCTTGTGCCTCTCAGCTACAAGTTGAAGAGTGGTGACCAGGTGGAAATCCTCACTTCGAAGGATATGCGCGTGGAGTCATCCTGGATGAATGTGGCCACCACGGCAAAGGCTCGCGGCAAGATTGCTACAATTCTTCGTCGTCAGCGGCGCGAGCAGCAGAAGAAGGGCGAGGAGTTGCTTGCCGAGTGGTGTTCCTCCCATGATATCGAACAGAATAGTTTCATTCTCGACCACCTCTGCACCACCCATCAAGTGGAGTTGCGCGAGGACCTCTACGCAGGAATTGGTGCAGGCAGCATCGTTATCGGAAATGAAGATTACGAAAGCCTGCAACGTAAGATGGAAGAGCGTCATCGTCAGGGCTCCAAGGGCTGGAAACGCTATATTCCCTTCTACAAATCCAAGCCCAAGAATCCTGAAGAAAAGCCCGTTGAGGAGGCCGCACCTGCCGAGACACTTGTCTTCGACCGCAAGAAACCACTGTATCTCAACGAGGAGAATATCAGCCGTGTGGTGATGTGTCCTCACTGTCATCCTATCCCAGGCGATGAAGTACTTGGCTACGTAGATGACCAGAACCGTGTCATTATTCACAAGCGTCGCTGCGAGGTTGCCGACCGCTTGAAGAACGTCGATGGAAATCACATCCTGGCAGTATTCTGGGATACCCACAAGCAGCTGAATTTCTCGGCAACCCTGCACATGGAAGGCATCGACCGGGTGGGCATCATCAAGAGCCTCTCAGATGTCATCACTTCTCAGCTGAATGTTAATGTCCACGGCCTTTCCATTGCCGCTCACGACGGCATCTTCCAAGGCGACATCGAACTCAGTGTGCATGACACCGAGGACCTCAACATCATCATTAAGAATCTTAAGAAAATCGATGGAATCGAGGAGATAACGAGGGTGAGCTAATAAGTTGAAGAACCTTTCAACTTAGACAATCCCTTCCAACTCCTTCTTTATTTCCAGCAGCTGATCCCTGACGCTCTGCATGCGTTGCAGCAGGTCGCTGGAGTTCTTGGCTCCTTCGCGATTGCGCTGTATCAGTTCGCGAGCAGCAGCCAGTTTCATGTTACGCCCCTTGACAAGGTCATAGACGAGTCGGATCTCATCAATGTCCGCTTTCGTATAGATGCGTACTCCGTTGTTGTTCTTCTTCGGACGAATCGTCGGAAATTCCTTCTCCCAGAAGCGCAAAAGCGATGCTGGTAGCGAGAACATTTCGCTCACCTCGGTAATGGAATAATATTGCTTTAATTCCTTATTTGAGTTCAATGCCATGGCTTTCTTTTTGGTTTCTGCGTGCAAAGATAGCGATTTTTGTGCTCGTAATGCACATAATACGCAAAAATCTTTCGTCAAGTGCTCTTTTTTCACTACTTTTGCACCGCTTTTCGCAAAGAATGGCAAAAATATACGATAGATTCTTCAAGTTTTACTTAAAACTTTAAACTCTAAACATAAAACTTAAAACTCATCATATGCGCACTGCAAAGGAAATCCGCGAGTCCTTTAAGAAGTACTTCGCCGAACAGGGACACACCATCGTACCCTCTGCCCCAATGGTTGTGAAAGACGACCCCACACTTATGTTCACCAACGCTGGTATGAACCAGTGGAAGGATATCATTCTCGGACAGAAAGACCCGGAGCCACGTCGCCGTGCAGACTCTCAGAAGTGTCTGCGCGTCAGCGGCAAGCACAACGACCTCGAAGAGGTAGGCCACGATACCTACCATCACACGATGTTCGAGATGCTCGGCAACTGGTCCTTTGGTGACTACTTCAAGGAGGGTGCAATTGATATGGCATGGGAATACCTCGTTGATGTTATAGGGCTCGACCCCGCCGACCTGTATGTGACGGTGTTCGAAGGTTCTGAGGAAGAAGGCATTGCCCGCGACGATGAGGCAGCACGCTACTGGGCTAAGCACGTGGCACCTGACCATATCATTGATGGCAACAAGCACGATAACTTCTGGGAAATGGGTGAGACGGGCCCTTGCGGTCCCAGCTCCGAGATTCACCTCGACAGCCGTTCTGCCGAAGAGAAAGCTCAGGTCCCCGGTCGTGACCTCGTCAATAAGGACAACCCGCAGGTCATTGAGATTTGGAACATCGTCTTCATGCAGTTCGAGCGCAAGGCCGACGGTTCCCTTGTTCCCTTAGGAATGAATGTCATTGATACCGGAATGGGCTTCGAACGTCTGGTGCGCGCCCTGCAAGGTAAGCATTCCAACTACGATACCGATGTATTCCAGCCGTTCATCAAGAAAATAGAGCAGCTGTCTGGTAAGAACTACGGCGAGCGGGAAGAGGTGGATGTCGCCATGCGCGTCATTGCTGACCACATCCGCGCCGTGGCCTTCTCTATTGCCGACGGCCAACTGCCTGGCAACGCCAAGGCTGGCTATGTCATTCGTCGTATCCTTCGTCGTGCCGTGCGCTACGCCTACACGTTCCTCGGCCAGAAGCGTCCTTTCATGCACCTCCTGCTGCCCACCCTCGTGGAAGAGATGGGCGATGCATACCCCGAACTCGTTGCTCAGCAGCAGCTGATTGATAAGGTAATGAATGAGGAGGAAGAAAGCTTCCTGCGTACTCTTGAGACGGGTATCAAGCTCCTCGACCGCGTCATGGCAGATACGAAGGCTGCCGGCAAGACCGAGATTAGCGGTGTTGAGGCATTCACCCTTTTCGACACCTACGGCTTCCCTCTTGATCTTACGCAGCTCATCTGCCGCGAGAACGATCTCACCGTGGATGAAGAAGGCTTCAATGTGGAGATGCAGAAGCAGAAGGAACGTGCCCGTGGTGCTGCCAAAGTAGAGACAGACGACTGGGTGAGTGTCTTCGACGATTCACCCGCCGAGAGCAAGTTCGTCGGCTACGACAACACGGAATATGAGTGCCGTATCCTCCGCTACCGCCGCATTGTTCAGAAGAAGCAGACCTACTATCAGCTCGTCCTCGACAACACGCCTTTCTATGCTGAAATGGGCGGACAGGTCGGCGACCAGGGTGTCATTGTCAGCGAATTCGAGACGGTGGAAATCATGGATACCAAGAGTGAAAATGGTCTCACCGTACATATCACCAAGAAACTGCCAGAGCATCCCGAGGCTCCCTTTATGGCTTGTGTAGATGTCGAACGTCGTCATGCCAGCGAAGCCAATCATAGTGCTACCCACCTTCTTGACCAGGCTCTGCGCGAAGTCCTTGGAGCACACGTGGAACAGAAGGGCTCCCTCGTCTCCCCCAAAGGACTCCGTTTCGACTTCAGCCACTTCCAGAAGGTGACGAACGAAGAACTGCGCGAGGTGGAACGAATCGTCAACGCCCGTATTCGTGAGAATATTCCCCTTCAGGATTACCGCGATCTTCCCATTGAGGAAGCCAAGGAACTCGGCGCTATTGCCCTCTTCGGCGAGAAGTACGGCGACCGCGTACGTGTGGTTCAGTTTGGCAGCAGCGTGGAATTCTGCGGTGGTTGCCACGTCAAGGCTACGGGTCAGATCGGTATGTTCAAGATCATTGCCGAGAGCAGCGTTGCTGCCGGTATCCGCCGTATTGAGGCTATTACCGGCGAGGCAGTGGAGAACGTCCTCTACCAGATGCAGGATCTCATTGAAGGCATGAAGGCTCTCTTCAACGGAGCGCCTGACGTCAAGGCCGCTGTCGAGAAACTCATCTCCGAGAACGCCGGTATGAAGAAGCAGGCAGAGGAGCTCATCCATGAGCGTGCACAGCAGTACAAGCAACACTTGCTGAAGCACGTCGTAGAACGCGATGGAATCAGCATTTTCAGTGGCATTTGTCCCTTGCGACCCGAGGCTGTGAAGGACATCGCCTTCCAGCTTCGCGCTGAGGTGCCCAACGCCCTTATCTGTATTGGCAGTGGTGCTAACGACAAGCCGATGCTCACCTGTGCCGCTTCTGACACCCTCGTGCAGGAACACGGCATCAACGTTGGCAAGCTCATTCGCGATGCTGCAGCCCTCATCCAAGGTGGCGGTGGCGGACAGCCACACTTCGCTACTGCTGGCGGAAAAAATCCCGACGGTCTGAGTGCAGCTGTTGATAAGTTCATCGCTCTCGCCCTGGCGTAAATCCCTCTTCGAATATACATTTCCGTCGAGACGTCCTGTCGTTACCTCAAAGACGACAGGGCGTCTCGCCTTCTAGGTTAGTACATCTGCGTCTTTACGTATATACGTCTCAGCCTTTACATATATACATATTCGCCTTTACGTATATACGTATTCGCCTTTACGTATATATGTGTTTAATGAACAGGTGCGTCTCGGGTTACCCGTAGCCGAGACTATGCACTCATGATGAAGAATGAATTCAGAATTTGATAAGGATGCCGAGGAAGCCGGCAAGGATGCCGAGGAAGGTGCCGGCGAGAACCTGCCAGAGGGTGTGCTGTCGCAGAAGCATACGGCTACTGCCGACAAGACCGCTGACAAGAATGCTGAAGGACAGCCACCAAATGGGATTGAAAGAGAAGATGAGGCTGTAGGCGAAGAGGGCGCCTGTTATGCCGCCGGCACCTGCAGCGTGAACGGAGATCTTCCACCAAAGGTTAATAAACAGGCATAAGACCTGGATGATAAGAGAGCTGACAAGGATGCCGCCCATATAGAATGGAAGGTGGAAGCGGGTGAGCAGGTGGAGGGTGAAGCCGTAGAAGAGAAGGTGAATAAGATAGGGGAATGCCCTGTGCTGGCGCAGTCGCAGGTGCTGCAGCTTCAGTCCGTTCATCTGGCGCCAGATTCTGATGGTGAGGCGCGGAAGCAGCAAAGTCCCGAGTGCCACAATGATAAGAATCAGCGCCTTGAAGGTCAGCGGCAGCAGACTCAGGTAGGTGAACATGAAAAGCGCAACGAAGCCCACCAGCGGGAAGTACTGAGGGCGGAAGATATTGGAGAGGATGCGAGCGCCAAGGAGGAGAGTGCGGTTCATGTCTTTCTCAGTCGGGCTACAGGGATATCGAGTTGTTCGCGGTACTTGGCGACGGTTCTACGGGCGACGTCGTATCCGCGGGCTTGGAGTTCTTGGGCGAGGGCTGCATCGGAGAGGGGGGCGTGCTTGTCTTCTGCATCAACAATCTCGCGGAGGGCTGCGAGGATACTGCGGACAGACACCTCATCGCCGTCTTGTAGCCGGGCGGCGGAGGTGAAGAACCAGCGGAGAGGATAAATGCCATAGGGCGTCTGCACCCACTTGCTATTGCTGACGCGAGATACGGTAGAGAGGTGCAGCCCCGTGCGGTTTGCCACATCCTCGAGGGTCATGGGGCGAAGTAATGTCTCGTCGCCACTCTCAAAGAAGGGGTACTGCAGATGCATGATGGCCTGCATGGTTGTAGTGAGCGTCTGCCAGCGCTGCCGCATAGCTTCGATGAAGAGCTGGGCTTTCTCCACACGATCGCGGAGGTAGGTGACGCCGTCGCGCTCAGTGCGTGACAGCTGTTTCGGGTCACGACCCTCGTAAGAACTGAGGAAGTCGAGGTCGTCCTGGCTGACATGCAACGGAGGCAGGTGACCGCGGTTCAGGTTGAGGGTGAGGTGTCCGTAGGCGTCAGGTTCAACGATGAAATCGGGCGTTATCTGTTGTAGGTTGCGTCCTACGGCTTCGCCCATGGAACTGCCGGGGCGAGGGTTGAGGCGATGTACCTCGCGTCGCAGTCGGCTGACCTCACTGTCGCTGAGGTGCATAGCGCGCTTAATGCGGTCCCAACGCTTCAGCATCAGACTGTCGAACTGAGTGCGCAGCAGGGTATGCAGCTGTTGCTTGGTGGGTGAAGTGTGGTCTGGCGAGTGTTCCACCTGCAGGAGCAGACACTCTTGAAGGCTGCGTGCACCCACTCCAGAAGGTTCGAAGTTCTGCAGGATGCCAAGAATGTGTTCCAACTCCTCGCGAGAAGTGGGGATATTGTGGTAGACCTCCAACTCATCTTGCAGTTGTTGGAGTGATACGCGCAGCAGTCCGTCGTCGTCCAGTGAGCCAATAAGGTAGCGGAGTATTTCTTCTTCGTGTTCGCTGAGATGGAAGAATCCTATCTGCTCTTCCAATTGGTCGTAGAAGGACTGTGTCTCCTGCGTCACCGCCTCGGTAATGCCGTGTCGTGCGGCAGGAAGGTTGTCGGGAATATCGTCGGGAGTGCTGTAGTCTGCAGAGTAGTCTGCGGCGGTGTTTTCTGGGAATTCTGAGCTCTCGGAGTACTCATCGCTGTCGGATCCTTCAGTATATTCTGAGTAATCAGTACCGGCATAATCCTGGGACTCTGCCTTGTCGGCTTCCAGAGACACATTTTCCTTCAGTTCGCGGTCCACCCGCTCATAGAGTGCTTCTATGGGCATTTCCGTCAGCTCGCTCAGCAGCAGCTGCTGGGGCGAGAGGACTTGGTTCTGGGTTTGAACCTGAAGGTGGACTTGCGAGGAAGACATGGAGTCAATTAGTTTTCTTGGCTCTGAGACCTATGATGATGAACAGGGCGCCGATGAGGATGAAAGGCACAGAGAGCAGCTGACCCATATTCAGCAGCATACCGTTCTCGAAATCCACCTGCACTTCCTTCGTGTATTCGATGAAGAAGCGGAAGGTGAAGATGAGGAAGATGCATAGTCCGAAGAAGAATCCAGTGCCCACACGGTCAGGACGGCGGCGGTAGCACCACCAACCGAAGAGGAAAAAGACGATATAGGCCAGTGCCTCGTAGAGCTGTCCTGGGTGGCGCGGCAGCTCATCGATGCGCTCGAAGATGAAAGCCCAGGGCACATCGGTCGGTTTGCCTATAATCTCTGAGTTCATCAGATTGCCCAGGCGGATTGCTGCGGCACAGAGGGGAGTGACGATGGCAATATTGTCCACCACCAGCAGATAAGGCAACTTCACTTGACGGCTATAGAGCCACAGCGCAAAGATAAAGGCAATGGTGCCGCCGTGACTGGCCAGGCCCGTATAGCCTGTAAAGTGCCAGGCACCGTCGGTTCCCTGCTTCATGGGAACGATCATCTCTAACATATGAGCGGGCGAACTGAGGAAATAGTCGGGCTCATAGAAGAGACAGTGTCCCAGACGGGCTCCGATGAGGATTCCGAGGAAGGAGTAGAGGAACAGCGGGTCGAACTTCTTGTCGGGAATCTTCTGTTCCTTGAACAGACGCTGCTCAAGCAGGAACACAAGCAGCAGGCCTATGCACCAGCAGAGTGAATACCAACGGACGCCGAAGGGGCCGATGGAGAAAGCGATGACATCGGGGTTCCAGTGGATAAATAACAGTTCCATATTATACATTAAACCTAAAGTGCATGATATCGCCATCCTGTACGATATAGTCCTTTCCTTCGACTCCCATCTTGCCTGCCTCGCGAACGGCAGCCTCAGAGCCGTAGTGGATATAGTCGTCGTACTTGATGACTTCTGCACGGATGAATCCTTTCTCGAAATCGGTGTGAATGACACCTGCGCACTGCGGTGCCTTCCAGCCGCGACGGAACGTCCAGGCTTTCACTTCCATCTCGCCTGCGGTGATGAAGGTCTGCAGTCCTAACAACGAGTAAATAGCCTTGATGAGTCGGTCGCAGCCGCTTTCGGTTAAACCCAAATCTTCGAGGAACATTTGTTTTTCCTCGTAGCTCTCTAACTCTGCGATATCGGCCTCGGTCTGGGCACTGATGATCAGGAGGGCAGCTTGCTCGTCCTTGATGGCCTCGCGCACTGCATCCACGTAAGCATTACCGGCGGCGGCAGAGGCATCATCAACATTGCAGACATAGAGTACGGGCTTGGTGGTCAGCAGGAAGAGGTTCTTGGCGGCAGCCTGTTCGTCCTCTGTCTCGAAGACGACAGTACGTGCGCTACGCCCCTCAACGAGTGCGGCCTTGTAGGCTTCGAGCACGCTGAGTTCCAGCTTTGCCTGCTTGTCGCCGCCTACGCGTGCCTGCTTCTCAACTCGTTGGATACGGCTCTCTACGGTCTCGAGATCCTTCAGTTGCAGTTCCGTATCAATGATTTCCTTGTCGCGAACGGGATTAACGCTGCCGTCGACATGTACGATGTTGTCGTTATCGAAACAGCGGAGCACATGGATGATGGCATCGCACTCGCGGATATTACCCAGGAACTGATTGCCGAGGCCCTCGCCTTTGGAGGCACCCTTCACCAATCCGGCGATATCTACGATTTCGCAGGTGGCGGGAACAATGCGGCCGGGATGCACGAGCTCGGCTAACTTATTCAGTCGCTCATCAGGAACCGTGATTTGTCCCATCTGAGCATCGATGGTGCAGAATGGAAAATTCGCTGCCTGAGCCTTGGCGCTCGACAGACAATTGAAGAGGGTGCTCTTGCCCACGTTGGGCAGGCCTACTATACCAGCTTTCAGTGACACAATAGAATCAAATTAAATAACACGTTAACAAATGAACACGTTAACATTTAACGTGTCTGTTCTTTTTGTTTGCGGCCGCAAAGGTACACATTTATGACGAGACTGCCGCCATTGAGAGCGATTTTTGTGTTGTCAAAGGTGCTTTCGGGCCTATATTTTACTTAGAAAGTGGCATTTGTGCCCTCTTCCCAATCGCTTTCGGCCGTCATTCCGAATCCGATGTCACCCGATTCCGTGCTGCCGTCGAAGAAGTTTCCAGTATAGACCGTGATGGTATTCCGGCGCACAGGTAGGGCTTCAAAGATGTGCTCCTTGATGGTGTTGTCGTTGGCATCCAAGGCTGTAACGGTCATCTTCAGACTTCCTGTCTCGTCGTGAGGAATCGTATAGACTTCGTAGGTTTTCACCCCAGCTGAGACATCGAGTTTCACTGTCTGTTTTGAGTTGACGGAGCCGTAGGAGGTGAGGGCACTGAGGGTGCTGCTACCACCTGTATAATAGAACTTCAGTTGCCGCACTTCAGCAGGTATCTCGTCGTCGGTCAGCACCAATCTGAACATCGCAACCACGCGGGTGAGTTCCACTTCGTGGGTGGTCTTGGTGTCTGTTACTTCCAAATCTTCGCAGTAGAGGAAGGTATCTGTTACACGGTTGTCCTTAAATGAAATCTTGTCCAACGAAGTAACGGTGCAGGCGCCGTCAGAGTTATAGCCGATAATGGCAAAGGTGTAGGTACCCTGTGGCAGGGAGAACGCCACCGTGCCAAAGCCCGTATCTCCTCGTTTCTGTGCCACGGAACGGAACTTCGTTTCGCCCTGGTAAACAACGAAGGTGAGTCGGGAGCATAAGTCTGTGATGGGCTGCTGGGCGCGGGTGGCTGGAGCCTTCATCGGTGCCGAGACACCGTCCTCGAAAGGAACCATCTGCACTCCCGTTACGTTCAGAACCACATTCGCATCTTCCTCTTCCTCCGCCGCGGGTTCTCCTACATAGGGTGCTTCGCAGCCCGTCAACAGGGCAAGGGATGCAAGTAACAAGAAATTCCTCAATTTCATAATCGTATATTTTTCAGTTCTCAATTATCAATCTCAATTCTCCACTACCTTACCACCAATTGTATTGAATGGTAAAGTGAACTTGCACGTTGACCTCTTTCAGCGTGGTTCCCACCTGATAGCGGTATTGCATGGTGACGGTATGTTCACTGTCGTAGCACGTATCCTTGCGAACTCCACATTCCCAGTTGAAGAGATCGCTGAAGACTTCGATATAGACATGACCACCATCCCATACTCGTGGGTTACCGTCGCCGTTGAACCATCCTCCATAGGTGCCGTTGGTGTTGTTTGGTCCTGGAGTGCCGTCGGTATTTAGTGGAACGAGGGATAGATTATATTCCTTGAAGTCCTCGGGAGCTATCTCCAACAGCTGCAACACTTTGTTCCGAGGCACCTCGACCTTCACGTCCTGGCTGTAGCCGTCGTTCCATTGCAGGGTGGTATTGACATCTATGGTTCCGCAGAGTATTTCGTTCTCAACGGGTACCACATCTTCCGGCACAGGGATATTCTCGATGAGCTGTCCCATGAATTCTGCACGGTTCTGCAGCCATGTCTTCAACTTCTTATATTCTGTGCCGAAGGACTTGCGACGTATGGGCCAGCGAGTAGTCTCGCGACCTATCGCGCCCTGAAGCAGGTGGTTTGCATAGTTCTCCACTTCTTCCCACGGGCGAGAGATGATACTGTCGGCGTACTGCCGCCACGTCTGTTTGTAGAGCTCCACGAACTCCTTCGTTCCGAAGAGGTCGGTGAAGAAGGCGGGCATATTATGGTAGTTTCCGTTACGTTGATATGGATTCGTGCCCATCACCGTCTCGGTATACGAGGCAAAGTAGTCGTGGCCCGTATACATATCTGCCCAGTCGAAATCATAGCCTGCATCAAAATCCCACAACGGCCCCATTACCCAGCGGCCGTCGCCGTCTTTATGGAGGAAGACGCTACGTGGGGCATCGATTTCAACATTATAAACGAACTCCTGAATGAGGATATAACGGGCAAAGCTCTCCATATCCATCAGTTCCGAGGCACGAGCAAAGTTTTTTTTCTGAATAGCCTCTTCCAGTTCACCGAACACACTGCGGATACTGTCCAGCCGTTCTTTCGTCAGGTTCTCTTCATCGGGGTATTTCACAGCTACTGGCAAGGAATAGACCGATGACCAGAAGTTGCGTTTGGAATTGCGGTCCAGCTCTGGGCCGTCGTCCTTATCCAACGATAACAGGATGCCGCGGTCGTCGCTGATATCCACGCGGTTCTTCCCCTGCTGCACTTGTTCTGTGAGCTGATAGATACCGATGTATTCTCCGTTGAGCAACACTTCTACATAACGCGAGTGGTTGGTGAACGGCAGCCCCATCATATGTCCGAGTTCAAAGACATAAGTGTTCATCATATCCGTCACATCGCGGTAGTTGGCCAGCAGCACCCAGCTGCGTGCCTTGTCTATTCCTAACACTTTCTGCTTATTGTCGAAGCGGATGCGGTAAGGCTTCTTCTCGTACCATGCCCATGTGCTGTTGCCGCGACCTCGGATTCCTGCGTGCTGCCAGCGACTGGCGTAGCTGTCGCCGCCGTTAACGGCCACATAGCAGGGAATATATTCTTCGTTGGAGGTGATGGATTGTCCGTTCTCCGTGTAGATAAAGAGCTGGAATACTTGGTATTTATTCTTTTCTTCTGCCTCGATGATTTCTTCAAAGCTGATGCTGTCGATATTTTCAATTTGCAGGGGAACAACGAAGCCATCATGCATAGCTGCCAGCAACGTTTTCTGTTCCTCGTCCACCCGAATGTCTTCGATGCTATCGACCATCAGGGGCAGTGTCCACGGAGTGCTGTATTCCCGCTCATGGACATACATCCATTGCTGTGCCATCGCTCCAGAGGCCAACAGGCACAGCAATGCAGTCACGGCAGACCGCAATGTGATTTGCCGCCTGCCGTGACCTTTTAGGGCTGAATGTTTACTGCAGAGCTTCATAGAAGGACTGCTGTGCATGCTTCAGGATTCCGAGTGCACGAGGAATGATGGTGCTGACGTCAGGAGTCTGGTCGAGGATAATCTCGAAGAATACCCAGACGGTGTCATCCCACAGGCAAGCCTTGGCAACTTTGACGTTGAAGTTCACCTTATTGCAGGCTTCGAGTACGAGTTCGCGGTTCTCTTCGCTGACATCATAGATGCCGGGAAGTGCCAGCTGGAAAAATTCTTCGTCGCTGTCGTTGTTCAGGAAAAGGAAGGTCTTCATCTCTGACTTGAAGACAATGTTCTGGTTGTTGTCCAGGTTGGGGCAGAAACCCTGCTGACGCAGGAACTCCAATACCATTTCAGATGTAGTCATAATGATTTGGTTTTAAAAGGTTTGTAATAAAGTTATTTAGGGTTATCAGACGAATCCAATCTTGGGCCTTAGGTTATTGCGCTCCACGCCTTCCATGCGATAGCGGATTTCCTCGAAGGTCTTCAGTGTTTCCTTACGCAGTGAGGGATGTGTGTTCTTGACAGCAGTTTCGAGAATCTCCTCCGAGATGACCTGGTCGGTGAAAGCGGCAGTCATTGCTGCATCGTTGACGACGTAGGCAATATCGCTGGCGATGTATCCTTCCGAGAGGTCGCTGAGGCGGTCAGCATCGATTTCGCCGCAGGGGCGTCCCTGCAAGTGAATCAAGAACAACTCGCGTCGTGCTTCCTTGTCAGGGAGGGGAACATAGACCTGTTTGTCGATGCGCCCAGTACGTAACACGGCAGGGTCGATCTTGTCAGGTCGGTTGGTAGTGGCAACTACGAAGATGCCGCGCGCTGAGCAATTGTTCAGTTGTGAGAGGAATTCGTTGACCTCGCTGCTGACATACTGGCTGCCAGGAGCCGAACGGTCGGGGACAAGGGCATCGAATTCGTCGAAGCAGAGTACGACGGGAGCGCTGGCCTCTGCTTTCTTAAACAGTTGTGCTATCTTTTCCTGCGAACCGTGGACATAGCTGCTGCCGAGGTCGCTGCTCTTGATGAGGGCGAAGTTGAAGCCTGTCTCCTCAGCAAACTTTTCGGCTACGAAGGTCTTGCCGCAGCCCGGAGGACCGTAGAGCAACATTCCGTTGGGAGGGGTGATGCGGTATTTGGCTGCACGCTCGCGGTCCTTGATAACAAAGATGACGCGTTGGGTGAGGTAGGTCTTCAGTTCTTCCATCCCGGCGATGTCGCGGAATCCGTTGCCGTTGCCCTTCTTGATCTCGATGTCAATCTGGTTGGGGCTGTCCTCGCGACTGCTCTGTCCTCTCTGTCCAGTTTCTGTCTGTCCGCCGGAGGGCGACTTGGGCTCTGGGCGCTTGGGTTCTGCCTCGCCGTCGAGATCTGTCAGCAACTGGGAGATATTGCGATAACGGTCGCTATAAGCTGGGGCGAGTCCTTTGGCCAATACGACCTTGGTGCGCTCGCTGGCTTCTATGTCATCCAATTTCAGGGGGTTATCCTTCCTGAAATCCTTGAGGAGTGTGGCCTTGCGGCTGCGCTTCACGCCCTCAGGGAACTCCATAATCCACGGAGCCTTGCCGGTAAGCATACAATAGAGTACGGCACAGGCCGAGAAGATATCGCTCTGTGCGTCGAAGGTGCCAATGAATGTCTCGTTGGCGCCATAGAAGACATCAAGATCCGAGGTGTCGAAGGCGGTTTTGCCGTTGCATGCCACACTGACGTGACCCAGGTCTATCAATTCTGGCACACCGTCGGTCGTAGCAGATAGCATGATGTTGCGCGGAGTGATGTCATTGTGGAAGAGGGCAGGGGACTGCTCATGCAGATACTGCAGTCCGCCAAGCAATTCGTGGAAGATTTTCAGTGCATCGGCCTCAGAGAGATGACCTTCGCGCTGGATGCGTTCGGCCAAAACCTCCCCGCTGAAGTAATTGGTCAGGTAATATTGGCAGGCACCCTCCTCCGTCTCCAGGCTGCCGCTGTCAACAAAACTGATGAGGTTACGGTGGTTCAGACGTTTGCAGTATTCTATCTCGAAAACGCTGCCGCTTTCGCTGTTCACCAGTTTCTCGGGCATACGCTTTGTGATGAACGCCTTGAGGAAGAATGGATTGTGGTCTTCGTCCTCAGCGCGATAGGTCTCTGTGTAGAGGTTCTCTTTGATCAGACTCTGCACAGTATATTTTCCTAGTTGTTGTCCAGGTTGTAAGAGGCTCATGGCTTTCATTTATTGATTAAACCGAGGGCAAAGATACGACTTTTTTTCCAAATTCCACTTTTCGTACTTCTTTTTTTAGTTAAGATTTGCTAAATCATTACTTTATTCCAATTTTATTCCGAACTTTGCCGCAGTAAAACCTCAAACTTCTAACATTTCTGTATTATGATTCTCGGATTTCTGAAACAATTGCTGGGAGGCTTGCTGGGCAACGATGCATCAGCAGCTCCTGCACCACAAACCAACAAGACCCGCCGCGCCCGAAGAGGCTACGATGACGATGAAAAAGTGACTACCAAGGGCGGTTCGAGTTCCTCTGCCTCGTCAATAGAGCCCATAGTTGACACAACGGAACTTACTGCCGAAGAACTCGGCAAGCTGCACCGCATCGTAGACGAGTACCACCGCACGCTCGATGCAGCAGAGTTGGGGCGGCGAGAAAATATGATGGCAGAAGACTTATTCCTAATGGCCAAGGAAGCCTGGCAGGATGAGGACTACGCTACTTCGATGCCGATGTTCTGTGAACTTGCTCTGATGGGCTACGAAGAAGCGTATGCCTATGTAGGTATCGCCATAGAATTTGGAGAAGCCGGCATGGAGTATGATTCGCAGCTGATGTTCAAATGCTATCAGCGCGGCATTGAACATAAAATCTATCCTGCACTCTTCCGTATGGAAAACTATTACTTCGACCACGAGAAGTATGATGAGGCTCGCGCACTCTATGAACTGGCCATCAAAGAAGGCTGGAACAAAAGTTATGAGCCATTAATGCTTGGAAAGATGTATGAAGAAGGATTAGGAGTTGACACTAACCTCGATCTCGCTATCAAGTATTATCGTATGGCCTATAATTATAAGGAACCCGATCTTGAGGCTAAAAATGCGCTGGAACGATTAGGCGCAACTTATGACGCAGAGGAGTTTGATTTGCAATTGCCTCAGGCAGTCCGCTTCCAACCAGCCGGAGAACTCTATGAACTCGGCTATGAAGAGACACAGGGTTTCAAACCGAATATCCCGCTGGCAGTGGCTTATTTCGTGGCTGCGGCGCAGAAAGGTCATGCTATGGCTGCATGCAGGGCAGCTCAAATCTATGGAAGCGACCGCTATCCTATCTATGATGAAGCCAAGGCTGCTGTTTTCGCTGAACAAGCCGAGAATGGATTGCTACAGCAGGTGAAGCAGGAACCCATGTTTGCCAAGGATGCCGGTTCTGCTTTTTGGTGGGGCGATGGATGTAAGAAGAATAAGGAAAAAGCTATCAAGTGTCTGGAAATAGGTATCGAAAATGGCTGTGAACACAGTATGAGGTTGCTTGGCGACATTTATAAGAAAGAAGGCAGAATGAAAGATGCCTTCCCACTTTATCTCCAAGCCGCCCAAAAAGGACAAGGTATGGCTATGTTCGAAGTGGCGCAGTGTTATGAAAACGGAACCGGCACATCGAAAAACATCGCAGAGGCCATCAAGTGGTACCAAGCCTGTGCAGCCGCCCCCTATGCTGCTGCTTGGGATGCCCAACAAAAGTTGAACGAGTTGACCTGATCCGACGATTCCTTTGTAAATAGATGCACGCCCGCCTTTCTACATCCAGAAGGGCGGGCGTGGTATTCAGGGCACTTGGTTAGAGCGCTTGGTTTGATTAACGGAAGTCTGCCCAGTCGTCTGTGCGGAAGGGGCCTACGGGCAGTCCGCTAACGGTCTTCAGGTCGCAGGTTGGATTGTCGGCCCATGCGTAGCGAACGGCAATGGGGAGAGGCACTTCAGGACATTCGACTACGACGCGCTGCATGAAGCGTTCGCCCTCAACGCGGGCCTTGGCAACATGCCACTGGTGGTCGGGGCCTGCAATGGTGAAGCCCTTGATATCGTCGTTCTGTGCCAAAGCGTCGCTGCCCTGAACAGGACGGAAGGTGAGGATGGCCTTGCCCTCACTGACGCGCATCTGCATATATTCTGGAGCAGCGCAGGGTTCCTCGCGACCATAAGTGCGGTTGAGGGCGAGCAGTGCCAGTCGGCGACCCACCTCCTGCTTGTTCTTCGGGTGGATATCCATTGCCATGCCGATATCGATGTTCACCATCATTCCTACGCCATCGAGCTTGGTAGCCTGCCGCTGCGCCTCGCGGATAGCAGCCCACTCAGACTGCGGCTGCAAGTCTCTCTCCCAGCGGTAGTTGGCAATCTGAACGAAGTAGAAGGGGAGTGCCTTGGAGTCGGCTTGAGCAAAGAAGCGGCGACGCTCGTCCTGCTGCGCAGGTTTCGGATAGGCTGCCACCACAGAGTTCTTGTTGAACTTGGCCTGCCAGTCGAGAATCATTGCCTGGAAGAGGCTCTCGTACTGCACGGCACGACCCACGTTGGAACATCCCTGATACCAGAGGAATCCGCGAACAGGCATGTTGAGGAAGGGAGCTACCATAGCGTTCCAGAGGTTGGCGGGATACCACGAATCTTTAAGCGGCTTCGGTTCTACGCGACCAGCCATATTCTTCACCTGCGTGGCGTCCATACTCTTCTGCCAGCTCCATTCTCCAGCAAGGGGAATCGTAGTGTCGCCGGCGGTGATATTGAAGGCATCGGCTGCGGCGTTGAAACCACCGTTGCCACTGGTGTCATAGATGCGAACGGTCAGTACGTTGCGACCCGCTTGCACGAGACGTCCAGGAACTGTGTAACTGCGCTTGGCGCTCCATCCTGCAGTCATCCCGACGCTCTCACCGTTCCAGTAGGTGACATCTTCATCGTCGATGCCTCCGAGGTTCAGCTTCAAATCCTTACCAGCGATCGGAGCAGGGATGTCAACGACGCGACGCATCCATACGATGCCGTCGAAGTTCTTCAGCACTGCATCGTTGTCCCATTGTGTGGGCTGTTGCTGCTTTGCCCAGCTGCTGTCGTCAAAGTCCTTGGCAGCCCAGAGCGCACGGCGAAGGTTACCCTCTTCCAAACCAGCGTCAGCGCCGAAGGCCTCCTTCATCCATTCTGCCCGCTCGTCCTGGTAGAGTTGGCTGAGTTTCTGTTCGTCGTAGCCAGCTTCGAAAGCCCGCTGCTCGTGTTTCTCGAAGCCTGTGATGCCTTTCAGTGCCTCGTTGCTGGTCCAGCTCTCAGCAGGAGTGCCGCCCCACGAACTGTTGACCACGCCAATAGCGATGCCCAGTTTCTGCGATACCTCGCGGGCAAAGAAATAAGCGCAAGCGGAGAATTCCTCGACCATTGCAGGTGTGCAGACAGCCCATCCGTTGGTGTGACCCTGCGGCACGGTGGTCTGCGGAGTAAGGGCTACGGCACGTCCGACTTGGAAGAGGCGCACCAGCGGGTGGTTGGCGGCAGCCACTTCCTGTTCATAGTTTAAAACCTGGCCCCAGCCTTTCACGGGCATCTCCATATTCGACTGTCCGCTGCAGAACCATACTTCACCAGCCATCACATCTTCGAGTACGGTCTTCTTGCCGTCATCGAATGTAATGGTGTAAGGTCCTCCTGCACGCGGCACACGGAGGTCGAAGGCGAAGGCTCCTGTTTCCTTGTCGGCCTGCACCTTCACGGTCTGCTGATCCCACGAGGTGGTGATTTTGACGGTGGCATTCTTCTTGGCGGTAGCCGTCAGATGTACCGTTGTTTGCTGTTGGAGTACCATGTGAGAGGACATCCAACCAGGCAGTTTCACTTCTGCCTGCGCGGCCATGGCAACAAAGCCGATAGCCAGTGAGAGAATTAGTTTTTTCATACGTAATGGTTGTTTATGAGTTGAGGTAACTTGTTTGGTTCATTGATTATTCGTTCATGAGGCGCTCGCAGAGGGTGGGGTCGTTGGTGGTGATATAGTCCACTCCCAAAACTTTCATCTCAAGGATATCGTCGTGTTTGTCCACGGTCCAGACATTTACGTTCATGTCCAGCTGATGAGCCTGTTCTACCCATTCCGGATGTTCGCGAAAGCGATTGATGTGATAGTCAATGCCCGTGAGCCCCATCCGATGCAACTCTTCTGGCGTGCGGTCGCCGCTGAGGTAAGCCACTTCCGCGTTGGGTGCCATTGCATGGATGGTCTCGCAAGCTTCGATGGAGAAAGAGATGTACATCACCCGCGCTTCCAATCCTTTCTTGCGGATCGCTTTAACGGCGGCAGCTGCGCAATCGCGGCTACGTTGTGGGTTGCGGTGGTTTTTCACTTCCACCACCAGTCGCGTGGGACTTTTGCTTTTCTTCATGATTTTCAGTAAGTCCTTCAGCTGTGGCATTTGTTCTCCGTTCTTCAGGCGCAGCTTCTTGCAGGCAGCGTAGGTGGTGTCCTGTAGTGAGACTCCTTCATAACTGGAATCGTGATTCACCATAATATGATTGTCGCGCGTGATCCAGATGTCAATCTCAGAACCAAAGATATGGAGGTCCAGGGCACGCTGCAACGAAGTGCGCGAGTTTTGTGCAGACCCTTCTGGCTGCCAGTCGCCGCGATGAGCAATCGTTTGTGTGCGAGAGGGTTGTGCGAGTAAGCTCGCATAGGCTGTGAAGAAACAGATGCAAAGGAGAAGTCGGGAGATGTTCATAGAATTCTTTATCAGATTTCGTGATCAGGTAGTTTGCGAATAATCGAAAGACCATCGCGCAGGGGCAGGATGACACGCTCCACAGCGGGATCGGCAGCTACGAGGTCGTTGAAGGCGAGAATGCCTTGGGTCTGTGCATCTTTGCCGTTGGCAGGGGAGTGAATGTCCGTCTCCACTACGTGACCGTCCCAAAGGGTGTTGTCGGCCAGGATGAAACCTCCAGGACTGACCAGCGGCAGCACAGCACGATAGTAATCCACATATTGTCGCTTGTCGGCATCGATGAAAACCAGATCAAAGGAAGAACAGCCGATGGATTGACGACGAATGATTTCCAGTGCGTCGCCGATATGAAAACGAATCCTGTCGGCCCACGGAGAATTCTCCAGCCACGGACGGGTGAAGTCCTCCTGTTCGTCGTTGATTTCGATGGTGTGCAACACGGCCTCCGACTCCAGCGCACTCGCCATACAGAGGGTGCTGTAGCCTGTGAAGGTGCCGATTTCGAGCACAGTTTTCGGACGAATCATGTGAACCAGCATCCGAAGCAGGCGTCCTTGCAGGTGGCCGCTGGCCATTCGAGGATAGTTCAAATGCAGGTTCGTGGCCCTCCACAGCCGATGCAGGTACTCCGGCTCAGGGTCAATGTGGGCGAGGATGTAATCGTCTAAAGACATGGAAGGTTGATCAGCGCTTCTACTGCCAGCCGATAGCTGTCGAGTCCAAATCCACAGATGACACCTCGGCAGGCAGCGCTGATGAGGCTGTGGTGACGGAATTCTTCGCGCGCGTGAACATTAGATATATGTACTTCTACGGCTGGAGCCGTCACCGCCCGCAAGGCATCGTGCAAGGCGATGCTGGTGTGGGTATAGGCGCCAGCGTTGAGGACAATGCCGTCAGCCTCGAAGCCACAGGCGTGAATGCAGTCGATGAGGTCGCCTTCGTGGTTACTCTGGAAATAATCCAGCTGCACGTCGGGGAACTTTGTCCGCAGTTCTTCTAGATAGTCATCGAAGCTGCGAGAGCCATAGACACCTGGTTCACGACGACCTAAGAGGTTCAGGTTCGGGCCGTTGATGATTTGGATTTTCTTCATAGTCTGTGTTGGTATTCTAAAAGATTTCAATAAGTTACAGGTTTCGCTGAACGACATAGTCCAGGTAGAGTTCGAGGGACTTGGCCACTTCGCGATTACTTAGGTCGCTGAGAAGTGCAAGGGCCTCGCCATGCAGGCGTTGCATCTCTGCCTCCGCGAAGGCGATGCCTCCTCGCTGGATGGTGAAGTCCACCAGTTCCTGGATTTCCAGTCGCGATGCTTCGTGGGCACGCACCTTCAGGCCCAGCCGCCGGTGGTAGTCGTCGCAGCCGTCGAGTGCATAGAGTATGGGCAACGTCAGCTTTCCCTCCTGCAGGTCGTTGCCTTTGGGTTTGCCTACGTTCAGGCTCTCGTCGAAATCGAAGATGTCGTCGCGCAGCTGGAAGCAGAGTCCTACGAGGTGTCCCAGGCGTTCGAGGCGATTGACACATTCGTCGTTGCCTCCTCCCAGTCGGGCTCCCAGACGGGCACAAGTACTGAAGAGGGCGGCAGTCTTCTTCGAGATGACTTCGAAGTACGCCTCTCGGCTGAAGGTGCTGCGCTGTGTGTTGCCGAGCTGCTGCAGTTCACCGTCGGCCAGCGTCTGTCCCAGCCACGCTGTACGTTCTACGGCTTCGAGGCTGTGGGTCTGTGCTATCTCTGAGAGGGCTTTGGAGGTGATGAAATCGCCGACAAGGATGGCGGCTTTATTGTCGAAGAGGGCGTTGACGCTGCGCTGTCCGCGACGCATGTCGCTCTCGTCCACCACGTCGTCATGAACGAGGCTGGCGGTATGCAGCATCTCCAGTCCTGCGGCAATGTGCATCACTTCTTCGGTGATCTGTCCGGCTTCGCGAGCACACAACAGCACCAAAGTAGGACGCATCATCTTGCCGAGTTTTCGAGTGAGGTGTTCGAGGGCTGCCGACAGCAAGGCGTTGTCGGACTGCAGCGATGAGCGGAAGAGCTGCTGGTAGCTTTCCAGCTCTGATTGGATGGGTTTTCGAATAGCTTCTAACATAATTCGGGTGCAAAGATACGCATAAATTGAAAATTGAAAATTGAAAATCGAAAGTTTTTTGGCTTGCAGGTTGTTTTTTGTGCTTTTTCTGAGTCCTGAGCGCATTTTCTATTTTCCATTTTCCATTTTCCAATAGAAAATCACTAACTTTGCCGCCGAAATGAGTACAGTTATCTATCCTTCGCCCATCTTTGGGCCTATTCACAGTCGTCGCCTCGGCGTTTCGCTGGGCATCAATCTCCTGCCTGCCGACGGCAAGGTATGTTCCTTCGACTGCATTTATTGCGAATGCGGCCTGAACGCCTGGCACCGTCCGAATCTGAAGATGCCTACCCGTGAGGAGGTCGCTGCAGCCCTCGAGGCACGCCTGCAGCTGATGCAGCAGGAGGGACCTAAGCCCGATGTCCTCACCTTTGCCGGCAACGGAGAACCCACGCTACACCCCCACTTCCCTGAAATCATCGACGACACCATCCGTCTGCGCGACTGCTATTTCCCAGAGGCGCGCATCAGCGTTCTCAGCAACGCCACCCAGATTCTGAAGCCCAATGTCTTCGCAGCCCTCTGCCGCGTGGACAACAACATTCTGAAGCTGGATACCGTCGATCCTGATTTCATCCGCATGGTCGACCGCCCCACGGGTCACTACTTCGTTGAAGCCATCGTCGAAGGGCTTATCCGTTTCCGCGGCCGTCTCATTATCCAGACGATGTTCCTCTCCGGCACAGATGCTGAAGGTCACGATGTCACCAACACCTCCGACCGCTTTGTCCAGCCCTGGCTCGATACCCTGAAAGTCATTGGGCCGGAGAAGGTGATGATCTACACCATCGACCGCGAGACACCCGTCTCCACCCTTGCCAAGGCTACTCCCGCCACCCTCGACGCCATCGCCGATCGTGTGCGTGCCATGGGCTTCGAATGCTCTGTCGCATACTGATTTTTTCTCGTATATAATCAAACCGTAATTAATCTACCTTCCGTTATGAATAAGTCCAATCATTTTTGGCTACTGACTGCTTTGCTGCTTGTATGTTTTGTCGGTGCCGTTCATGCAGAGCCTCTGGATGAAACGCAAGCGCGCTATGCTGCAGCTTCGTTCTTCAGCCCATCGACCTCGAGTTCGCGACTGCGGGTCAAGGGACAACAGATGACGCTTCGATCCGTAGGACATGATGCAGGTTTTTATATCTTCGACCGGCCCGAAGGGGGAACGGTGTTCGTGGCTGACGATGATGCGATAGGCAGGGCCGTGCTGGGATATACCGACCAAGGCAGCTTCGATGCAGAGAACCTGCCGATAGGACTGCGCGACTGGATGGAGCAGGTGGCAGTGCTCATGGATGCCGTTCATAAGGGAAAGTTGAGCAGAGAGAATGTGCGTAGAAGAGCTCCACAGATTGTCGTCGAGGCACTCATCAAGAGCCAGTGGAACCAGTACGCTCCCTATAATGACCTATGTCCTATGCTCAATGGTGAAAGATGCATAACGGGGTGTGTGGCAACCGCTATTGCGCAAGTACTCAACTACTGGAAGTGGCCAGAACATGGCTACGGGTCCGTTTCTTATTATGATGAAGGATGCAAGCAAACGCTGAATATGGAACTCTCGAGGAACCATTACGATTGGAACAAAATGCTCAACACCTATTCCACTGGCTACACAGATGCTGAGGCCAAAGCCGTTGCAACATTAATGCGCGACTGCGGCTATGCCGTCCAAATGCATTATACACCAAAAGAGAGTGCGGCCTCTGTTACAGCCGGAAAGTTGCAAACATATTTCCATTATAGTGCATTGGCTAGAGATCGTTATAGTGGTATTTATCCTGAAGAGATGTGGCATAAATATATCCAAGAGGATCTTAGGACTGGACGTCCTGTACTGTACAGCGGAAGAAGCTCAGAAAGTGGACATGAATTTATTCTCGACGGCTATGATACAGAGGGTTATTATCATGTCAACTGGGGATGGGGTGGCTATCAAGACGGGTGGTTTATGCTCACTGCCCTCAATGGCTACAACGACTCTCAGTGGATGATTAATCATCTGATGCCTGATAAGACGGAAAGTACAGACTTCTCATGCACGTTTGATAATGGTGTCATGACGATTAGCGGAAAAAACATGATGCCACAGAATTTAGAAATTGCCCCGTCTATTGATAAGGGCAGCATCCGCAAGGTTATCGTAGGGCAGGGAATTACTGGAATTGCCAGTAGTTATTGTTCTTATTTTCCCAATGTAGAGGAGGTGGAATTACCCGAAGGTCTTCAGATTATTGAAGATTATGCATTCTCAAATACCCCGCTTCACTCCATTCAGTTGCCCTCTTCAGTCGTTAAAATGGACTATGCGTTTTCTGGATGTAAAAACCTGAAATCATTTCATCTGCCTGCGAGTCTGGAAGAATACGATGATTATTTGCCAAACTGTGAGGAATTGACCGTGGACGAGAAGAACTCTTTCCTAAGTGCAAAAGACAATATCTTGTACGACAAAAGCGGCAAGTATCTGCTCCTCATCCCCAGAAAAATATCCCAGATTATTATTGCAGAATCTACTAGAGACATCTTTGATCGTAACATCTTCACGATGGAATTACCCATCCTGTCAAAAGCTAAAAAAGCACCCACGCTACCACAATTATCCTCAGATTACAGCACTGTCCATGAGGGTGGAGCTGTTTTTGTTCCTTGTGGTTCCACTGGTTATGAGTCTTGGGAAAAGTTTTTGTCGCCGACTTGGATGATAATGACATACTCCGACATAAATCTAATGTTGGAGAACAAAATCACATGGAAATTTGACAATGGCACTCTCACCATTTCAGGTTGGGGTCCTATGAGGAATGAAGAATATGGTGGTTCTTCTGCACCTTTTTATAATAATGACAATGATCGCTATTTAATTAAGAAGTTGGTTGTTGATGAAGGGGTCAATAGTCTAAGTTGGGGGACGTATTATTACTGTCAGAATTTGACAGAGGCCGACCTGCCTTCGACCCTTACTTACATCTACCACCAGTGTTTTAGCTATACAGGGCTGACTTCCATCACTTGTCGGGCCAAGCAAGCTCCAGAGTTGAGCCATAGCGTCTTCAATGGAATGCCCAATTCAGGTACGCTTCGGGTGCCCGAAGGTTCTGACTACTCCAGTTGGTTGAGTGCATTGCCTGCTGGTTGGAAAATAAAGTACTTCAAGCCGGAGGTCATGGCCACCTGTTACCTCTACAACGGCGAGCAGCAGCCAGTCTATGACCTCAAGGAGTGGCAAACTCTGCAGCAGCAACATCCGAATGCTATTGGAATTATCCGCCCGAAACAAGAAAAGTGGGCGCTTATGACGACCAATATGCTTATCGAGGATGCTACGGCAGAGGGTGGCTACCGCTGTCCGTACTTCCTGCTGACCGACCTGACCAGCGGTTATGGTTCTGATACCAAGGCACCGCTGACCAATTTCTCTGCGCCCAGCACCTTTGCCATTACCAAGGGAGAATACAAGCGGGTGTTTCAGGCTGGTCACAACACCGTCTGCCTGCCCTTTGGCTTCAGCCGCAGCGAGCTTCCCAAGGGTTGCCAGCTGTATGCCTATAGCCATTTCGACCCCGACAAGGGCGATGTCATCTTCAAATCACAGACCACGACAGAGGCGGGTCATGCCAGCTTCGTCATCTGTCAGGAGGCGGTGGAATGGCAGACAGACCTAGCCGGCAAGACCGTTACCGCCCTGCAGGCATCGGACTCCGATGACCATGCCCGAGGCACCTTCATGAGTACAGAGGAGTATAAAGGTACGGGCTATGCTCCGCGACGCAAGGACGATATCTTTGCTCCGCTCGGGCAGTATCTCCATCCCTTCCGTGCCTGCATCTTCATTGATGCGGCCAATGCCCCCAGCGAAGTACACATCCAATTGTGTGACGACGATGTTATCGATGGATTGAGCAACGTAGGCGGCAGTCCCGCCCACCATACAGGCACAATCTACGGCCTCGACGGCAAACGTATTTCTGTTCCCAGAAAGGGACAACCCTATATCCAGAATGGTAAATTGAAAATTGAAAAGTGAAAGTTATGAAGATATTTTCTAAGATACTCATCATGTGCGCCGTGGCACTGTCCTGTGCGGGCTGTGGCGATGATACCCCTGATGTCCTGGTGCCGACGTTAGACGAATCGTCGGTTGCCTGCAACACCTCATCTAAGGTCGTCTATTTCAAGGCGGTGATTCCTGATGGCACCAAGGTGCAGGTGCTGGTTCGCCAGCAAACCAACGGCAACGACGAACGAACCCTTAACGTAACCTTCCAACCCAACAACCGCACCTACTACGCCAACCTCGGAGATTTGATGGGTGGTTCCACCTATGCCTATTATATCATCGGTTTTGACAGCAATGGAGCCGAAGCATTCCGATCAAAGGAGTACACCTTCACGCTTCCGAAGAATCCTGGCCCCGCCATGCCGTCGGTCCAAGGCATCACCGCCTACGCCCCTACCTCGTTGGTGGCATCTGACGGCTATATCGTGGGAGATGTCATCACCACGGCGATGGAGTACAGCATCGACAATGGTCAGACCTGGATGCCTGTAACCAAGACAGGATCCATTCGTGGGCTCCCCTCCGGCAAAGTCCTGTTCCGCATTGCCGCCACAGCCACAACCGAAGCCAGTCCATCGGCATACGTCACAGTACCTGTTTACGAGAGCAACACAGACCTGGACGGCGACGGTGGCACAGCAGACGGAATGAAGGTGAAGCCCCGCCGGAAGGTGAAGGCTGGCAGAAGGTAAAATACAGCTGGCTGCAAATGCCATTACAGATAGCTGCACATGGGGTTGCAGATATCTGTGTACGACATTACAACACAGTGTGCCGTATCATGTATCATTTTTGTTTTTTCACATCAATGCAACAATATAGGAAATCATATAATGATACGTGATACGGCACGGAGCAAATGTCACGTAGCCACGGCGTGTTATTTTCTTCCCACCTTCCAGAATGCGGGGGTGAAGAGGACGACGACGGTGAGGATTTCCAGACGGCCCATGAGCATGAGAAGGGAGAGGAGCCACTTGACGACATCGGGGAGGATGCTCCACGACATCGTGGGACCTATTTCCAATCCGAGGGTGGGACCCACGTTGCTGGCACAGCTGAGGCTGATGGTGATGGCGTTGGTGCTGTCCACGCCCGAGAGAATCATAGTGAAATAGGTGAAGAGACAGAGGGCAAAGTACATCACCAGGAAGGCGAAGAGCGAGAGCTGGTTCTGGTAGTTCACAGAGGCTCCGTTGACACGCACCGGCAGCACGGCGTTGGGGTGGACAAGGTGCTTGAACTCGTTGCGCACCATCTCGATGAGCATCACGCCACGTATGCATTTCAGGCCGCCACTGGTGGAGCCTGCACAACCGCCCACGAACATGCAGATGGAAAGGATGACCCACGTGATATGGGGCCACTGGCCTGCATCGTCGTTGAAGACACCCGTTGTGGTCACAAACGAAACGACCTGGAAGAGGCTGTTGCGCAGGGCGGTCCAGAAATCATAGTCGCTATCAATCATGAGGATGCACATGATAGCGATTGTGGCTACCACCACCATTGCCAGATAGAGGCGGAACTCGGAGTTGCGCAGGAACTCGCGGAAGCGGCGCTTGAAGAGTGTCACATAGAGCAGGGTGAAGCTGGTGCCGCAGAGGAACATGAAGAGGATGGCGGTGTAGTCGATGGCTGGGTTGTGGAAGAAGCCAGTGCTGGAATTGTGGGTGGCAAAGCCACCGGTGGCGGTGACTGTCATAGCGTAGTTCACGCAGTCAAAGGCACTCATCCCCTCGAAGAAGAAACAGAGGGCGCAGACAAGCGTCAGTGTGGAATAGATACCCCAGATCCAGCGGCCCATTGTGCTCAGTCGCGGGTGCATCTTGACGCGCATGGGCCCTGTGGCTTCGGCAGAGAACACTTTAACGGAACCTCCTACGAGGGAGGGTAGGGTGGCGATGGTGAAGAAGACAATACCTAAACCGCCAATCCACTGTGTCAGGCTGCGCCAGAAGAGCAGGGCGTGGGGCAACCGCTCGACATCATCGATGAGGCTGGCTCCCGTTGTCGTGAAGCCGGAAATCGTCTCGAAGTAGGCATCGGTGGGACTGGGCAGATAGCCGCTGGCCAGGAAAGGTATGGCACCAAAGAAGCTGAAAATGGTCCATGACAGCGTCACGACCAGGAAGGATTCGCGACGTGCCATGATGTTGCCTGCCGTGCGGCCGATATACTGCATCACACAGGCGCCGACCATCGTAGCGGCTACGGCGATGCAAAATGCCTGGGTGTCGTCTTCTCCGTAGAGAAAGGACATCAGGACGCACCCGGCCAGCAGAGCCGCCTCGATGAAGAGCAGCTGCCCGATAATCTTCCAGATGATTCTCCAGTTAATCATAATTGGCTGAGGATATACCTTTATATTAATAACGTAGGCTGGAACCGCCCAGGAACTCACGCAGCAGCGAAGTGGGCGGAATCTGCTTGTCGGGGATGGGCTCGAAGAGGCCTATGAACTGCCGCAGTCGCAATGCTTCTTCATACTCTGGAGAGGACTCCCGCACTTCTTCGAGAATGGGAAGCACGTGGAGGCGCAAGACAGACAGTTCGTAGTAGAGAGCGGTGTTGATCATCATGTCGCAGTGGTCCTCGAAGGGGAATATCCACTTCTCCTCGCCGGCTCGCACGCTGGGCCAGCGGTGGATGGTCTCCTCAGCAGAATAGTTGCGGAAATTCTTGTCGCGCAGCATACGGCGCAGCAGGCGGGCATCGGAGGTGGAAATCTTCTTCTGCTCGTCGAGCTGGATCGTGGTGAGGGCGGTGACATAGACGAGGAACTTCTCATCGCGAGGAATCTGAGGCGTCAGGTCGGGATTCAGGGCGTGGATACCTTCGATGATGAGGACGTTGTTGTCGTCTAATTTTAAATCACGACCGCTGGGCACACGCTCTCCGAGGACAAAGTCATAGCGGGGCAGCGATACGGTTTCTCCAGCGAGCAGCTGCGACAGCTGTTTGTTGAAGTAAGGCACATCGAGTGCTCCGAGACACTCGTAGTCGTACTCTCCGTTCTCATCCAACGGGGTGTTGACACGATTCACGAAGTAGTCGTCCATAGAGATGGTGTAAGGACGTATTCCGCAGGCTCCCAACTGGATAGCCAGACGCTTGCTTGTGGTGGTCTTGCCGCTGCTGCTGGGCCCGGCCAGGAGTACGAGTTTGCGTCCGAGGGCACAGATTTCGTCGGCCACTTTTGCTATCTTGCGTTCCTGCAGGACTTCGCAGACATTGATGATTTCGGTGGCATAACCGGCTCGTACAGCGGCATTCAGATCAGCCACGGTGTTCATTCCTACGATTTCCTGCCAGTGTTTTTGCTCCTCGATGAGCGCTTCGAGTTTTTGACTTTTCATAATGCTATTATTTTTCGGTCATGGGGCTAATGGGGCTAATGGGGCTAATGGGGATTATGGGGCTGATGGGCAGCTTAATTTTCAATTTTCAATTTCTCAAACAACTCCTGCATACCTGCGGATGCACCTTTCTTGATATGGGTGTAGCGCCGGCCGGACGTCCACTTCACGTCGGCAGGGTCGATGAGGAATATGGGCGAATCTGCCGGCAAATACTGGACCAGTCCTGCGGCGGGATAGACATTCATGCTCGTTCCGATGACGATGCAGATATCTGCCTGCACCACGGCTTCTATAGCGTCCTCAATCTTTGGCACCGCTTCGCCAAACCAGACGATGAAGGGTCGCAGCTGGCTGCCGTCGGCAGCTTTGTCGCCCACGTGGATTTCCAGATGGTCGGGCTTGAGTGTCTGGATTTGGGTGGGATCGTTGGGAGAACGGGAGGAAGTGACCTTCATCAGTTCGCCGTGGAGGTGGATGATGTTTGAGGAACCGGCACGTTCGTGCAGATCATCGACATTCTGAGTGACCACCGTTACGTCATAATACTGTTCCAGGGCAGCCACCAGTTCGTGTCCGAGGTTGGGTTTCACCGTGGGCAACTGCTTACGACGTTCGTTATAGAAATTGATGACGAGTTCTGGGTTGCGGATATAGCCCTCGATGGTGGCTACGTCCTCCACCCGATGTTGTTCCCATAAACCACCCGAATCGCGGAAGGTGTTGATACCACTTTCAGCCGACATTCCGGCACCTGTTAACACAACAATTTTCTTCATAAAAAAGACCTTTTATGGTGAAAAACTGAGCAAAAGTAGGTAAAAAACATGGAAGGTGACACATTTCTGCGCTAAAAAATATAAAAAAACGCTCACTTTGAGCAAAAGTAGAAAGAAAAGCAGTACCTTTGCGCGCGATTTAAGAAAAGAATAAGCAAAAAACGTCATGAATAAGATTAGTTATGCCCTTGGATTGGGTATTGGACAACAATTGAAAAGTATGGGTATCGAAGACTTCAGTGTTGAGGACTTCACAAAAAGCATTTGCGACGTCCTCACAGACTCCGAACCCGCCATCTCTCACCGCGAGGCACAAGCGCTGCTGAACGAGTACTTCGACAAGCAGGCTCGCAAGCAAGCCGAAGGCACCATCGCCGCTGGCGCAGCCTTCCTGAAGGAGAATGCCAAGAAGCCGGGTGTGGTCACCACGAAGAGCGGTCTGCAGTACCTGGTGCTCACCGAAGGTACGGGTCGCAGCCCGAAGGCTACGGACAAGGTGCGCTGCCATTACGAAGGAACGCTCATCGACGGAACGGTCTTCGACAGCAGCTATCGTCGTGGCGAACCTGCCGACTTCCCCCTCAACGGCGTCATTACAGGTTGGACCGAAGGTGTGCAGCTGATGAAGGAAGGTGCCAAGTACCGCTTCTTCATTCCCTATCTGCTCGGATATGGCGAGCGCGGTGCCGGCAGCAGCATCCCACCCTATGCTACCCTCATCTTTGATGTGGAGCTCATCAAGGTCTTATGATCCCTATCAAACCAAAAGAATACTATTAACCCCAAATAAAAAACAAAAGCAAAATGAAAAAGATTTCTCTTATTCTCGCAGTTGTCATGGCTGCTATCCTGACATCTTGCAATCAGTCCGCTCCCAACGCCAGTCTGAAGACTGACATCGACACCCTCAGCTATGCTATCGGTATGAGTCAGACTCAGGGTCTGAAGGATTACCTCGTTATGCGCATGGGCGTTGACACCACCTACATCGACGAGTTCCTCAAGGGCTTCTATGAGAGCGCTCAGTCCAGCAAAGACCCCAAGAAAGCTGCTTATTATGCAGGTCTGCAGATTGGTCAGCAGGTCAGCGGTGGCATGGTCAAGAACATCAACCAGATGATCTTTGGCGAGGACAGCACCCAGACCGTCAATGAAAAGAACATCTATGCAGGTTTCATGGCTGCCGTAGCTGGTAACTTCAAGATTATGGACCTCGACTCTGCAAACAACTATGTGCAGACCCACATGGATGCTATCCAGCAGGCTGCCAAGGAAAAGCAGTACGGCGAAAACAAGAAGGCCGGTGAGGAGTTTATTGCCAACATCGCAAAGAAGGACGGCGTAAAGGAACTCGGCAACGGTGTGTACTATGAGGTACTGACCGAAGGCAAGGGCGAAGTTGCTGCTGACAGCTGCCGCGTGAAGGTACACTATGAGGGTAAGCTCATCGACGGTACTGTCTTCGACAGCAACCTCGAGCGCGACCCGACCGTATTTGGCGCCAGCCAGGTTATCCCCGGCTTCAAGGCTGCTCTGACCACCATGCCCGTTGGTTCCAAGTGGATTGTTTACATTCCTCAGGATCAGGCTTACGGTTCCCAGGATATGGGTACCATCAAGCCCTTCAGCGCCCTGATTTTCACCATCGACCTCATCAGCATCGAGAAATAATTGCTTGATTTGCGAAAAAAGCAATGAAATACTTGAAGTATATCTCTCTGGCACTTGCCCTTCTGCTTTGCGTCAACGTCAATGCGCAAAAGCGGAAGAGCAAGAAAGCCGAGCAGACAAGCGTACAGAAAGTTGAAGAGAAGGTCGACACGGTACCTATGTCGGAATTCAGCTATGCCTTTGGTATTGCTCAGACCAATGGTCTCCTCAACTACCTCGTCCAGCGCATGGGAGTCGATACCACCTATATGGCAGACTTCCTTCAGGGCTTTGAGTATGCTGAGATGACCCCCGAAGTTCTGAAGCTGAAAGCCTGGGTATCAGGTACGGAGATTCGTCGGCAGCTCGAAGGCCAGATTCTTCCGCAGGCCAACCGCCAGGTCAACGATTCTGTGGATCTTCTGGATAAGAACCTCTTCATAGACGGTTTCCGCTCTGCAATTCAGGGCACAACCCGCATTCCCCAAGATAGTGCCCAGGCTGTTGCGAATCGCCAGCTGGCATATTATCACAGGGTAAAGATGGATAGCAAGTACGGTGCCAATCGTATTGCCGGCGAAAACTTCTTGAAGGAAAATGCCAAGAAGGACAGCGTGAAGGTGACTCCCAGCGGGCTGCAGTTCAAAGTGCTCACCGCAGGAACAGGTCCTGTTCCTACCGACAAACAGCGTGTGAAGGTGCATTATGAGGGAAAACTTCTCGATGGCTCGGTCTTCGACAGCAGCTATAAGCGCCAGCAGCCTGCCACCTTTGCCTGCGATCAGGTCATCAAAGGTTGGACAGAAGCGTTGACGATGATGCCCGTGGGTTCGAAATGGCAACTTTTCATTCCCCAGGAACTCGCTTATGGTGACCGTGAGGCTGGCAAGATACCTCCCTACTCTATGCTCATCTTTACGGTGGAACTTTTGGAAATTGTTCAGTAATTTACCCCGTTTTTTCTACAAAATGACACTAAAGTGCTCCTTTAGTGTCTTTTTTTTTATAAAAATGCTTGCTCTGTGGAACTTTTTTCCTACTTTTGCCAGCAAATTGGTAAACCAAACATATTTCTATGGAAAAAATAGACAGCCTCGACAAGAAAATCCTCGAGATTATCACGCGCAACGCGCGCATACCTTTTAAAGATGTGGCCGCTGAATGTGGCGTATCGCGTGCTGCTATTCATCAGCGCGTTCAACGACTGGTGGATATCGGTGTCATCACAGGCTCCGGCTACCACGTCAATCCCGCTACGCTGGGTTACAACACCTGTACTTATGTCGGCATTACTCTCGAACGCGGTTCGATGTACAAGCATGTTGTCAGCGAGTTTGAGAAGATTCCTGAAATCGTGGAGTGCCACTTCACGACAGGTCCCTACACCATGCTCATCAAGCTCTACGCTCGTGACAATGCCCACCTGATGTCGCTGCTGAACGACCGCTTGCAGGAAATCCCTGGTGTCATCGCCACCGAGACCCTCATCTCTCTGAAGCAAAGCATCAAGACAGAGGTGCCCATTGGACTCTCTGAGAAAGATGTCGCAGCCATCAAGGCACTCACTGCCAAGAAAGCTGGCCTCACTTCCGACACAGCAGAAGATTGAGCTATGTTCGACTGGAAGTCCCGCTATGATGCGCTCCATGCCACCTTCCCTGGCACTAAGCACACGCCCGTGATAGGTATCACGGGCAATTTTGGCGATAAGGGCTGTGAACTGGCCGAGGGTTACTTCGAGAGTATCCTCCGTGCCGGAGCCACTCCTGTGGTATTGCCTCCTGCTGAGGATGCCAGTGCTTTGGTTTCTGCTCTCGACCGCATCGATGGTCTCCTCCTCTCAGGGGGAGCAGATCTCAATCCGCTCTATGTGGGTGAGGAACCTACCCCCGCCCTCCACGGCATCAATGCGCGCCGCGACCTTTGCGAGCTGCTTCTTATTCGTCTGGCCTATGACCGTCAGATTCCTATACTGGGCATTTGCAGGGGTATTCAGATGATGGCGGCCGCTCTCGATGGAAGCATCTGGCAGGATTTGGGGAGTGCAGAACTCCCAGAGCCAGCAGAGACCTCAGAGGCAGTAAGACTCCTCAAGCACAGTCAGGATCTGGACCGCTCTGTGGCTTCCCATACGGTGAAGACGGCAGAGGGTTCCCTGCTGCGTAGCATCATGGGCGATGAGATCCTGTATGTCAATTCCTTCCATCATCAGGCTGTGCGCAATCCCGGCCCCCATCTCCGTGTATCTGCCACGGCGCCTGACGGCGTCATTGAAGCCATCGAATCCTCTGAGCACAAGAGCCTTCTTGGTGTGCAATGGCATCCAGAGTGTTTCTGCCTGGGTGGGGATGATTCCATGTTGCCCCTCTTCCGCTGGTTGCGAGACGAGGCCGAGAACTATCGTGCAGCGCGATGCGTCCACAGCCGCATCCTGACTCTCGACAGTCATTGCGACACACCGATGTTCTTTGATCAGGACATTCACTTCGACCAGCGCGACTCGCGAATCCTTGTGGATTTACATAAGATGCAGGAAGGTGGTCTCGATGCCACGATAATGGTAGCCTACATTCCACAAGGCCCACGTACTGCGGAGGGATTTGCTGCCGCCTGTGAATATGCCGACAACCAGCTGCTTCGCGTCGAACAGTTAGCAGCAGCCAACTCTGCAGCTATCAGCATTGCCCGTACTCCTTCTGAGCTATATCACTTGAAGGCTGAAGGACGGCGTGCCATTATGCTTGGAATAGAAAACGGCTACGCGATAGGCCGCGACCTCTCGCTACTGCGTCGCTTCAAGGAAGAGCACGGAATCGTTTATATGACCCTCTGTCACAACGGCAACAACGACATCTGCGGTTCAGCTCGTCCTCGTGAGGGCGAGGTGTTGGAGGGTGTTTCGGACTTCGGAGCCGACGTTATTCGAGAGATGAACCGGCTTGGTATCATGGTTGACCTCTCCCATGCCAGTGAGCATAGTTTCTATGATGCCTTGGATATCAGTGCAACGCCCATTGTCTGTTCGCACTCCTCTGCACGTGCACTTTGTGACCATCCACGCAACCTCACCGATGACCAGATGCGTGCGCTTGCTGCAAAAGGCGGTGTGGCACAGGTCACCTTCTACCATGGATTCCTCCGCAAAGAGAGTCAGGCTACGATCTTAGATGCCGTAGCTCATCTCAACCACATGGTACAAGTGATGGGCATAGAGCACGTAGGTATAGGGACAGATTTCGATGGCGATGGTGGTGTGCCTGGACTTGCTAATGCCTCAGAACTCATTAACTTCACTCGTCGTCTCCTTTGTGAACGTTATAGTGAAGATGACCTCCGTCTCATCTGGGGAGGAAACTTACTGAGAGTAATGGAAGAGGTGCAGCGCCACAAATGAAAAAACTAAAGGATTCATGAACAACATGCGCATCAAATTACACCTTATTATATTATATATGGTTTCAGCGGCTCTGTTGCTGACATTGAGCGCTTGCGGTGGTCGAACCAAGAAAAGCGTTGCGGCCGATACGATTGCTATCATGCCAGCTCCTTATTTTGTGGCAGACTCGGCAATGGCGTATGTCGAGAAGCAATGCAGCTTTGGAGCCCGTGTTCCAGGTTCTTCTGCCCATGAGGCCTGTGGTGACTGGATTGTTGGCAAGTTCCAGGAATTCGGAGCCACCGTCAGTCAGCAGCGTACGCAACTTCGCGGTTACGATGGCCAGATGCTGCCTTGTCGTAATATCATAGCCAGCGTGCGGCCGGAGGAGCCAGATCGTGTAGTTATCACAGCCCATTGGGACAGTCGTGCCTGGGCAGACAACGACCCTGACGAAGCAAATCACCACACTCCGGTTATGGCGGCTAATGATGGCGCTTCAGGTGTTGCTGTGATGCTGGAAATGGCTCGTGCTCTCCAAACGAAGGAACTCGTGTGTGGCGTGGATTTCATCTGCTTTGACCTCGAGGATCAGGGAATACCGCAATGGGCCGAGGAAGAGGCAGACGATGAGCTGGAGGATGAGAATAACTACTGGTGTCTCGGATCGCGTCACTGGGCAGAGCATGCTTTTGCCACAGGATATACCGCCCGCTATGGTATCAACCTTGATATGGTGGGTGGTCGTGGCGCTCGTTTTGAGATGGAAGGCTTCTCGCTTTACTATGCCACCCCCCTTGTGAATATGATTTGGCATTTGGCAGACCAGTTGGGTTATGGTGAGTTCTTCCCCCTTCGCAAAAGCGGATATGTCACTGATGACCACGTGCCTATGAATCAGCTCGCTCATATTCCTTCTATTGACATTATCCCCCACCAGAGTGACGGTCGCTCCAGCTTCGGTTCCACCTGGCACACTATCAATGATACTCCTGAGAATATCGACCCTGCAGTCCTCAAGGCTGTAGGACAGACCCTACTACAACTGCTCTATAACGACAATTCACAATGACCATCAACGAAATTCAAGACTCCATCATCGAAGAGTTCTCCGACTTCGAGGATTGGATGGATAAGTACCAGCTGCTCATAGATCTCGGTTCTGACCAGCAGCCTCTGCCCACCAGCGCCAAGACGGAGCAGAACCTCATCGAGGGCTGCCAGAGCCGTGTATGGCTGACGGCAGACCTGACGCCCGAGGGCCTTGTACACTTCGAGGCAGAGAGCGATGCCCTCATTGTAAAGGGTATCGTCACCCTGCTCATCCGTGCCCTCAGCGACCATACGCCCCAGGAAATCCTAGATGCCGACCTTTATTTCATTGAGCAAATAGGCCTTCGCGAGCACCTCTCACCCACTCGCAGCAACGGCTTGCTCGCTATGCTCAAGCAAATGAAAATGTATGCACTCGCCTTTAAGGCTACACAGAAATAAATATGGAAACAACTCGTCAGAATAAGATAGCCCGCCTCATCCAGAAGGAGCTCAGCGACATCTTCCAGCGCCAGACACAAGCCACCCACGGCGTGCTGGTTAGCGTTAGCGTTTGTCGTATCAGCCCCGATATGAGTGTATGTCGCGGCTACCTCAGTATTTTTCCCAGCGAACGTGCTCAGGAGATCTGCGACAATATCAATGCTAATGTCAGTCAGATCCGCTACGAACTGGGACAACGTACGCGCCATCAGTTGCGTATTATCCCTGAATTGAAGTTTTTTGTCGACGACAGCCTCGACTATGCAGAGAATATTGACAATCTGTTGAAGAGCTGATGTTCTCCCTCTTTATCGCGCGCCGTTACTTTTTTGCCCGCAAGCGCCATCTTACCACGGGCATTATCTCAGTCATCTCCGTCTGTGGGGTGGCCTTGGCGACGGCGGCTTTGGTCGTGACACTTTCCGTGTTCAACGGCTTCCGCGAAATGGTAGCTTCATTCTTTACGGCTTTCGATCCAGAGCTGAAGGTGGTACCTGCCGTGGGAAAGACCGTTGCTGCAGATGATTCCTTGCTGACTCGTCTGCAGACGATGGATTTCATAGAGGTATATACAGAAGTCCTGGAAGACCAGGCACTCATCGTGGGCAACGAGCGGCAATGGGTGGTAACTGTCAAGGGCGTCAGCGATAACTTTGCTGCTCAGGCAGATCTCAGTGGACTCCTATACGGGGATGGCGAATTCTGTCTGCATGCAGATGTCCTTGAATACGGAGTTATGGGTATTCGTCTGGCTTCGGCTTTGGGGCTTGGAACGGAGTATGAAGGAGGCCTGCCTATCTATGCTCCTCGTAAGGGAGAGCGCGTCAATATGGGAAATCCGATGCAGAGTTTCAACAGCGATGAACTCTATTCCCCAGGCGTGGTCTTTAACACCAACCAGGCACAGTATGACACCCAGTACATTCTCACTTCTCTCGGCTTCGCTCGTCGTCTCTTTGACAAGCAAGGACAGATCTCTGCCGTAGAACTCAAGTTGCGTTCTGGCACCAGCCTTCGCAGTGCCAAGTCTGCCCTCCGCGATCTCCTTGGCTCCCGTTTCCTCATCCTCGACCGCTATGAACAGCAGCAGGATACCTTCCGTATCATGCAGGTCGAGAAACTCATCGCCTACCTCTTCTTGACCTTTATCCTCCTTGTGGCCTCGTTTAACATTATCAGTTCCCTGTCGATGCTTATGATAGAGAAGCGGGAGAATGTAGCGACTTTACGTGCCCTTGGCGCCAACGACCAGCAGATAAGCCGTATCTTCCTCCTCGAGGGCTGGCTCGTCAGTGGAATAGGTGCCACACTTGGTATTATCGGTGGGCTTCTGCTGTGTTGGATGCAGATACATTTTGGATTCATCAAACTCGGCACCAGCGAAGGTTCCTTCGTTGTAGATAACTATCCTGTCAGCATTCAAGCTACGGATATCCTTGTTACTTTCCTCACTGTGCTCATCGTTGGATTCCTTGCCGTCTGGCTACCCGTGCGACGCATGACTCGTAACCTGCTTGCCGACTCTTGAGGAAATAGTCCTTTGAAGGGCTATTATGAATAAAAAGATGTTAAATCCCGGGTATTCGATTGACAAATGTCAAGGAAAAGTGTATTTTTCACATTTTATGGTATATAGTATTTGGTACTTTTATAAAAAGTAGCTACCTTTGCACCAGCAAAGCAAAAGAACACGCATTCCGCGTGAAGGAAAGTTTTTCATTTGAGATTTAGTTAGTTAGTTTATAAGGTAAATGATTTTGTCGAGCGATTGTCCGTGAGGATCATCGCTCTTGTGTTTTTTATAGGCCCAACTATTCTTTATGGCAAAAAAATTTGGTCGTTCAAGGAAAAGTCCGTACCTTTGCGGCCGAAAAACAATGTGGATAGATTTGGGCTGCTTGCAACCACACAAAAAAATGCTAAAACCAACTCCGCAGTTGGATGCATCATCACCCCAATGAAATCCCATTCTGTTTCAAATTCGTTAAGTTTTAAATTTGTAAATTGTAAATTAGAATGGGTTATTTATTTACCTCAGAATCTGTAAGTGAAGGCCATCCCGACAAGGTGGCAGATCAGATTAGCGACGCCGTACTGGACCATCTATTGGCGTTCGATCCCCAATCGAAGGTCGCATGCGAGACGCTGGTCACTACCGGTCAGGTCATACTGGCTGGAGAAGTCAAATCCCAAGCTTATGTGGATTTGCCAGAAATTGCTCGGCAGACGATCCGTCGAATCGGCTACACGAAAGGCGAATATATGTTTGAAGCAAACTCTTGTGGAGTTCTGTCGGCAATTCATGAACAAAGTCCTGATATCAATCGCGGCGTGGAACGCGACGATCCGATGAGTCAGGGAGCTGGTGACCAAGGAATGATGTTTGGCTATGCCACCAACGAAACCGAGAACTATATGCCGCTGGCTCTGGACTTGGCACACCGTATCTTGAGAGTGTTGGCAGACATTCGACATGAAGGGATAGAGATGACCTACTTGCGTCCTGACGCAAAGAGCCAGGTGACAATCGAATATGGCGATGATCATCGTCCGCGTCGCGTCGATACAATCGTCATTTCCACCCAGCACGACGAGTTCATCCTTCCCGTTGATGGAGACCAGCAGCGTGCTGATAGGGAAATGCTGTCGCAAATTCGTCGCGATGTCAAGGAGATATTGATGCCTCGCGTCATAGAGAGTATTCAGAGCGAGGAGGTGCGTGCGCTCTTCGATGATCATATCATCTATCATGTGAACCCCACGGGCAAGTTTGTCATCGGAGGCCCGCATGGTGATACAGGACTGACTGGACGCAAAATCATCGTGGATACTTATGGTGGTAAGGGAGCTCATGGCGGTGGTGCCTTCTCAGGTAAAGATCCGTCCAAGGTAGACCGCTCTGCAGCTTATGCGGCACGTCACATAGCCAAGAATATGGTGGCAGCTGGCATCGCCGATGAAATGTTGGTGCAGCTCAGCTATGCCATTGGTGTGGCAGAACCTGTCAGTATCTTTGTCAACACTTATGGTACTTCCCATATACAGATGTCGGACGGAGAGATTGCCCGTCGTATCCGCAACCTCTTCGATTTGCGTCCCCGTGCTATTGAAGACCGTCTGAAATTGCGGGCACCAATCTATGAAGAGACTGCCGCCTACGGACATATGGGACGCAAACCATTGCTGACGACCAAGACCTTCTTCTCACCGTACAGCAAACCCGTCACCATCAATGTGGAACTCTTCACATGGGAGAAACTGGACTATGTGGAACGAATTAAGGAGGCTTTCAAATGAAAATTGCTGTCTATTGTGCATCGAGTACCAAAATTCACCCAGACTATTTCGACGCAGCACGTGCTGTAGGTGAAGGGCTGGCACATCGTGGTATCGGACTTATCAATGGCGCAGGCCACATGGGCCTCATGGGAGCTTCGTCAGATGCCTGTCTGGCTGCTGGTGGTGAGGTGACCGGAGTCATTCCCAGCTTTATGGTCGAACAGTCCTGGCATCATACTGGGCTGACACATCTTATAGAAACGCGCGACATGCACGAGCGTAAGCAGACGATAGCAAAATTATCTGACGGTTGCATCGCGCTGCCAGGTGGATGTGGCACTCTGGAGGAACTCATGGAAGTTATCACTTGGAAGCAATTGGGCTTATACCTCAAGCCAATTGTTATTCTGAACACCCGTGGGTATTACGATCCCTTGCTGGCCCAGTTGCAACGTGGCATCGATGAACATTTTATGGGCGAACGTCACGCCAGTATCTGGCGGGTGGCACAGACCGCAGAGGAAGCCATAGACCTTGTACTCTCCACTCCTCTGTGGGATGCCAGCGTTCGTAAATTTGCTGCTATTTAGGTTGTAACAAGTGGAAACTCTGCTCTACGAAGGATTCTTTAAGCGCGATCCCTTACTCAGTAACGACTCGCTGCTTTTCCATCCGCCCGGCTACTACCAGGCCGGACAATGGGGTCTGTCCACAGAGCATCTGCCCGAGACGCTTCACCGTAACGATGGCGTCACCATAATTGTGCTGGTCTGTCTGCTCTTGTTGGTGATCGTCGTTGTCACTTTTCATACCCCCCTTTCCAAGTGTCTGAAGAACTTATTCTTCACACAGAGTAATCAGAATTCCAAACCAACAACACCTGAAATCTACAATACAGAGTTTGTCTATGGGCTGTTGGGGTTGATGTGGTGTATGCTTTCTTCCATTCTCTATTATGCCTATGCCCTAACTCATTGGACATTGGAACTTGTACCCTTGAACTCTCTTCAGATATTAGGAATCTACACTGGCGTATTCTTCCTCTTCTTGTTGGCAAAACAGTTCCTGCTCCACGTGGTCAATGCCATCTTTTTCGATATCCGTAAACGTCGTGCCTGGCATCAGGATTATAGTCTTCTTTTTGCCCTCGAAAGTATATTGTTTCTCCCCCTTGGATTATTAACGGTTTATTTCGGATTTACGCCCGAAAAGGGGCTCTATGTACTGGGATTTCTGTTACTTTTTGTCAAAAGTATGGTTCTAATCAAGGACTACGCTTACTTTTTCGGCAAAATCTATGGTGTTCTCCATCTTTTTGTGTACTTTTGCGCCCTCGAAGCGGCACCTATCCTTGTCCTATGGACTATTTTGGGCCGTTTGACAAACTATATGACAACCACCTTATAGGGAAAAAAGATGATTAAGAAGATACTGGTCTCACAGCCCAAACCCTCTTCCGAAAAATCTCCTTACTTCGACATTGCAGAACGTCACAACGTTGAGATTGTTTTCCGGCCTTTCATCAAAGTAGAAGGAGTATCAGCAAAAGAATTCCGTCAGCAGAAGATTTCTCTGTCGGAGTTCACGGCTGTCGTTTTCACTTCACGTCATGCTATTGACCACTTCTTTGCTCTGACAAAAGAGTTGCGCTTCAATGTGCCTGATGATATGAAGTATTTCTGTACCACAGAGCAGATAGCTCTGTACATCCAGAAGTACATCCAATATCGTAAGCGTAAGATATTCTATGGGACGACAGGAAAGTTTGCCGACCTTCTTCCTACAATGGCCAAGCACAAGAACGAACGCTACTTTGTACCGCTTTCCGATGTACACAGCGATGATATCGCCCATGCCATGGACGAGAAAAAACTGAAACATACGGAGGGCGTGATGTACCGTACCGTCCCCAACGATTTTGTTGGCGACGAGCCGTTCGATTTCGATATGCTGGTATTCTTCAGTCCCAGTGGTGTGCAAAGTCTACTCCATACCTTCCCAAAATTCCAACAGGGTGATATGGCTATAGCCACCTTTGGTCCCACTACCGCAAAAGCAATTCGCGATGCCGGACTTCGTCTGGATCTTGAAGCCCCCACTCCTATGTATCCCAGTATCACAGGAGCCCTCGACGCTTATATCAAAGAAGCCAACAAGAAACATTGAGAGCTGCTGACGTGAAGCCAAGAGCCTTCCACAAAAGCGAACGCCTTTGTAGCCGTAAGGCTATCGAGGAACTTTTTGCAGGCGGAAGTCGTTCACTGACAGCATTTCCGCTTCGGGTGACTTTTGTTGATGCCTCAGAAATGCAGGTGCTGATGTCTGTCAGCAAGCGTCATTTCAAACACGCCGTAGACCGTAACAGGGCCAAACGCCAGATGCGCGAGGCTTGGCGACAGAACCGCGAGCTCTTGGATAATGCCCCCTCTCAGCATCTCGCCTTCATCTGGCTCTCCGACGAACCTCAGCCTTCAGAACTCGTACATCGTAAGATGCGAAATCTTCTTCATCGGATATGTTCCAGCGACTCTTCATCCTCCCCATCCGTTTCTACCAGCGATTCATCTCTCCTCTGACGCCGCCCTCATGTCGCTACACTCCCACCTGCTCGCAGTATGCCATTGAGGCAATTCAAAAGCATGGTGTGTTGCGTGGGCTCTATCTGGCCACCCGACGGCTGCTGAGCTGTCATCCTTGGGGAGGACACGGTTACGATCCCGTACCCGATGAATTCTCATTCTTCCGCGAGCCCGGCCATCCGCAATATCGTCACTAATCCATTTACACAGCTCCTGTGTTATACCTTAATATACATACACACACGCGCGCACGAAAGGACGAACAGTACCTTCCTTCCTTTGGTCTTCATCCTTGGTACCTCACAGACCATTGGGAACAGGACCTTGAAGCCTTCGATGGTCATCCCGTTCTGATTGGAGAATGCGGTCTCGACCGTCTGTGTGAAACACCATACGAGCTTCAGCTTAAAGCCTTTCAGGCTCAGATTCAACTCAGCGAGCGTCTTGAACTACCATTGGTGCTTCACTGCGTGCGGGCTTTGGACGATGCACTTAGGCTGAAGCGAGGTACGCGTCAGCCTTGGATCTTCCATGGTTTTCGTGGCAAACCGCAGCAACTGCAGCAACTCCTTGACCACGGTTTCTACATCAGCTTTGGGTTTCGCCATAATACCGAAAGCCTTCGTGCTTGTCCCTCTGATCGTCTGTTCCTCGAGACCGACGATTCCCCAGAACCCATAGCCTCTCTCTACGAAACAGCTGCAGACCTTCGCGCAACGACAGCCGATGCTCTCAATAATCAGCTCTGGCAGAACCTGAAGGAAATTATCCGTCCTTCAGCATTTTCTTCTGCATTTCTGACTACCGTGTCGGGGAATTTTTGTACCTTTGCACCGCAAAACCAAGAAAAAGATAATTTTACATGAATATGAGAAAGTTTTTATCTATGAGATTTTCAGTGGGCAAGATCTGCCTGCTGCTTTTATCTTTCATCCTATCGTTCAGCCCTGCAAGTGCTGATGAAGGTATGTGGCTGTTGGGTCGCACAGACCCGAAAGCAATGGCTGTTGCCCGGCAGTTGGGTTTGCAGCTGACAGATGCAGAACTCTATGGCGAAGATGGTACGAGCCTGAAGGACTGCGTGGTAGATTTTGGAGACTATTGTTCTGGTGTCATCGTCTCCAAGGACGGTTTGGTGTTCACCAACCACCACTGTGGCTACCGTTCCATCCAGCAACTGTCAACGCCAGAAGACGATATCCTTGGTAATGGTTTCGTGGCTCGTTCCCACAACGAGGAACGTCCCGTCGATGGATTGTACGTGAAGATCTGGCAACGCTCAGAGGATGTTACAGCGGAGGTCAACGCCGAACTGCAGAAGATTTATGCGGACGAACAGCAGGGCCGCAAGCTGGGCAAGAATCGTCAGGCAACGCTTTACAGTCAATTCATAGGAACTGTTTTAAGTCGCATCGCCTCTCGTGCCGAGAGGAAGGCTGGGAACGAAGGACAGAAAGGTGTCGTCTGCGAGGCTAAGGCTTTCGAGGGTGGACGCGTATACCTCCTGAATTACTACCGTCAGTATTCCGATGTGCGTCTGGTGTTCACTGTTCCCCAGTCCCTGGGTAAGTTTGGAGGCGATACCGACAACTGGATGTGGCCCCGCCAGACAGCAGACTTCAGCGTTTTTCGCATCTATGCCGATTCCATTGGACAGCCTGCTGAGTACAGCGAGACGAACGTGCCCCTACAGCCAAAGCGTTGGGCGCGTGTGAGTCTCGACGGTTTCGACCAGGGTTCCTATTGCATGACCATTGGCTATCCTGGCAGCACCAGCCGCTACCTCTCCAGTTACGGCATTGATGAGCGTGTGAACGTCACGAATATTCCTATGATTCAGGTACGTGGCGTGAAACAGGATATCTGGAAGCGTTGGATGCAGGCCGACCGCTCTGTGGGTATCCAGTATGCTTCCAAATACGCCAGCTCCAGCAATTACTGGAAGAATTCTCAGGGTATGAATGAGGCGGTGAAGCGCTTGGGAATCATTGAGCAGAAGCAGCAGCGCGAACAGGAAATACGTCGTTGGTATTCGCAGGACAAAGCGACTCAGCAACGTTTCTCCAAGATGTTCCCCATTCTCTATTCGAGCTACAAAACCCGTCACGACGCCCGTTATGCTCAAGGTTTTGTCAACGAGACGTTCTATCGTGGCATTGAACTCTTCGGATTTGCCCGAATAGCAAAACAATTTGCCCAGATGCATTCCAATTACACACAGATGCTGAATGAAAGGGTGCAGGGGGCGTACAAGGACTACGATGCTCGAATGGATGAAGAGGTGATGGCTGCACTGCTGGAGAACTACGCCCAGCAGGTAAGCAAGAAATACCTTCCCCGCTTCTATAAGGATATTCAGAAGAAATACAACAACGACTACAAAGCCTTCGCTCACGATATCTTCCAGAATAGCCGTCTGACGAGCTATGAAGGATGGTACAAGCTGACCAATGCTCACGTGCGCTCCGCAGTACACGTGGACGACTCCTTGGAGCAGGCAGTGCTCGACCAGAAAGCCTATCAGCAGTATGTTTCCAGCGATCCGGCTGTTGCTCTCTATGATCAGTTGGAACAGATGGAGGGACAGGTCATAACCCCAGTAATGCGTAAGGTCAGTTCTTTGATTTCCTATAACGAAAATCTGCTGACACAAGCAGTGCTTGAGATGGAACAGGAACAGCCGCACTACAGCGATGCGAACTTCACCATGCGTATGAGCTATGGTATCGTCAGCGACTATACCAATGCAGGAACTCACCACCACTTCCTCACCACCATGCCTTCACTGATAGAGAAGATAGAGCATGGCGCTGATAATCCTGACTACGTGGTACAGAAAGAAGTCCTGGATCTGCTGAAGTCTGGTGACTATGGTCGCTATGTTGATCCCAAGACGCGCCAGCTACCTCTCTGCTTCCTCACCACCAACGACATCACGGGCGGCAACAGTGGCAGCCCGATGTTCAATGGTAAGGGTGAACTCATTGGTTTGGCTTTCGATGGCAACTGGGATGCCCTCAGCAGCGACATCAGTTTCGATGCCTCGCTCACCCGTTGCATAGGAGTAGATATCCGCTTTGTACTCTGGCTGATGGATAAATGGGGGCACGCCGACCACCTCATCAGCGAAATCGACCCCAGCTAAAAGCTATGCACCCTCTTCATCAATTCAAGTTCTGTCCTGAGTGTGGTTCTTCGCGCTTCGTAGAGCACAACGGCAAGTCGAAGCATTGCGAGGCATGTGGTTTCACTTACTATTTCAACCCCTCTGCCGCTACGGTTGCACTCATCGAACGCGAGGTACCTCCATCGTCCAATGGTGAAGTCGTGCCTTCGTCCAAACGTCCAGTCGAATGGTGTGTAGTGCGTCGAGCTAAGAATCCAGCGAAGGGCACACTTGACCTCCCAGGAGGCTTTTCAGATATGTTCGAGACCAGTGAGGAGGGTGTCTGCCGCGAGGTGAAGGAAGAGACAGGGCTCGATGTGGATCGTGTGGAGTTCCTCTTCTCCCTGCCCAATCAATATGAGTATTCAGGTTTTCTGGTTCACACCATTGACTTCTTCTACCGCTGTCATGTACGTTCCACAGAGGGTGCCTATGCGTCAGATGATGCAGGTGAACTCATGTGGTTGCGGCCCGAAGATGTTCATCCTGAGGACTTCGGACTGATGAGCGTCAGAAAGGGTGTAGAAAAATTGCTGTCAGCTTACAAAACGCAGGTATAGAACACCTTTTCTTATATAAATAAGGTGTAAAAGCAAAGAAAATAGCCTTTTTTCTTGCAAGTTAGCGAAAGTTGATGTACTTTTGCACCGCTGAAATGAAGCGAGGGGCCCAAAAGGTTCTTCGCTTCACTCTTAAAATGATATTGAACATTACATCTAAATACATTTTCAAACGCTAAAAGATTTCGTTCAAGACAATGATTGAAAAGGCAACAGTAGAAGCCCTGGTCAACGAGTGGCTCGACGGTAAAGATTACTTTCTGACTGATCTCACAGTGACCCCTGATGACTGCATCACCGTGGAAATCGACCACGCCGACGGCGTATGGATCGAGGACTGCGTGCAACTATCTAGGTATATCGAGGAACACCTCTCCCGTGATGAGGAGGATTATGAACTCGAAGTGGGTAGTGCAGGATTGGGCCAGCCGTTTAAGGTGCTGCGTCAGTGGACCAACCATGTGGGGAAACAAGTGGAAATCATCACTGCCGACGGTCGCAAGCTCAAAGGAATCTTGCAGGAAGCAGCCGCTGACCACATTGTTCTTTCCACCCGCCAGAAGGTGCAGGTCGAGGGTCGCAAGCGTCCTGTGATGCAGGATGTGGAACAGAGTTTCCCGATGACCGATATCAAGAGCGGACGATACATTATTGAATTCAAATAATAAAAAACACTATAATGGCAAAGAAAGTAAACAACGCACTCATTGAAACTTTTGCAGAGTTCAAAGAGACCAAGAACATTGATCGCTCCACACTTGTCAGCGTGCTCGAGGAGAGCTTCCGCAGTGTCATCGCCAAGATGCAGGGAAGCGATGAGAACTACGACGTCATCGTGAATCCCGACAAAGGTGACTTTGAGATCTATCGTAACCGTACAGTTGTCGAGGACGGTGAAGTCACCGACCCGAATATGCAGATCAGCCTCTCAGAGGCTCGTCAGATTGCTGATGACTATGAGGTAGGAGAGGATGTCTCCGAGCCCGTAGACTTCTCCCGCTTTGGCCGTCGCGCTATCCTCACATTGCGCCAGACCCTGGCCTCCAAGATCCTGGAGCTGGAGCACGATGCCCTCTACAACAAATATAAGGAGAAGGTGGGTGAGATCATTTCAGCCGAAGTCTATCAAGTGTGGCATAAGGAAGTGCTGCTTCTCGATGAGGACGGCAACGAACTGCTGTTGCCAAAGAACGAACAGATTCCTGGCGACTTCTTCCGCAAGGGTGAACCCGCTCGTGCTATCGTGGCTCGCGTGGACAACACTACCGGCAATCCCAAGATCATCCTCTCCCGTACCAGCCCTGTCTTCCTGCAGCGTCTGCTGGAGAGCGAGGTCCCCGAGATTGCTGAAGGCATCATTGCTGTCCGCAAGATTGCCCGCATTCCTGGCGACCGTGCAAAGATTGCCGTAGAGAGCTTCGATGATCGCATTGACCCCGTAGGTGCTTGCGTCGGCGTGCGTGGTAGCCGCGTACATGGTATTGTTCGCGAGCTGCGTGGCGAGAATCTCGACGTCATTCAGTGGAGCAACAACCCGCAGATCCTCATCGCACGTGCCCTTGGTCCTGCTGAAATCAACAGTATCAATCTCGATATTGAGAGCAAGCACTGCGAAGTTTACCTCAATCCCGATCAGGTCAGCCTCGCTATCGGTAAGGGCGGTATGAATATCCGTCTGGCATCCATGCTGACCGATACTGTTATCGACGTCTATCGCGAACTGCCCGAGGGTGAAGAAGAAGAGCTGGAGGACGATATCCACCTCGACGACTTCAAGGACGAAATCGATGAATGGGTCATCGAAGAACTGAAAAAGAACGGTTGGTCCACAGCACGTTCCGTTCTCGAGGCTCCTCGTGAGATGCTCGTTCAGAAAGCCGACCTCGAAGAAGAAACCGTCGACGAGATCCTCCGCATCCTCCGTCAGGAATTCGCCGATGATGAAGAGGAGACAGCATCTCCTGAGGAGAGTTGATAATTGAAAATTGAAAATTGGAAATTGAGAGGCAGATAGGTTGTCCGTTCAACCGTAAAACGTGATAAGCTGATTCTCAATTCTCAATTTTCAATTCTCAAACAAATATATTTCCCATTTATTCAATTTTCAATTTTCAATTTTCAATTTAAAGATATATGCCCATAAGAATAAATAAAGTTACCAAGGAATGTAGCGTAGGTCTCCAGACCCTCGTGAGCTTCCTCAATAAGAAAGGCTTCACAGATGTCGAAGCCAACCCCAATGCGACCATCACCGACGAGCAGTATGCTGTTGCATTGGCAGAGTTCAAGAAAGACCAAGGTATACATCGACTGGTTCCGCCAGTGACTACCCGTAAGGCCAAGGAAAAGAAGGAAACCATAGTTCTCACCGAGAGCGGAGAGGCTATGGCGCTGACTGAGGTCAAGAAGCCAAAGGTCGTGGGACACATCGACCTCGAAGCCAAGCCCAAGGCAACACCCAAGGCCGAGGCTAAGCCTGAACCCGAACCTCTGAAGGAGGAGAAGGTGGAGGAGCCGAAGACTGTTGTGGAGGATGCTCCCAAGGCAGAACCTGTGGCAGCTGTGGAACAGCCTGTGGCGTCTGCAGAACCGGAGGGCGAAGAACCCATGATGACAGAGGATTTCGAGAGTCCTTCAGATGAGTTCTTGACAGAGGTGTCTGGATCTGAGAAGAGGAAAAAGAAAGGCTCCATAGAACTGGAGGAAGTCGACGGCGTATACCGTGTGAAGACCTCTGCAGAACCCGTGTTGAACCTTCAGATCAAGGGACATATTGACCTCGACTCCCTCAACCAGAGCACTCGTCCTCCGCGCGGCAAGAAGCGCAAGAAGGGCGGCAGCGTAGAAGGTGCAGAAGGACGGCGCAGCAAGAAGAAAGGCGAACGCGTTGATATTACTGCCGAAGCAGCCAAGCAGCAGAACCAGGGTTCTCAGCAAAAGAAGAAGAACAAGGGCAACGGAGGCAGCAGTCAGCAGCCACAGCCCAACCAGCAGAACAAGGGCGAAGGCAAGCGTCGCAAGAAGAACCAGCCGAAGGAACCGGTCCTCACTCCTGAACAGAGCGAGGAAGAGGTTGCTAAGCAGGTGCGCGAGACGTTGGCTCGCCTCACGGCAGGTAAGAACAAAACCCTCGGAAAGGGTGCCAAGTACCGCCGCGAGAAGCGTGAGAACATCCGCGCAGGTATCGAGGCAGAACTCGAACAGCAGGAACAGGAGTCAAAGATCCTGAAGTTGACAGAATTCGTTACTGCCAACGAACTGGCATCGATGATGAACGTCCCCGTCACACAGGTTATCGGCACCTGCATGAGCCTCGGCGTCATGGTCAGTATCAACCAGCGCATGGACAAGGAGACCATCGATCTCGTGGCCGATGAATTCGGCTACCAGACGGAATATGTCAGTGCCGATGTCAGCGAGGCAGTTCACGAGGAAGCCGATGACGAAGCCGACCTCGTGCCGCGCGCTCCTATTGTCACCGTGATGGGTCATGTCGACCACGGTAAGACCTCGCTCCTCGACTATATCCGCAAGACGAATGTCATCGCAGGTGAGGCTGGCGGCATCACACAGCACATCGGTGCCTACAACGTGAAGCTGGAGGACGGCCGCCACATCACCTTCCTCGATACTCCTGGTCACGAGGCGTTCACCGCCATGCGTGCCCGTGGTGCTCAGGTCACCGACGTTGCCATCATCATCATTGCTGCCGACGACGACATCATGCCGCAGACCAAGGAAGCCATCAACCACGCTGTGGCTGCAGGCGTTCCCATTGTCTTCGCCATTAATAAGATAGATAAGCCTGCCGCCAATCCGGAGAAGATCAAGGAGCATCTGGCACAGATGAACTTCCTCGTTGAGGACTGGGGCGGTAAGTATCAGAGTCAGGATATCAGTGCCAAGAAAGGTATGGGCGTGCCCGAACTCATGGAGAAGGTATTGCTCGAAGCAGAGATGCTCGACCTCAAAGCCAACCCCAACCGCAAGGCTACTGGTAGCATTATTGAGTCCTCCCTCGATAAGGGTCGTGGTTATGTGGCCACCGTGCTCTGCTCCAACGGCACCCTGCGTCTGGGCGATATCCTCTTGGCCGGTACCAACTTTGGTCGTATCAAGGCAATGTTCAACGAGCGCGGACAGCGCATCAAGGAGATTGGTCCTGCTGAGGCAGCTACCGTCCTCGGACTGAATGGTGCTCCCCAGGCAGGTGATACTTTCCATGTTATGGACAGCGACCAGGAAGCCCGTGAGATTGCCTCCAAGCGCGAGCAGTTGCAGCGCGAGCAGGGTATCCGCACCCAGCACCATCTGACGCTCGACGAGATAGGTCGTCGCATCGAACAGGGTGGCTTCCAGGAACTCAACGTTATCGTCAAGGGCGATGTCGATGGTTCCATCGAAGCACTTTCCGATTCGCTCATCAAGCTCTCTACCGAGAAGATTGCCGTCAACGTCATCCACAAGGCGGTGGGTCAGATTTCCGAGAACGATGTCTCGCTTGCTGCCGCTTCCGATGCCATCATCGTTGCCTTCCAAGTACGTCCCTCTGCTCAGGCCCGCAAGGCTGCCGAGCAGCAAGGTGTGGAAATACGTACCTACAGCATCATCTATGATGCCATCGAGGAAGTCAAGGAGGCTATGGAAGGTATGCTTGCTCCTGAACTCAAGGAGGAAGTCACCGCCCAGCTCGAGGTGCGTCAGGTATTCCATATCTCCAAAGTCGGAACGGTTGCTGGTGCTTATGTCGTCGATGGCAAGGTCAGCCGCACCAACAAGGCTCGCATCATCCGCGACGGTATCGTCATCCATACCGGTGCCATCGATGCCCTCAAGCGTTTTAAGGATGATGTTAAGGAGGTCAGCACCAACTTTGAGTGCGGTATCTCTCTTGTCAACTACAGCGACATCCGCGAAGGCGACACCATCGAGACCTTCCAGGAGATTGAGGTAAAGGCAAAGCTGTAAGAAAGCTAGGGTGGACCAGCTGAAATATAACAATGAGCGGATTTGATATTTTTTTCCTCATCGTGCTTGCCCTCGGCGCCTGGCGAGGCTGGAGCAACGGACTGCTGAAGGAAGTGCTCGGCCTCGTGGGGGTGTTTGTGGGTTTCTATGTGGCCTACTTGCTCTACGAGCAGGTGGGCAGCCAGCTGGCGCCCCACCTCGGCACCACACCTACTGTGGCCAGCATCATTGCCTTCGCCCTCATTTGGCTGGGAGTGCCCATTATCCTCGGACTTATAGGCTCTTTGCTGACGAAATTAATGGACTGGATAGGACTTGGCGGCATCAACAGTATTGGCGGCGTGCTCGTCAGCCTGATCAAGTTCTGGCTGCTTCTGGGCGCCCTCGCCAATGTCCTCTCCATCACTCACCTTGTCAACGAAGAGACCCAGCAGCGCTCCATCCTCTTCGAGCCTCTCAAGCAAACCACTTCCATTGCCTTCGAGCTGGCAAAGAGCCAGTGGCACAGCTGAAGCTTCATTCACGTCCTCAATCTCATATCCAGCAAGCGCCCCCTGTGGCGGAACCGTTAAAGAATGAAAAGATTGTTTGTTTTTTTAACCAGCCTGTTCATGATGACAGCACTGGTAAACGCTCAGGAAATCACCAGTGCAACATTATACCTCCAGTTGAATGGTGAGAGGATGACCGTAGAGTTGCCAAAGTCAGGATTCACACCACTACATTTGTATTCAAGTAAGTGTATCATTGATTCCGTTAAAGTAACCACCACTGGTGATATTACAGGCGTACGTATAGGCGGTAATGTCATAAACTCTGTTGTAGGCAGCTTCGGCGCCACCTTAGAAAAACAAAGCGATGGTGACTGGACTGCCGTCTACAACGATCAGAACCAAAGCTTTAACCTCCATTTGCAAATGGGATGGCGTAATGAAGTTTCTTTTGCGTTTGTTGCAAATCCTAATAGTGTGAGGTATAACAACGACAATAAAGACTACTATATTTATATTACCCCGCCCACTAACTCTGTAGTTAATATTGACGGCATCTATTATTCTTATGACATTGACACTAAACAAGCGAAAGTGACAAATAAGTATGGTGGACCTCTTCCAGATTATGGTTTTGAACGAAGCTACGGGGGTAATGTGGTCATTCCTTCCGAAATAACTATTAACAATAATGTATATAGTGTGTCATGTATTGGAGATATGGCTTTTATACTTTGTGGAGGCGTGTCTTCTGTCTCCATCCCCAACAGCGTTAAAACTATCGGATTTATGGCGTTCGATCAGTGTGATGGACTCAAATCTATCAACCTTCCCAACAGTGTGACAAGCATAGGCGGATATGCGTTTTGGCATTGTGTTGGACTGACCTCAATTACCATCCCTGAGAATGTGACTACAATAAATGATTACACCTTTTGTGAATGTAGAAATCTGAAAACTGTGATTTTGCCTAGAGGTTTAAAGAATATAGGATCCTCTGCATTCGGCTATTGTAACAACATAGACACTATCGTTTGCGAGGCACCAATTCCACCTGCATGCAGCAATTCTGCATTTAACAAAGTAAACAAAGGGTCATGCAAACTCTACGTGTATAATAGCTCTATAGATCTCTATAAAAATGCTGACGAATGGAAAACATTTGGAAAGATAGAATCAATAGAGAATAATTTAATGTCCATCCCAGCAACCAAGTTAGAGCGCTATAACGCCACCGATATCTACATGCTGAATGGCAGGCGCCTCAACAGCCCGCAGAAGGGTCTGAACATCATCAAGATGAAAGACGGTACATTCAGGAAAGTGATAACGAAATAAATATCAAGCAAACGGCTTTGCAGTATTTTGCGAAGCCGTTGTTTTGATATCATGGGGTCTTTTAGTCGCTACGCTTAGTGAAAGCGGCAGAGCCGAGTGCTTCTGTTCATTTTTAGCATGATTATTTGGTGATTCTCTGGAATATTGTTACCTTTGGCTTCGCCGCGCTCGGCATCCCGAAGGGTGACGCTTGCTACCAACGGGACGCAAGACGGTAGGCTGCACCTCAGAAAATCTCAAATATATTTGGTTTTTCGCTCGGTTTGCACTACCTTTGCAGAAGAAATCAATGACTAAAACAAATGAAGAAGAAATTTATATCTTTGTTGTGCCTGATGATGGCTTGTATGGTGGCTGATGCGCAAGGCAATATGGCGAAGCCTGTGGTGACATGGGACAAGTATAGCCTGATGATGGACGGCAAGCGGGTGGTGGAGTGGAGCCTCGATGCCGTCAAGGCGCCTACGAAGTTGACGCTTTGGGCCCACTTCGGCAAGGATATCATGAACCATTGGGACTTCTGGGTGTATCCTCAGAATACAGACATTCAGGAAGGTCAGGTCTGCATTGCCGACTCGCTCGATGCTGAGGCGCTGAAGGTGCTGACTGATGGTGGCACGGTGCTGCTGACGGCAGCAGGACGCGTGACGCTGGGTAGTGATGTGGTGCAGCATTATCTGCCTGTGTTCTGGAACACGTCGTGGTTTAAAATGCGTCCGCCCCATACCACAGGAGCTTATATCGAGAAGGGGCATCCGTTGTTTAAGCATGGCTTCCCCACAGACGACTGGAGCAACCTGAACTGGTGGGAACTGCTGAACAAGGCGCAGGTGATGAACCTGATGGAGCTGCCCAAGGACTACCAGTCGCCCATACAGCCCATCGACACGTGGCATGTCAGCAGGAAGTTGGGCATGATGGTTGAGGCTAAGGTGCTAAACGGAAAACTGCTGATGACCACGATGGACATCAGCAGCGGTTTGGAGCGTCGCATCGTGGCTCGCCAGATGCGCAAAGCTATTCTTGACTATATGCAGAGCAGCGACTTCAACCCATCGCTGGTGCTGGATGTTCAGACCATTCGCAACTTCTACACCAAGCAGGGTCCGAAGGTCAGCATGTTTACTAACGACTCGCATGACGAGCTGAAGCCAAAAATAAAGTGAGCTGCCAGCCCTCTTTCTTATCGGCCTTTACGTATATACGCGCGTACATTTATATATACGTAGAGTGCTTGCTGGATATGAGATTGAGGACGTGAATGAAGCGCCTTAGATGAGGCCCACCTTCTCTGCCATTTTTCTATATGGCTCTACCTTCTTATCGAAGGAAAGAGGGTAGGCGCGCGAGGAGGAAGGAAGGCGGTAGAGTAGGAGGGGGGAAACTATGGTTACAACCTCATTCACTTTGGGAATAACAGGGATGTGAAGTGAGGAGCAAACCGTCTGTGTGGCCTTCTCGCCCGTGGTGACAATCGCGCGACAATGGGGCAGATGGCGCAGCAGAGCGGTGATGTCGGTGGGTTCCACTACTTCCAGGAACTGATCGGCAGCGTTGTCTTTCAGGCGGCGAACAGCTGTCGAAGTATCAAAGAAAGCGAGGCCCCGCTCCTCGCAGAAAGCCACAATCTCATCCACCTTGAAACATTTGGCCGACACGTCTACGAAATGGTTCCTGTCGCCAAAGAACACCTCGCCCTGAATACGCCAGTGGTCGTTGATAAAATTCGGGTAGTAGAAGTCCATGCACCACCGTTTCCGCTGTGGCGGAAAGCTGCCCAGGAACAACACTTTGGCATTTTGCGGCAGAAACGGACGCAACGGATGGTACTCCACCCCTTCGCCACTGCGCTTAATATTCTCGGTGTTCAGATACGAAATCATACCTTAACGTATATACGTATAAATGTCTTTGCGATTCTCACTGGTGAATAAAGGTTTTCTTACTAATGAGAAACGACTGTCCCACCAATGGAACAATGGAATCCCACCAGTGGGACAACGCTGTCCCAATAGTGGGACAAACCTTACTATAGGGTTGTGTCGAACAAACTATACTTACTTCGGCGAGTAACTATAGTTCCACGCCCGACAAAGTATAGTTCCTTTTTTCTGAGGAGGGGGTTACAGCTGGCTCTCGCTGATGCTGAAGGTGTCACCACGACTCATGTCGCCTGTCTGGAGTCCCAGTTTCAGCCACTTCATGCGCTGTGCGCTGGTGCCGTGGGTGAAGCTTTCGGGCTGTGAATAGCCGCGTGCTTTCTCCTGGAGGTAGTTGTCGCCGATGACCTGTGCACATTGTATAGCTTCCTGCAGGTCGCCGTCTTCGAGAGAACCAAAGGTCTTGCCCTCATGATAGCCCCAAACGCCGGCATAGAAGTCCGCCTGGAGTTCGATGCGCACGCTGACTTTGTTGGCGGCGGTCTCGTTCATTCGGGCCATCTGTGAATGGGCATCGTTGAGGGTGCCGAGAAGGTGCTGTACGTGGTGTCCTACCTCGTGGGCGATGACATAGGCATAGGCAAAGTCGCCGTCAGCACCGAGGGTTTGCTTCATTTCCGAGAAGAAGCTGAGGTCGATGTACAGTGCCTGGTCGGCCGAGCAGTAGAAAGGTCCTACAGAGGCTGTACCCTGGCCGCATCCCGTCTGCACGCTGCCGGTATAGAGCACCATGCGTGGAGGGATGTAGGTCTTGCCGAGCTGGGTCTTGAAGACTTCGCTCCATACGTCTTCCGTACTGGCGAGAACCTGAGAAGAGAAGAGTGCCAGCGCCTGTTCTTCTTCTGTGAATTCGCGCTCCTGTGATCCACTTACCTCAGTATTGTTACCCAGGGATTGCTGAAACGCCTGCATACCTGCTTCCAGCGGATTGCCGCCGGATAAGTAAGCAATAACCATCGCGATGATAGCACCAATGATGCCGCCGCCAATTCCAGCTTTCTGTGCGCCGCTCATTCCGCGACGGTCATCGACATTTGAACTTTGTCTTCTTCCTGTCAAATCCATAGTATTTTTAGTATTATAGGGTGAATAATCCTTGTTTCTGCGTGCAAAAGTACACTTTTTGTTTGAAAGAACAAAGAAAAAGTGGAAATTATTGACGAAAGGACATAAAAACCCCCTACCTCGGGGCGGGAGGGAATGAGGTAGGGGGAAAGAGGCGCCTTGAGGGAGGATGGAGAGAGATAGAAAAGGCGCCTCTCAGGGGTATGATGCTGTTTACTTAACGAGCACCTTGCTGGCCTTGCCGCCACGTACTACGATGTAGAGACCGCGGTTGAGCTGGCTGACGCGACGGCCATCGAGTGTGTAGATGCCATCAGCGCTTGCGGGCAGGGTGGTGATTTCGCGAACAGCGGTGAGCGGTCCGTTCCAGTCGTCGTTGTTACCCTTCTCAACGAGTGTGAGGGTCCAGTCAGTAACAGAGAACCAGCTGCCTTCGAAGGCCTTGCCAGAGAGGGCGGAGTTGGTGGTCTGACCGATGGTCATGGTGTGATCCTTGACGACGATGTTGTCGATGGAGAGGTACTGCCAGCCACGACCTTCGTTACCGTTGGCCATTGCGATGTTGGTTTGTTCCTCGGTAGCTGTGCCCATGATGTAGGCATCGAATGCCTCTTGCCAGATGGGACCGTACTTGTCGCTGGCGACAACGGTGGTGTCTACGCCTGTTTCAGGATCCATATACGTATAGTACTGAAGAGGAATCTCAACGAAGATGGAGTCGGCTTTCTCTGCACCCGTAATAGCGAAGATGAATGCGCCTGGAGCGGGAGTGCGGACGGTGGCCTGTGCCTTGTAGGTGCCGTTGGGCAGACCATCAATGGTCTGGAGGCCAGTAACATTGAGTTCACCACGTGTGCTGGTGTAGCTATCGAAGTACTTGTAGGACTCGTCGCCGTTAAGATACTGACCGGACTTCACGGGACCGTCGCCCTTGATGACCTCATAGGTCCATCCGAAGTTTTCAGCGAAGTCGGGATTAAGAATCCATTCAGTGTAGTCAGTGGCGTTGGGGTTCTTCTCATATTCGTTCTGCTTGTTGGCATTCGCCATGAGGTATGAGAGGTCCTCTTTAATTGATTCTGTATCTTCAACGCTGAGCATGACGTTATTGCCGGGCATGAGCTTTTTCTTTGCGCTGGCAATGCCTTCGAGCACAATGTTCTTAGCGGCCTGAGACTGGAATCCTGCTACATACTCTTCTCCATCAATGAAGGACTGAGCAAATTCGTTGATATAGTTCTTGGCAACGTTGAGCACGCTGTCAACCTGTGTGTAGGTGGCTTCGGAACTGTTGATCCAAGCGATGGTAGCGTCGTAAGCGTACTTGACGAGGTCAACCTGGTTGCCATAGGTCTCTGCGGCGAGGGATGCGTCAGCGAGGTTCTCGGCCACGGTGGGCAGGGTCTTGCCCGGCTCCATGATTTCATCGTACTTAGCTTCGGAAGTCTTGGCGAAGGCGATGCCACCATTCAGCACGTCGAGATCCTTAGATGCGTTGTAGGCAGCGATGGAGTCGTTGACCTGTTTTTTGTCAGCAGCAAAGTGCATAGCGGCAGCGAGGTCGCCAGCCAGCTTCTCGCGGGCTGCAATGGCCTCGGCAATCTGGGCCTCAGTAGCGGGACCGTGGTAGCGGAGGACGACGTTGGTGAACCAGAAGCTGCCGCGACGATAGCTGGCGCTGATGTCTTCCACGTTGGGATCGCCGTGAGTGGAACGAGCACCGATGGTGAGCTTGCCGTCGATGACGATGACTGCGCCAGTAGTGGTCACAGTTTCCCAAGGCTCAGTGCCGTCAGCAGGATAGAGGCCTTCGTAGTCACCGCTGGGCCAGTCGCCGAGTACACCAGCTTCAGTCATGAAGCCTTCGGTCTCGCCGAGAGAGGAAGCAGCATATACGCGCTGGTCGCTGAGGGCGTCGGTATTGGTGATGAGGTCCATCTGAACGCTGTAGATACCGTTGGGCAGGTTCGTCAGCTCCTGATTGGCATCGAGGATACCGGTGAAGTTATTGTCAGCCCAAAGCTGGTAGCAGGTGCGGCCAACCTTGAAGTAAGCGCCGGTGGTGCGGTTGCTGGCGCTGGAAACATCGTTCCAACCCGTGATGTCCTTGTCGTCGGTGGTGAGTGCGGCTGCCTCGACGTCAGCAGCAACGCCGCTGGCGGGTTCGCGGCCGTCCAGACACATCCAGGGATGCTGAACGAGGAAGCTGTAGTTAGCAGGATTCTCCATATCAGCAGGCTGGCTGAAGTAGTATTCGTTGAGAGCTGCCTTCAAATCAGCCTCAGCAGCGATGACAGCAGCTGCATCGCCACCCTTACCGTCGCTGAAGAGGAGCTGGTAGGTGGTCTCATAAACACCCTGGAGTTTAGCCTTTCCAGGATAGTCGGTAGCATCGAGCACGCTCTGAACCTTGATGAGCTGAGCTTCCACTCTCTTAGCAGCCTCGATGGCTTCTTTCATAGTGGCATAGAGGGCCTTGAGGCCATCGATAGAAGCCTGCAGCAGCTCTAAGTCGTTGCCTTCATAGATGAGGTCTTCAGCTTTTTCCTCAGCCTCGTCGAGCAGACCATAGAAGTAATCGCCGTTAAGACCGGTGAAGTCCAGTGAATCCTTAATCATGTCGTTGTAGTAGTAGACATCGGAACGCAGGAGTTCAGCGGGGTCGGCATCACCAATCTTGTAGAGCTTGATACCGTCGATGATCATCCAGGGAGTGTTGTTAGAGCTGCTGTTGCTGACCTGAATACCGAATTCGATGGTGAACTTGTCCACGGGAGTGAACTCGAATTCGTGCTTGGTCCATTCAGAAGCGGACAGAGCCTCACCACCTTCTTCCTTAAACACATCGCGGCGGCAGGTGATCTTCGTGAGGTCAGTAGCCGAAGCAGAGGTGTTGGGGTTGATGTTGATGGTCCAGTATTCCAGACGATATTCGGCGCAGGGCAGCTTCACTTCCTGCTTGTAGGAGAAGCTTCCGCCCCAACCTGCACGGAGGTAGAGGGCACCTGTTTCGCCTTCGAACTCATCCGAACGCTCAGGAACTCTCATATAAGTCTGACCGTCGTCTGCAATAGGAATAGACTCTTCTTCCAAGTCGTAGGGAACAGTACCGAAGTACACCCACTCGCACTTATCACCATCGCGGGGAGTAACCCACTCCCAGCCCTTGATCTGTCCGACGAAGCCATTGGTAGCCTCGAAGGTGCGGCCGTCTGAACGGGAGTTGGGGGTCTTCGGATTCACGGTAGCGTAGAGCGAACCGTCTTCCGTCACAAATGCAATGGAACGGTTGCTGAGCTCGGTCGTGCGAATGGAGGTGTCGGACTTCTTGGAACCGTCTTCCTGCCAGGTGAGGTCCTCGTCGAAACCAGCATTAGCAATGTAATGGGTCATGTCTTCCTCCTGTGCCACAACAGGCATAACAGCGAAAGAGCCCAATGTCATGAGAAGTAGTAGTTTCTTCATAAACGTTGTTTTTAATGAAATAAAGTGGTTAGTAAACTCTGTTTTCTTTAGATTATTTTTCATATCCGAGGATACGACGTCCACTAATGAAATGCCGGTTCCAGTAGTCATCCTCAGGATAGCTGTCGATGCGCACGCCTCTCGAGGTGCTGCTGTGGATGAACTCGAAGGTGCCCTGTTCGGTGTCCACGGAAGTCACGATGCCCACATGGTTCACGCGATTTCCGCGGCCGAAGAATACCAGGTCGCCCGGCAACAGTTCTCTGATGTCAGTAACCTGTTCGCCCTGGGTGCTCTGCTCGCGCGATGAACGCTTCAGCTGGATGCCCATCAGATTGAAGACATAGCTGGTGAAACCCGAGCAGTCGAAAGCCTTGGGGCCGCTGCTGCCAATACGGTAGCGCGAGCCTATCAGGTGCTTGGCTGCATTGATGAGGTCCGAGGCAACGGTGCTGCCCAAACCCGTCAGCATATTTGCCCGCAACATCGGACACACGGGCGCAATGATTGCTGCCAGCTCCTTCTGGATATCCATAGGACTGACAACGGCATCGGGCTCCGTGAGTTCCACGCGATGGCGAACGGGGTTATTGGCAAATAACATTGTGCTGAAGCACAAAAGTAAAGCCAGTAGTTTCTTTGTCATTTAGCTCTTTTTGGTAGAAGAACAGCCCTTCCGACGGGCCATACTTATATATTTCGGGCGCAAAGGTAGGCAAAAAAGCGCAACGGACAAAGAAAATCATGCTAAAAAGCTATAAAATGAAAAAAATGTCGTACCTTTGCGCCCGAAATTGAAGAAACAGTCAAAAAATACGTACATTTCTATACAAATAAATAAGTTAAAAAAAGATGAACTTTGTAGAAGAACTCTCATGGCGCGGCATGATCCATCAGATGATGCCAGGCACGGAGGAACTCCTCCAGAAAGAACAAGTATCGGCGTATGTCGGCATCGATCCCACAGCAGACAGCCTTCATATCGGTCATCTCTGCGGCGTCATGATGCTGCGCCACCTCCAGCGCTGCGGCCACAAACCCATCGCCCTCATTGGTGGAGCCACCGGCATGATCGGCGATCCCAGCGGCAAGAGCCAGGAGCGCAATCTGCTCGACGAGGAGACGCTGGCCCACAATGTCAGCTGCATCAAGGCCCAGCTGGCCCATTTCCTCGACTTCGAGAGCGATGCTCCCAACCGCGCAGAACTCGTCAACAACTACGACTGGATGAAGGACTTCACCTTCCTCGCCTTCGCCCGCGATGTAGGTAAGCATATCACTGTCAACTACATGATGGCCAAGGACAGCGTGCAGAAGCGCCTCAATGGCGAAGCTCGCGATGGTCTCTCCTTCACGGAATTCACCTACCAGCTGCTGCAGGGCTACGACTTCTACTACCTCAACACCCATAAGGGCTGCAAGCTTCAGATGGGCGGCAGCGACCAGTGGGGCAACATCACTACCGGCACAGAACTCATCCGCCGTATGGGTGGTGGCGAGGCCTACGCCCTCACCTGTCCCCTCATCACCAAGTCCGACGGCCGCAAGTTCGGCAAGACCGAGCAGGGCAACATCTGGCTCGACCGCCGCTACACCAGCCCCTACCGTTTCTATCAGTTCTGGATCAACGTAGCCGACGAGGATGCCGAGCGCTATATCAAGATCTTCACCTCCCTGCCGAAGGAGGAAATCGACGACCTCATCGCCCGTCATCGCGAAGACCCCGGCCGCCGCGAACTCCAGCGCCGCCTGGCCGAAGAGGTCACCAAGATGGTACATAGCGAGGAAGACCTGCACGCTGCCCAGGAAGCCAGCCAGATGCTCTTCGGCAAGAGCACCAAGGAAGCCCTGATGGCCCTCGACGAGCAGACCCTCCTCGACGTCTTCGACGGCGTGCCCCAGTTCCGCATCAGCCGCAGCCTCCTCGAGGGCGAAGGCATCAAGGCCATCGACCTCATGGCAGCCGAGACCCAGTGCTTCCCCAGCAAGGGCGAGATGCGTAAGATGGTGCAGGGCGGTGGCGTCAGCCTTAACAAGGAGAAACTCGCTGCCTTCGACCAGCTCGTCACCACATCCGACCTCATCGACGACCGCTATCTGCTCGTCCAGAAAGGCAAGAAGAACTACTATCTGCTAATTGCAGAATGAAAGTAGAGAATTGAGCGGAAGCGTGAAAGAACGTTAAATTCTGCGCTTACCGCTTTAATTTTCAACTTCCAACTTTCAATATTCAAGCAAAAAGCAGTACCTTTGCGCCGCTTTTAGCGATAAAAGCCTCAGGATTGGGATATGGTGTAATGGTAACACAACAGGTTTTGGTTCTGTTTTTCCTGGTTCGAATCCGGGTATCCCAACCACCGCAGACTCCCGCCCACATCCTTCTTGTGGACGGGTTTTCAATAAACTCTAAACCCGCTTTAAACATAGGATTCTATATTCTAACTACAATAAAACAAATACATGTCACTAAAGCGCATCACAGCTGCCGAAGCCGCAGCACAAATCGAGAATGGCCACACCCTGGGTCTCTCTGGCTTCACGCCTGCCGGCGTTCCTAAGAGCGTAACCGCAGAACTGGCAAAGAAAGCTCACATCGAGCACGAGGCCGGACGTCCCTTCAAGGTAAACATCTTCACTGGTGCCAGCACAGGTCAGAGCTGCGACGGTATGCTCGCCAACGAGCAGGCCATAGGACTGCGTGCTCCCTACACCACGAACCCCGACTTCCGCAAACACGTGAACCTCAACGAGATTCGCTACACCGACCTGAACCTCAGCAACATGGCTACCCAGATTCGTCAGGGTTACCTGGGCGATGTGGATTGGGCAATCATCGAGGCTTGCGACGTGGAGGTTCATGGCTCCAAGGCCCATATCTTCCTCACTGCAGCCGGTGGCATCAGCCCCACTGTGTGCCGTCTGGCAAAGCGTGGTATCTTCGTGGAGGTCAATGCCTTCCACAGCCCCAAGAGCAAGGGTCTGCACGATGTGTATGAGATTGAGTATCATCCCTATCGCACACCCATCAACATTACTAAGCCCAGCGACCGCATCGGCAAGCCCTATGTGGAAGTTGATGCCGACCGCATCCTGGGCATCATCGAGTGCGACATCCCCGATGAGGCTCGTGCCTTCAAGGATCCCGATCCCATCACGACGCAGATTGGTCAGAACGTGGCCGACTTCCTCGTTCAGAACATGCGCGAGGGCAAGATACCTCCCACCTTCCTGAACCTGCAGTCGGGTGTCGGCAGCGGTGCCAACGCAGTGCTGGGTGCTCTGGGTCACTCCACCGAGGTTCCCAACTTCAACATCTACACCGAGGTGCTTCAGGATGCTCCCGTTCAGCTCATGCGCGAAGGTCGTGTGCTCAGCGCCAGCGCCTGCTCGCTGACGGTGACCAACGAGTGCCTGAAGGGCATCTACGATGACATCGACTTCTTCAAGGACAAGCTGGTGCTGCGTCCCTCCGAGATCTCCAACAATCCCGAGGTCATTGCCCGCATCGGCGTCTGCTCGCTGAACACCGCCATCGAAGCTGACATCTATGGTCACGTGAACTCTACGAAGATCTGTGGCACGAAGATGATGAACGGCATCGGCGGTTCGGCAGACTTCACCTGCAACTCCTACCTGAGCATCTTCACCTGCGGTTCCACCACCAAGGGCGGCGCCATCAGCAGCATCGTGCCCTTTGCCAGCCACATCGACCACACCAGCCACTTCGTCGATGCTGTCATCACGGAGTACGGCGTAGCCGACCTGCGCGGCAAGTGCGCTATGGAGAAGGCCGAGGAGCTCATCAAGGTGGCTCACCCCGACTATCAGCCCATGTTGCGCGACTACCTGAAGTATGCCGAGAAGTACAGCGGCCACACGCACCACTGCCTCAGCGCTGCCTTCGCCATGCACGACACGTTCCTGCGCAAGGGCGACATGCGTCTGACCGACCTCGCAGAGTACATCAAGTAAGCTTCGAGCGCTAAAGAAATCCCCATCGCCGTGCCCACCCAAGATAATCAAGTGGAGCGCGGCGATGTCCTTTTCTTTTCATCTGCGATTCCTATATAATTAAGGTATAAGGAACTCTTTTCATCAGGTATAAATACTTTTTTTTGAAAATTTTTTTGTGTTTCTGCAACTTTTCGTGTTCCATCGCCGTCTAAGGGATAGAAAACAGCAAAAAATTGCATGTTAAACAATAAAAAAACAATAAAGACAATGAAAACAAAAAGATTCTTTACAATGATGCTGGCCGCCATGATGGTGGTCGCTACTCCCGCCTCTCTCTGGGCACAGGAAGAGGAAGTCCAACAACCCGCCACGGTTGAGGAACAACCTACAGAAACTCAGACGACAACGCATGCCAGCGTTACGGTGAATGGCAAGACCTTCACCACAGGTCAGAAGGCTGTGGCCCAAAAGATGGCCCGTCAGGGAGCCCGCATGGCCGCACAGGGAGCCCGCATGGCAGCCAGAGCTGCTGCCAACCCGCTTCAAGCTGAACAGATAGCCGATGAAATGGAGGCTCAGATGGAAGCTATGAGCGAAGAGATGGAACGTCTGGGCGACTCGCTGGCAACCATGGCCGAAGACACCACCTTCCTCTATGATGAAGCCGACAGCGTAGAACTCGCTGGCGATTTCGATGAGCTCGTCGAAACCATTGAAGGGGATTTCGGTTGGCTGAATACCTGGTGGGGCAAGATCATTGGTGGTGGGTTTGGTATTCTGGTAGGCATCCTCGGCATCCTGTTAGCCCTCTTCGTCGTCGTGCTGCTGATAGGTATCTTCACCGCTCCCATCTGGATTCTCGCACTCATCATCTGGCTGGCCGTACGCGGTGGCCGCAGAAACAGAACCCAGACCTATCAGAACCCGCCGCTCAATCCTGGCACTCCTGGCGCCACCCCTGGTGCTACTCCTGGCACCGCAGCTCCCGCTCAGGCAGCCGCTGCTCAGACGGCAACCGCACAACCCGCCGCAGCCTATGCTCAACCTGGCACACAAAGCGCACAGAGCCCGCAACCTGCAGTACTGAATAACTACGTACAGCCCTATCCCGACGAGAATGCGGAGATCTGGAAGAGCGGCATCATGTACTCCTGCATCGGCGTGGGTCTGATCATCCTCTTCTTCTCCATCGGATTGGATGGATTGTGGGGCGTAGGTGCTCTGGTGGCCTGCATCGGCGTTGCCAAGCTGGTGATTGCTACCACCTCCAAGAAGAAGCAGCAGCCGCAGCAGCCGCAGCAGCCGGATCCCACTCCTGACGACTACTCGAAGAGCGAGAACTGATGCAAGGCCTATCGGACATAGCACTCATCGCGCAAGTAGTGGCGCTCGGCAGCGAACGGGCATTCGGCCAGCTGGTCGAGGCTCACCAGGAAGCCGTGCGCCGCTTCTTGCGCCGCTTGACGGCAGGCGATGAGATGCGTGCTGACGACCTCTCGCAGGAGACCTTCATCCGCGCCTGGCAGGGGTTGAGCAGTTTTCGCCAGCTCTCCGGCTTCGAAACCTGGTTGCTGCGTATCGCCTATCGGGTGTTCCTGGACGATGAGCGGGCCTTGAACCACTCTCCGCTCGCACATGATGGAGCGGACCTCTCCACCCTCGACAGCGGTGCTGCCGCCGCCTCAAGTCCTGCGAGAGAAAGCTCCACGGCAGGTCTTTCGATGGACCTCGACCAAGCCCTCTCCACCCTCTCAGAAACAGAACGCACCTGCGTGGTGCTGCAATGCGTAGAGGGACAGAGTATCAAGGAAATAGCCCAAATCATGGGCATCCCTGAAAATACGGTCAAGAGCCACCTGCTGCGTGGCAAGAAGAACTTGGCAAACTACCTGAGACGGAATGGGTATGGGGGAGGAGAGTAAAAAATTGAAAATTGAAAATTGAAAATTGAAAATAAGGCTCGCGCACAGCGGGAGATTGAGAATTAGGCTCGCGCACAGCGGGAAATTGAGAATTGACAATTTGAGATTTGGGATTTGAGATTTGAAAATTGAATAATATGGAAAAGAACAAGCAATATAGAGACAGCGACGAGGCGCTGATTGCCAGCTTCTTCGCAGAACATCGGGAGCCGATAGCAGACAACGGATTCACCGAGCGGGTGCTGAGCGCATTGCCCGAACGGGAGGATGCCAGCTGGGCCGAGACGATGCGGCTGAGGCGGTGGTCGATGTGGCTGAATGTCTTAGGCACCATCGCCGGCATAGGACTGCTGATCTACCTGGGCGTGTTCACAGAGTGGGTGCAGTTCCTGCAGGACCTCTCCAACCGTCTGATATCGGGCGTTTTGTACTTCGACTACAGCAGCCTGCTCGTGCAGTTCATGCTCTTCCTCCACCGTCTGCCCGAGATGCTGCCTTCGCCCACACAGCTGCTGGCCATCGCCCTCACGTCGATGATCCTTACTGCCGTGGGTATCAAGCGGGTAGTGACCGAGTTGCAATAAACCTCCGACTATGCTTCATCTTCCAACCGATGAAGCAGTTCGCGGGTGCATTCCATCACCTGCATTATCTCCAACCACAAGGGCTGCGCTACGTGCCCGAACAGTTCGATACCCCTATTACGTCTAGTCCATCAACTAAAGATCACGCGCACTACGTGCAGATCCTGAGCGACGAGGTAATCCCCACCAAATCATCTATATCCACCCCTCGTTCCTGGCCGCCTTTGTTGAAGCTTTACCATCAGGCACGGGTGCGCGGCTTGAATTTATTCGGTGCCACTAGCCATTAGGTCACCACAGAGTTGTATGTCGTTCCATAATTGAACAGGACGTGACACGCATCTCCCACAAGTACATACTCAAAACCCTGATCCTGAATGGTTAGGATTTTGAGCAAATAGTGCTCTTGTGTATTGTCACCAAGCAGATTGGGTGCAAGATTCTCACCTACAAGAACAACGCGATAATTTTTTGCTAAAATATTATTAGGATGACCCCAATTGTGGATTTTTATACGAGATTTGTTTAGTAGTTCATTTAAACATTATAGTAAGCCCGTAGAATCCGTTAGATCTACCTGGCTTGAATTTATACGCTTTTACTTCAAATTTGTATTGTGCAGTTACAGATGGATTAATATTGACGATACCGACATTCGTTTCATCAACGTCTTTGCCAATTTCTATCCAACTACTTCCCGACTTCTTATAAACAACTAAATCTATGTCATTAAAAGCATTATCACCTTCTGCAATTACTTTGTAGGAATTGCCACCATACAAAGTACGCGTTAAACTTCTAGAGTCTCCATTTCCTGATAATCTGTCAATATCTATATTTGCAACTGTGTAATCATCTTCCCAAATAGAAATTGTAGAAATGATACCCCTAAGAATGTTTGTTACGTCTTGAGCTGAAACGGGAGCATAGGGCAAGATAAACAACCCCAATGATAATAGCCATTTAATCATTGAATGTGGAATTTGGCGAGTGCGTTTTGAGCAATACTGCAAATTCTGTTTTTCTTTACTGTTCATAGTAAACTACTCTAATTCGTGTCGAGCACAACTTTAAGCTACTCCCAGCGACCTAAAGAGTAAAATTAGATAATTAGTAGAAGCGTGGCGCTGAAAAGCTACTTCTTCGAAAGTGAGAATTACCTAAAGATGTAGATGCGTAAACAGTTCACGCTATATACGCTAACTATTGTACAATTCTTGCATTTTATAGAAATTCCTCACGTTTCTATTCGCAGAGAAAGCATAACGCTTCGTTGTCCAAAAAGATAATAGAAGAGGCTTTTAAGGCCAATTCCAATTGCAAATAAACAAATTATAATTCACATAGCTAAAAAATTCTCCTTAATTTTTGTTAAATTATGATTTTAGAGTACGATATTGTTATATATTATTCCAAATAAAGGACATTAATGAGTATCTTAATCATTCTAGTGAACAAAATGGTGCTATTTCTTCAAAGACTGCTGCTTACACCTTTGTGTTTCGGTTTGCTGCTATGCTTCATCTTCCAACCGATGAAGCAGTTCGCGGGTGTATTCCATCACCTCGAAGAGCTCTTCCACCGTGTCGGCCTGCAGCATCTTGATGCGCGTCTGGCGGAAGTCGGGAATGCCCTTGAACAAAGGCGAGGCAGCCAGATGACGGCGGATGTGGCGGATGCCGCTCAGCTCGTTGGTGCGAGCCACAGATGTCAGCACCTGCTCTTTCAGAATATCAAGTTTCCAGTCAAGGGAAAGTTCCTCCCCCTGACCCTCCATCGCGGAAGGTGTCTGGGGGTGGATTTTTTCTGCGATCTCCCTGAAAATCCAGGGCCTGCCGAAGGTGGCGCGCCCCACCATGATGGCATCCACGCCATAGCGTTCGAAGGCCTCCACGGCGCGCTCTGCCGACGTGATGTCTCCATTGCCGATGATGGGAATCTTCATGCGCGGATTGCGCTTCACCTCGCCGATCAGCGTCCAGTCGGCCTGGTCGGAGTAGAGCTGCGAGCGCGTGCGGCCATGAATCGTCAATGCCGAGATGCCACAATCCTGCAGCTGCTCGGCCAGCTCCGTGATGATCAGGTGCTCCTTGTCCCACCCCAGCCGCGTCTTCACGGTCACGGGCACCTCGCTGCCCACAGCATCCACCACGGCGCGTGTGATTTCCAGCAGCTTAGGCACATTGCGCAGCATGCCTGCACCAGCTCCCTTGGTGGCAATCTTCTTGACGGGGCAGCCGAAGTTCAGGTCCAGCACATCCGGGTGCGCCTGTTCGACCACGATGCGCGCCGCCTCTGCCATGGGTTCCGGCTCCCTGCCGTAGATCTGAATGGCCACAGGGCGTTCCTCATCGCACACCTCCAGCTTCTTCAGGCTCTTGTTGACCATTCTCACGAGGGCATCAGCCGCCACGAATTCCGAATACACCATTGCCGCCCCCATGCGTCGGCACAGCAGGCGGAAGCCGATGTCCGTCACGTCCTCCATCGGCGCTAAAAATACAGGGCGCGAGCCCAAATCCAGTGTTCCTATCTTCATTTTGGCGCAAAAGTAGTGTTTTTTTGCCAAACATCGATGCCGTTTGCTAAAAAAACACTACTTTTGCACCATGAAACGCGAAGATTTTGAGATAATGGCCCCCGTAGGCTCGCGGGAGAGCCTGGCTGCCGCCCTTCAGGCAGGAGCCGACAGCATCTATTTCGGCATCGAACGACTGAACATGCGGGCGCACTCCGCATCCGCCTTCACCATCGACGACCTGAAGGAGATTGCCGCCACCTGCCGCCAGCAGGGAGTCAGGAGCTACCTGACCGTCAACACCATCATCTATGGCGAGGACCTCCCCCTGATGCGCCAGATCCTGGATGCCGCCAAGGAAGCGGACATCTCCGCCGTCATCGCCTCCGATGTCGCTGTGATGACCTATGCCCGCAGCATCGGCCTGGAAGTACACCTCTCCACCCAGCTGAACATCTCCAACACCGAGGCACTGCGCTTCTATGCCCAGTTTGCGGATGTCGTGGTGCTGGCGCGCGAGCTGAACATCCAACAGGTGCGCGAGATCTATGATGCCATCCTGCGCGATCGTATCTGTGGCCCCTCCGGACAGCTCGTCCGCATCGAGATGTTCTGTCATGGCGCCCTGTGCATGGCCGTCTCCGGCAAGTGCTACCTCAGCCTCCAGAACACCGGCCGCAGCGCCAACCGCGGCGAATGCATGCAGCTCTGCCGCCGCAGCTATGTGGTTCGCGACAAGGAGACAGAGACGGAACTCGAAGTCGACGGCCCCTATATCATGTCGCCCAAGGACCTGAAGACCATCCGCTTCCTCGATAAGCTCGTCGATGCCGGCGTGCGCGTCTTCAAGATCGAAGGCCGTGCGCGGGGACCCGAGTATGTGCGAACCGTCGTGGAAAGCTATCGCCAGGCCTTGGACCACATCCTCGCCGGCACCTTCGACGAGACAACGAAGGACCAACTCGACACCCGCCTCGCTGCCGTCTTCAACCGCGGCTTCTGGGACGGCTACTACCAGGGTCAGCGTCTGGGAGAATGGAGCCAGACCTACGGCTCGCAGGCCACCGAGCGCAAGGTCTATGTGGGTCGCGGCACGAAGTACTATTCCCGCCTGGGACTCGGTGAGTTCCACATCGAAGCCACCGAGCTGCACCTTGGCGACAAGTTCCTCGTCACCGGCCCCACGACAGGCGCCCTCTACGGTGTCATCGAGGAGATGCACGACGACACCAACCAGCCCGTACCCGTCGCCCGTCAGGGTTCCAATGTCAGCTTCCGCGTGGATGCCAAAATCCGCCCCTCCGACAAGCTGTTCCGCATCGACAAAGTGGAGCCCTAATCCCCTGTGGCTGTGAAAAATCCATTCGTGTTGGTGCAAGAAAAAAGCCCCGCCACATCACATCCAATGACAGGCGGAGCCCCTTAATGTTTCAAATCTCAAACTCGGCTTCGCGCGAGCCTAATTTTCAATTTTCAATTCTCAATTTCCCTACTGCACAATGCCAGCGGCCTTTGCGCTCAGCGTGGTGATGAGTGCCGTCAGCACTGCAATCACGATGTCTATGACGCGCTTCAGCGTCCTCTTTGTACCTTCATTCATTTTTTACCTCCTTTCTTCTTTCTTATTCACCACAGATTCCACAGATTTCACAGATTCATCAAGACCAGTCATCAAATTTCTTTCTATATTCCACAGATTCCGCGACGGTGGCGACAAAGGAAACGATTGAGTATCGTTTTCACAGTCGACTTCACAGCGCTCAGAGAGTGCAAGACAAGTTTATCTTAGTCGCAGCAGTCGAAGATAAGCGCGTGAGGGAACGCAAGCGTCGCGCTGCGCTTGGTGGGCTACCCGGTAGGCGCAAAAGCAGCGAAGACTTTTGCAAATCCGTGTAATTCGAATTAAATTCCACACTGTGTGCAACCATAATTAATCCGTGTAATCTGTGTAATCTGTGGTGATGTAATTGTTAATGTGTTAATCTGTTAACGTGTAATCTGAATCCGAGTGAGGGCGTTTGCCCTCAACTCGGTTCAGATGGTCTTAGGGTTCCGGTTCCTCCTCCTCTTCGCCTTCGTCGCCAGTCGGAGTCCAGTCGGCGGTGGTGAGACCTTCGAGCTGAGCCTCGAGTGCGGCCTGTGCTGCGCGGCGGCTGGGCACCTTGTGCAGCGATGCGGAGTTGAGCAGGCCCTCGAACTGCTTGGAGGGAGAGAAGTTGACGTTGATGGACTGGATGTTGGCGCGGGTGAAGTCCTTGAGGCTGACGGCACCGGTGCTCTTGCAGGAGAGGTAGAGCAGGCCGAGGTCGCCCAGGCGGATGCGGTAGCCGTCGAGCATCAGCTCCTTGGAGCAGCCGACGAGCTTGATGAGGATGGCGATGATGTCACCGCGGTCGTAGGAGCAGCCGTGGGAGACCATGTGGTCAGCGATCTCGTCGATGGCGAGGGTTCCGCGGCTCTGCAGGAAAGCGTACGCCTTCTTGGGGTCGCCCTCGTGCATGGGATTTGCAAGTAATGCTACAGAATAGTCTAACATAGTGTTTTCAGACCCACCCCCCGACCCCTCCCGTCAGGGAGGGGAGAGCTGCGCATTGTTGGCGCTGGTGGGATTTTTTTAAGGTTAATAAAAGGGGTTAGTTGTTTGCTTTTGGGAGTTAATGAAGTTATGTGGCTATGGCCACGGGAGTTATGTTGCTTCGCAACGGAAGTTATCGAATGAATGTTCTGCTATTGGATTTACTGAAGCATCACAACAGCTTTCAAGCAATCTTCTTTAACTTCCGCGCCGAAGGCGCTAACTTCCTTTGTAACTTCCGCCGCGAAGCGGCATAACTTCCAGGAAGGTTCCCCCTGTGGGGGCTTGTTGGCGAGGGAACTATAGTTTGTTGCACGAGTAAGTATAGTTTGTCGTCGCAGAGACTATAGTTTGTTTTTCGCCGTGGTATTAGAGCGCTCTGTCATCAGGTAGGAATGTCAAATCTCGAATGTCAAATGTCAAATCAGCGCGCGCAGCCAATTTTCAATTTTCAATTTTCAATTTTCAATTTCCTTCCCCTTTTGACATTGCAAAGGTACGACATTCCCATTGCGGTTCACGAATGTTTTGGCAACTTTTTTTCAAAAATATGCTTAATTCCGTCATTTTTATTCTCTTACACTTTCGCCTGTTCCGTATTCTGCGTGTCAAGGTGTCAAAGTCATTTTTGTCAAACTCATTTTCTGGTTTGTCGAAATCCGCCACTATAATAAATATTATATATTTATATATAGTGAATCCGATGACCAAGTCCGAAATCAAATTTGACCAAAATGACTTTGACACCCATGACACCAATGTGTGTCTTTTCCTGATTTTGGTTGACAGTATTTTGCTTATTTCCTGATGTAGTTGACAGCCGTTTTACTGGAATAGTTGACAGTCGTACTGACATCGTTGACAGCGTTCCTGATTTGGAGTTGATAATAGAAATAGATGTGGATTTAGTATATTTTAACAACTTTTAAAAGGGGGGTAACACATTGCATTCTATTTTTATGTATCTTTGCGGCGGAAATACGCTAATTTTTTAATTTTTCTCCTATGAAAAGTTCCTCCTTTAGCTACTTATCCTATCCTGATGCTGGGATTAAATCTCGTAGTGTTTAAGAAATATTAATTATATTATTAATATCAAAATGTTACGTTTATGAAGACAAAACTAATCAGACTGATGTGGGCACTGTTCGTAGGAATGGTGTGCATGGGTGTGAACGCACAGACCAGCGGTAACTGCGGCTCTCCTAATGCAGCCGACGTACAATGGTCGTATGCTGGCGGCACGCTTACCTTCACGGGTACGGGCGCCATGAATATGTATTCGGAGAATCAGCCCCAAGCTCCTTGGTGGAATGATTACATGACAACAACTACGACTGTCGTTGTTGGAGAGGGTATCACCACGATTCCACACTGGGGTTTCGCCATGTTTGAAAATCTCACCTCCGTGACCTTGCCCAGTACGCTGACAACCATCGGAAAGGCGGCTCTGGAGGAGTGTGCCTTCACCACCATCGACCTGCCTGAGGGCTTGACGACCATCGGTGACTATTCGTTCCAGATTGGTGCACTGACTTCTATCACCATTCCGAGTACAGTAACCTATATCGGTGAGGTTGCCTTCCAAGCAATGGAAAGCCTCACATCGGTCACGTTCCTCGGAAGCGACCCAACGACAATCACTTTTGGTGATAATATCTTCCAGTATTGTAACAATCTCACAGCCATCAACGTTCCTGCCGGCAAGGTAGATGCCTATAAAGCCGCACTGCCTGACTATGCCGCTCTGATTGTCGAAGGCGGCGCTCCGACACCAGCCACCAGCGGCTCATGCGGCACCAATGCCACTTGGTCGTACAGCAATGGCATCATGACCATCGGCGGTTCGGGTGCGATGACCGACTTTTCAAGCTCAATGACCGACATTCCGTGGATTGACTATCAGACAAACATCACAAAGGTCGTTATCGGCGACGAGATAACCCACGTCGGTGACTGGGCTTTCCAAGGATGCACGGCGTTGAACAGTGTTACTATCGGAGAGAAAGTTACGTCGATTGGTAATGGTTCGTTCGACAACTGTACGAATGACGGTTTCACTATGCTGACCATCCCTAACAGCGTTCAGACCATTGGTATCGACGCTTTCTCGAATAACCACCTGAAGTATGTGTGCTTTGGCAGCGGTTTGACTTCCATCGGCATGGAGGCATTCATGGTGTGCCAAGATCTGGAAGCCATTGGAGTATCTGCAAGCACACCGCCTACACTCGGCATGGAGGCATTCATGGCATGCAGCAACCTTGCGAGCATTTATGTGCCTTCTGCCAAGATTACCGACTACAAGGACGCCAACGGATGGAGCGACTACGCCGCAATGATTAAGAGTCCGGAAGGCGAATGTGGTACCGATGCCACTTGGTCGTTTGAAATGGCTACGGGAGTACTTACCATTGAGGGAACAGGAGCCATTGACGATTTCTCTGGTTGGGATAGCACTCAGGCTAATGACAGTCGGGCGTTCAACCCACTTAATACTGATTGGTATCCTTGCGGTATCAAGAACGTCGTGATTGGCGAAGGCATCACAGATATACCAGGCAATGCCTTCTATATGGAAGTCGGCATCACTGACGTCACCCTGCCCAGCACGTTGACAGCTATTGGCTTGGATGCCTTCGGTGAGTGCGAGAACATTGAGACGATCACCTGCGATGCAACCACTCCGCCGACACTTGCCGATGATGGCAATGAGTCATACGTATTCTATGGATATGATGCTGAATGGAATGTTGTTCCTATCTCCACCATCACCGCCATCAACGTTCCCGCGGCCTCTGTCGCCACTTACAAGGCCGCAGCAGGCTGGAGCGACTATGCCGAGAAGATTGTGGCACAGGGCGGTGCTCCTGCCGTCACCACGACGTTTACCTATACCGCTACGGCGAAAGTGACCGCATTTGATGAATATGAGAAATTCACGGGAGCCACGGCACTGGCATCGCATGATTATGCCGACGGCGCAGGCACTGTAGTATATAACGGAACGGTGACGGCCCTGGAAAGCGGAGCGTTCTATTATAACGACACCAAAGAAGCTCTTACCGCCATCACGCTGCCGGAGAGTCTCACGGCTCTCGGTGACGATGCCTTCCGTGGTTGTACTGGACTCACTACCGTCACCTTCGACGGCACACCAGCGCTGACGACCATCAACAAGCGGGCCTTCAAGGACTGCAGTGCATTGGCCGCCATCGCCATCCCCGCCAGCGTGGAGACTATTGGTGGCGGTGCTTTCTCTGACTGCTCCGAACTGGCAAGCGTCACTTTCCCTGGCACTTCGGCACTCACCGCCATCGGCTCAACTGCTTTCTCCAATTGCGAAAGCCTGGCCGCCATCACCCTGCCTGAGAGTGTTACAACGATAGGAGAAGGAAAGAATGGTTCCGTGTTCTCAGGTGCCGGTCTCACGTCGTTTGTCCTGCCAAAGAACCTGACAACCATCTGTGGAGGTGGTCACTTCAGAAATTGTCCGATGACCTCACTGACGGTGAATGCGGATAATGCGAAGTACGAGGATCGCGGCAGCAACGCCATCATCGAGAAGGCTACCGACAAACTGGTGTTAGGCTGCATCGCCACCACTGTGCCAGACGGCATTAAAGTCATTGGCAACGAAGCATTCTTTGGCGAGGAGTTGCCATTCTCCCTTACCCTGCCAGAGAGCGTCACCACCATTGAAGCGCGCGCATTCCACTATGCCACAGGCCTGACGGCTATCAACATCCCCTCTAAGGTCACTGAGATTCCCGATGAGACTTTCGCACAGTGTAACTTCACCGAACTCGTCATCCCCGACGGCGTGACCTCCATCGGCGGAATGGCATTCATGATGTGCATGAGCCTGAAGACCATCACCTTTGGCAGCGGACTGACCACTATTGAAAATTGGGCCTTTGAATGTCCGAACGTGACCGATATTTATTGCTACGCTACCCCGTTCACAACCTGGAACGGCAACGGCTTTGCTAATGCCAAAGCCACTAAGTTCCACGTTGCCGACGCTAAGGCTTGGGGCACCGCATTCCCCAGTGCCAATGTGACATTCGTTGACGACCTGAATGCATTCACACTTGCTGAGGATGTTGACAACACCGCTGCCATCGCTGGCAGAAACGGCCACGAGGCCAACGTCACACTGACACGCACGCTGAAGGCCGGCTCGTACAACACATTCGCTGTTCCCTTCGACATAGATGCTGCCACGCTGACCGCCCAGGGCATCACGGCGAAGAAACTGACGGCCTCGTCACTCGACGGCACCACGCTGACATTGACCTTCGCCGACGCCACCACCATCGAGGCTGGCAAACCCTACCTCGTGAAAGTGGCCGCCGATGTGGAGAATCCGACGTTCGCGGGTGTCACCGTCAGCAGCACCGTCAGCACCACCGAGACCGATAATGTCGACCTTGTGCCTATGATGGGCAAGACGCTCGTCACCGGTCCCGAAGGCGATAAGGACAACACGAAGGCCGTTCTCTTCCTCGCCTCTAACAACACGCTCGTCTACCCCACCGTGGTTAATGACGCCAGCCAGGAGGCGAGCTACATGAAGGGATTCCGTGCCTACTTCCAGCTGAAGGGCGCCGCAGCTGATCCCGCCTCCGTCAAATCCTTCGCCATAAACTTCGGCGACGAAACGGGAATCATCAGCCTCACTCCCAACCATTCTCCCGTGAGCGAAGGAAGCATATACATGCTTGATGGTCGTCGCGTCAGCAGCCAGCAAGCGCAGAATGGCGTGTACATCGTGAACGGCAAGAAGGTTATCATCAAATAAAGTTAGGAGAACTCAGATATGACAAAGAAAAAGTATTTGAAGCCCGCCTTGATTATAGTGCAGGCAGAGGCCGAACAGATTGTGGCCGCTTCGGTGACAGTTGTCCAGACCAACGGCTTGGATGACAACTTGATCATCGACGAAAATAGCACGGAAGATAATACCTGGGAGTTTGCCTGGTAGTAAATGCCTGAAATGATCACAGACGAACTCGTCTGCGCATCGGCAAGCTTTAATCCAATGCTGATAACTGCAGAAGCGTCTCATTTTGAGGCGCTTCTGTTGTTTTTGGAAAAGTTTTGTTGACGGCGGGATTTGCTACTTGTTGATTATCAGCCACTCCCATAAAGCCGGCAAAAAAAATAACAAAAAAAGTGGAGAAAAAGTTTGGTGGTTTCGGGGGTAATATGTACCTTTGTAGCCGATTCGCCACTATGAAAAACATGGCTGCATGGGAGGCGGATATATTTACCCTTAACCCATTAATTTTAAAACGAATATGAACACAAAAGAAATACTTAACTGCTTATTCTCGGACATAGAGAAAGTGAAGAATAGGGCTGTGTCGGCAGGGACGAAGTTCCGGCTGATGGCTTTGGTGGCTGACATCGCGGAGGTGGCTGAGGCGTTGCAGGAGGAGATTCTGCAGCGCGTGAGCCAGGAGGCGGTGGTGGATGTGGATACGGATACGGACTTTGCGCTTCTGGCTGAGGAGGCACTGGCGATGGAACTGCCCGAGGCAGCTGATGCAGAGGCGGTTGTGCGCGAGCAGACGCAGTCTGTGAACGAGGCGCTGGGGGTATTGAGCGATACGTTGGTGGAGGTGGACAAGCAGCTGGAGCGCCACCATACGAACGAGGAGTTTGAACGGCTCTACGAGGCAGAAAAACGCCGCTGCGTGAATTCGGGCACGATTGGTCGGGCGAAGAAGAACTATGATAAATGGCGCGACATCGAGTGCAACGGCGAGCCGACGATGGATGATTTGGACGACTACCGTATGTGCAAGCTTCTGAAGATGTTCGAGAAAGGTGTCTTCGCGGACAAGGTCTTGTTGATCCAACGCACAAAGCGCTACGCGGGTGAGGTGGATTTCGACCAGCTGGATGAGGATCACCCGCTGAAGAAGACGGTGTATAAGCACTATGCTGTGCTGCGCAAGCTGGTGGACTTCCGTGATGGCTGTCTGGTCGTTGACCCTGTGCGCGTGGGGTGTCACTTCTATGCCTGCCGCAAGGATGCAAACGCAAAGGCAAACCGCACTAACTTCTTGAAATATATGCATAAAGTGGAATTGGCGCAGGAGGAAATGCGGCGTTTGTTGGCGGCGCAGGAGGAGGCAAAGAAAAAGCCAAAGGCAGAGCCTGTGGAGTTGAATTTCTTTGCTCCAACCAAGCATCTGAAGTTGCTGCTGGCGGGTGATTGGTTCTCGGTGCTGGTGACCGACGAAAAGAAGCACGATGCTGCATGGGCTGAAGGCTTCGTTGAGGGGCTGATGCATTCGGAATGGGGCGAACACATTGCCCGCGAGTGGGCTGTGAAGGAAAAACGGCTGACGCTGAAGTGCATGATTATCGGCGCTCTGAAGGACGCAGGCGTGCTGAAAGGCAGCTACAATCAGATTGCAAAGCTTCTGGACTTGGACGGCGAGAATCCTGCAACGTTGGCAAAATACCTAGGTATGGGCAAGAAACAACCCTACGCCGAGTGGATTGAGCAATATGTGAAAGGCGAATAATCTGGCCGTTTTCCGATTGAAAGTATCCGATTGGCTTCTTTGATGAAGTCGGTCGGATATTTTTTTGAAAATTTTTTTCGCAGTCTTTCAATAAGTTAAGGCTGAATTTTGAATCCGATTGAAGAATCGGATTTTTTTGTTTTTGTCAATCGGATAATCGGATTCTACCTTTGCAACGTCAACGAAAAAGACAAGCGCTCTTTGACATGTTGGGATTGCGCACAGCGCGACTGGGTGCGTGCGCGAACATTATTATATTTTATTCATTTCATTCATTCTTAAAGGTCGCATGCAAGGGTGCGACGTGAAATAAACGAAGGTATAATGGAAACAAAAATTCTTAGAGTGGTGCGCCAGGGCGAGGCCTTCAGCGTACAGAGTCAGAAAGCCGAGACGGGCCTGATCCAGAAGTGCAACATCGTGCTCCGGGAGCTGGGCGGCGGCAAGTACGAGAACGAATATGTGTGCACGATGCTGGGCAATCTGGCCGCGTGCAGGTTCTACCAAGGGGATGTGGTGGCAGCCACGCTCCGTTTCTCTACGCACGAATATCAGGGACAGACGTTCCAAGAGGTGCTGGCTACTGATATTGTGAAGCTTAACAAATAACTTTTTTAACCTGAGTCGAAGGTGAGCGATGGAAGTGTACCGGTTTAAATGAGCTCAACTAACTACTTCGCTTCCCCAAGCTCGCAAATTCGACTAACTATGCAAACCAATATTCAAACTTTTACAAGTGAAGTTTTCGGCGAGATTCGTACTTGCCAAGTTGATAACCAAATCATGTTCGTGGGCAAGGATGTGGCCACGGCGCTGGGATACAGCAAGCCTCTTAATGCAATCGCTATGCATGTAGATGAGGATGACTCCCTGAAATGGGGACTCATCGATTCAAAGGGAAGAAAGCAACAGGCCATCTTCATCAACGAGTCCGGCCTCTATTCGCTGATTCTCTCCTCGAAGCTGCCGCAGGCGAAGGCCTTCAAGCGCTGGGTGACCTCGGAGGTGCTGCCTCAGATCCGTATGACGGGCGGCTACATCCCCACCAAGGATGCCGATGGCAACATGCTCTCGGAGGAGGAAATCGTGGATCGTGCTCACGAAATCATTGGCCGCACCCTGCTACTGCTGAACAGCAAGAGTGAATATTGCCTTACGGCGACACAGGTGGCTGCATCGTGGGGCATGGATGTGCTTTCGTTCAACAATCTGCTGGCAGGTATGGGAATCCAATATCGCAAAGGTGGACGCTGGCAGCTGAGCGACGAGTTGCAAGGTCGCGGGCTGACCGAGACGCGCAGTTTCTTCTGCTACAGTCTCAAAGGCAAGGCTCGCATGAAGCGCTACCTGGTATGGACGCAAGAGGGAATAGACTTCCTCAACATGGCCGTCCGCAAGATACCAAGAGAGGTGACAGCTAAAGTTCAACTTAATATCCAATTTCCAAAACCATGAGTGTACACATTATCTATTACAAGGATGGGGCGAAGATGATGCGCCCCGTCCTCTCGCGCCCGGAGTACCTGGCGCTGAGGAACAGCGGGGACCAGATTGCGAACGTCGGCCGCATCCGCGAGGGCGATGAATCGTTGAAGCGTAAACTGGTGCAGATGAACTACAGCTGTCTGCCCAATGAGGACGGCACGCTGAAGGGTTCGAAGACGATGAGTTCAACGGTGGGCATGGACATCGACCACATCGCGCCGGAGGAGATGCTGCCGCTGCGCGAGCGTATCCTGGCGAAGAAGGACGAGCTGGGGCTGCTGATGCTGGAGATGAGTGCTCAAGGGTTGGGCTACCACCTGGTGTTCCGCCGCCATCCAGAGATGAGTCAGGAGGAGAACCTGCGCTGGGCCAGTGAGCTGCTGGGTGTGGAGTTCGATAAGGGCGCCAAGGACATCACAAGGGTGTTCTTCACCACGACGGCAAGTGAGGAAGATTTGATTTATCTGGACGATGAAATCTTCAAAGACCCACCCCTCACCCAAGACCCACCCCCAACCCTCCCTGTGAGGGAGGGAGTGGAATGTAATGAGCGGGCATCCGCCTCACGCGCTACTAATGTATCTACTCCCCTTCCTAACGAAGTGGCCAGGGTAGCGAGGGAAGAGGAGGTTGACTTAATGTCAAACTCCCCGAGCGACCGAAGATTAACTCCTAATCTGAGGACGGACAGGCTGGGAGGTGGGTCTACTCCTTCCCCTGCCTCCCTTACTGCCTTCGACCTCTGCGCTCAGCAGGCGGGCTTGAATGCCGGCGCGATGGATGTTTGGGGTGAACACAACTGGCATACGAACCTGATGGCGGTGCTGTCGGTGGGTGTGGCCAAGCTGATGAGTCGCCAGCAGCTGCGGGCTGTAGTGGCCGTAAGGTTGCCGAACTACTCTGCCACTGAGGACTGTCAGAAGCTTATTGACTATTTCTACGACAAGTACGATGCCGACAAGGGTTTCATGAATGCCTCGCTTCGCGAGATCAATGCAAAGGCGCAGAGAGGAGAAACCGCCTCTGACCCTTCACGTGATGAAGGGGAGTGGGCTGGCGCAGAGACGGATCTGGACGAAGAGCAATTATCAACGTTCAACTCTCAATTGTCAATCATGAGAATGCCGATGGGAGTGAAGGAGAGTATCAATGCTGTTGGGCCAGCTTTGGCGATGCCTGTGGTGACGGCCATCTGTCCGTGCATCGGGGCGCTAGCAACGGGCGTGACGCTGGACGTTCACCGTCAGAAGAAAGGGCTGAATCTCATCTCCTACATTGCAGGTGACTTCGCCAGCGGCAAGGGCAGTATTGATCCTGTGGTGGAGGCATGGATGAGCGAGGTAGCGGCAATTGACAAGATGTACCAGATGCAGGAAGACGAGTGGCGCGCGAAGAAAAGGGCGGCCAAGAACAAGAAGGAGCAGCCCGAGGAACCGAAGCTGCCGGTGCGTTGCCTCACGTTAAATAATACGGTGGCCAACCTGGCTGAACGCCTGGCAAATACAGAGGGCAAACATGCCTTCTCGTTCACCCCCGAGGCGGATACGGTGGCTCAGAAATGGAAGTCCACAATGAGCGATTTCTCAGTCATGCTTCGCCAGAGCTATGACGGCACCAAGTATGAACGCGAGGCCCGCAGTGCGGAGGCGGTGAACGTGCATATCGAACGCCTGCTTTGGAACATCACGATGTGCGGAACGCCTGATGCCCTGTATCGTGTAGTGAACAACTATACCGATGGTTTTCAGAGCCGTATCGCCATTGCCCGCACGCCCGACAACACGTTTGCACCGCTTGAAGAGAATCCCTACGTGCTGACCGGCCGCCAACGCGAGCGCATTCAGCAGGTGGCCCACCTGTTGCCGTTGATGTACGGCGAGGTGGTGTTGCCGAAGTTGGAGGCGAAGAGCAGAGAGTGGGTGGAGAACATCCGACTGGAGACGATGAAGAACGACGATCGCGTTGCTGCCCGCCAGCGTATGCGTGTGTGTGTCACGGCTCAGCGCATGACCTGTTGCCTGATGCTCTGTAAGGTATGCGAGACGTTGATTCAGAAGCACGGATTGAGCGGTGCCGAAACGCAGTTGAAGCAGAAGCCCGGTCTGTGGCGGGAGATGCTGCTGAAAGCGCAGACGCCCACGCTGCTGGAGGCCTACGATGTGATAGCCGACTCGCTCTATGAGAACGCCCTGTACTTCTTCCGCGACCGCATAGAGAATGCCTTCGGCAGCAGGGATTATCCGGGAGGGCAGAGTAGCAATCGTAAGAATCGTGGCAAGAACGACACCATCTTCGCACGTCTGGATCCGCTATTCTCCTTCGAGCAAGCTATGCAGCACAGCATAGCTGTGAAAGGCGCCGGTGTCTCATACAACACCATTAAACAGATGCTGAAGAACTGGCGAAATCAGGGGCTTATCGTGTACGCGGAGGACGGGAAGTTCAGGAAAGTTGAAAATTGAAAATTGCCATTGGTCACAATGGTCAAAGTCATTTTTGTCAAATTCGATTCTGGAACTATGATTACCATCGAGAACACCCAAGAATGCTTCGTGCAGCTCTGGCTACGGCTGGGGCGCACGAGGCGCCTTCTGGCCGGACAGCACAAGCGATTCTGCATCAGGAACTTGCTGCGTTCGTGGTTTGGCCTCCGCGCCACCGAAGACTTCATCTGGGAGGTCATCCATCGCATAGACCTCGATGATGAGGACGCACCCTGCGGCTACGATGAACTGCCACCGCCTGCGCTCTATCCGCGCAAGCACCGCGAACTGCTGCGCGCCATCGTGTCGGTACGGCTGGGTATCAGCTACTACCGTGTAAACCTCCGTGCCCTCGACGCCGCGTACAGCGAAGCGTTTCCCAACTCAACACCATTGAATGTGAATAAAAAAAGAAAATGAAAATTGATTATTCACCACAGATT